>LQAF01000033.1_pt1 | contig 27560 bp, 25 predicted proteins | sample 1535781 | NCBI WGS metagenome assembly LQAF01 (sample SAMN04331583, study PRJNA305678) | bioreactor metagenome | isolation source: bioreactor_2 inoculated with Wadden Sea sediment 2nd replicate of a... | place: Germany:Bremen
ACCATGGTATCCGGTGTTCCAGCAACTGTATCTACAGTTGTAAGTAGAAGCGATCGTACCGATACCAGTACCAATCATCCCGGTCTCTTACCTTGGGATTCCTCTGTCCTCATATATGATGGCAACCCACCAAATCATTGGTTTTTCTGTTAATCCCAGTCCTCTGGGATCAACAATCTCTTGAAATGAATCTTCGAGAAGCAGATCACCCTCTCAGACTCAAAGATACTGTGTGGATTCGATCAAAATATTCTGCTGTTTTGAGCTGTTATACGGATTCAGGTGTACGATACATATTGTTTCCCTTTGACCAACTGGCTACGTGCTTTTGGCATGAACACCTCCTGCATCAGATAACAATAAAGTGATACAGGATGAGAAAAGTAAAACCATAGTACATCGATACGTCTGTATGGTTGTGTAGCATATTATTACATTGAGAATGCAGGTTTCAAAGAGATTAACTGAGTTTTTTACTAGCGTAACAGTGATTTTAGGGTATACTGGTGTTAGACTGTATTCGTTAGTAGTGTAATCTGACAGGTGAGACCGTACATCATGTACGGTTTCTTCTACCGTAATGTGAATACGTAGTCATTTATTGAAAAGGAGCTTATACTATGAATAATGATTCAAACAAACACCTGGTCAGATTCGCTGACCTCAAATATGCTCGAGCCGCATTCATCGATGCTCGAATCCCGGGAAGCCATCTGAAAGAGAACTACTGTATCGTAGGGAAGGGTGTCTCTCAGGATTCTAGACAACCGATACATATCCTTGAGACCGATGGTTTTCATCTTGGAGCAGCCGGACAACCACCGGGGATCCTTAACTCTCTCCATAGTCATCGTTCTGCCGAGATCTTCATGATCTACAAAGGGACTTTCAGGATCTACTGGGGAGCTGAGGGAGAGCATGAGGCATTTCTGGGTCCTGGTGATCTCATCACAGTGCCGGTCCATTGTTTCAGAGGTTTTGAGGTGGTTGGAGTCGAGAGCGGCTTCATGTTCGTCGTTCTTGGAGGAGACGATTGTGGAGGCGGGATCATCGTCCATCCATCAATCCTCTCAGAAGGGCAAAAATATGGCCTCTATCTGAAGAAAGACAATACTCTTGCAGATACGGTTATCGGTGACCCCATTCCAGAAGAGTCTGAACTCTTCACACCTTTGACTCCTGAAGAGGTCGCTGAGTATGACAACTTCACTGTAGAAGAGATGATGGAGCATGTATCATTGAAGAAAGACAGGACTGCCAGAGAGAGTCCTTTCACAGAGTCAGGTACATTCAACTGTTACCATGTTTCTGGTCACCCTGATCATCCTGATGCGTTTGAGGTACAAAGCAGGGACGGTCTCTGTGTCTATGGATATGAGATACCCGAAGGGGGTTATGTCCCCATGCACAGAAGAGTCGAGAATCAGATTCTGGTAAACTTCTCAGGTGATGTGAAACTTACCTTCGACGATCCAGAGTTGATGCCGATAATTCTCGGACCTGGTGATACTTATGACCTTCCGAAAACTCTTGGGGTAGCGATAGAGGGTATACGAGAGACGGGATATATCTACTGTATGGTACATGGTGATGACGTGAGACCTCCTGTGTTACTATAGAAGGGTTATGATGGATATCATCTTTCTTCCAGGGCTGCTCTGCACATCTGAGATATTCTCATTTCAGATGACACATCTACCAGATGGTTTCAGGGCGGTCCCTGCAGTAGTGCCCTCACATTCCAGTATGACTGATATCGCTCAAGAACTCCTTTCACAGATAGATGAACCTGTTATCCTCTGTGGGCTATCGATGGGAGGTATCGTCTATGGAGATGGTCGCTCAAAGAGCTGATCTCATAGCAGGGTTGATCCTCCTTGATACCAATGCCCTTGATGAGAATTCAGTAGTCTCTTCGAAAAGAGATCGGCTTGTTGCGCAAGCAAAGGCTGAAGGGCCCGGGCTCATGTCTTTGAAGCAGCTACTGAAGCTCCTGATCCATCCTTCCCGAATCCAGGATAACAGCTTCAAGGAGCTGATATTCGATATGGCTGAAGAGGTGGGGAATGAGTGTTTTGCAGCCCATGCCAAAGCACTGGCTTCCAGAGTCGATTATACTTTGACGCTGAAGGGCTTCTCTAAGCCTGCCAAGATCATCTATGGGGATTCTGACAGGCTCACGCCCGAACCACGACAACGATATCTCGGGTCGATCCTACCGGACAACTCAATATCAGTGATTGCCGAGTGTGGACACTTGAGCTCCATAGAAGAACCTCTAAGGGTATCAGAAGCAATCAATTCATGGTTGAGTAGCCATTTCAAGGAGAATATGTGATGTTGCAGAAGAGTAGAATCAAACAATCGCTGAAAGCGGGCGCAGTCGTATATGGTACCTTCGTTAAATCAACAGACCCGGCTGTGATAGAGATATTAGGACATTTAGGGTTTGATTTTGTCATCATCGATAATGAACATATCGGGATGAGTAAACAGACTCTCACCTCTCTCATCAGAGCTGCTCAGCTTGTCGGAATCGAACCGATCGTCCGTGTGAGAAGTAAGAATGTGCAGGAGATCCTGCAGACTCTCGATGCGGGGGCTCAAGGTATTCAGGTCCCGAATGTCGATACGAAAGATGATATGAGAGAGGTCTCTGATGCTGTCTATTTCGCTCCCAGGGGGAAGAGAGGCTTTGCCACCACATCACGTGCTGCTCAGTATGGGATCTCTGATATTGATGAGTATGTCAAAGAGGTGGAAGATCAGCTGGTGATCATAACCCATTGCGAGACGGTAGAGAGTGTGGATACGTTAGAGGATCAGATAGCTCTTAAAGCCCATGATGCCTTCTTCATCGGTCCTATGGATATGTCACAATCGGCTGGTGTGATCGGTCATCCTGAAGATCCGAAGGTAGAGCAGGTGATCACCCGAGCTATTGAGACCTGCAGAAAATATAAAGTTCCCTTCGGGACAGTAGTCGGCAGTAAAGAGGCCCTGCAGAGGTATATCGGTCTTGGTATGCAGTATGCGGTATTGAAATCTGATTTTGGTTTCCTCATTGATGGAGCAAAGAGAATGCTGGAAGATATAAAGGGTTGATCATCTGATGCTTGTCTCATGAGTATGCCGGTACTGCCTGACTTGGCAGTACCGGTACCTATTGAAGGCTCTAGCAGGTCTCTCCGGCTGCCTTCACAATGCCGGCAGCGGATGCATGACAAGGGGTCACCCAAATACCATACCGTAGTGACCTGCGGCTTCATGAGTTCTCATGATGAATGCTTTTTCACATCCTTCACATTCGATCACGAATAGTGCGGGAAATGGCTGCTGGGAGAATCCCATCATCCTCAGTGTATTGACGATCTGTTTTCAATGTGCAAATTCTGCTGAACATCCTTCATACTGATCTGAACCCCAAAAAGGTAACACAAATGGACTGACTGCCCCCCCTATAGGGTGACACTACCTATGGGGATGGGCTATGGCCAGAAGAATTGATCTGTATATCAAAGTGAAGGGGATTCTAGAATTTGAGGCTGGTAAAAAGACCAAATCACAGATTGCTCGTGAAGTAGGAGCCCTCTGTGTCCAGACAAGCTGTGCTATACTGGATACGAGGGAAGGATTCACTGCTTTCACGGGCTCAATCATACAGCACTGTAGCATTCGAACATATGATCTCAAGCCTTATGATGGCACCGGTGATGATCCCTCTCTCCAAGAGTCTCCAGCCATGCCTGAAGCAAAAACAGCATGATGATAGTGATCGTTCTCAGCTCAAGACTAGGGACAGGACTCGAACCTGCGACCTCCGGGTTATGAGTTAGTTCTAGGATATTCGCCGCCGTTCTTTCTTGATGCCAAGTGTAGACGTTAAAAATGGAAGCGTCAATCTCCTGTAGATCCACGTTGGCATGGCTTTCAGGAAATAGGTCAGTGTTTGAACATCCATCTGTAACTTCATCTGTAATTGATAAGATATGATATGACTAAACATTTTACAATTGTTGGATCATCGTATTCGTTTTACACCCATCTTGTCTTGTGGGAGAAATCAGATGAATAGCTGCCATTAGGAAATAGCTGGATTGATTCCTGTCTTGATTGTCTATATGATAAGAGCATGATTATTCCTGAAGAATTTAAAAAAGATATTGATCTCGCGGTTGAGTATTTGAAAACTCTGACAGTAGCTGAAATATATCTTTTTGGTTCTGTTATAAAAGGGACTCATTCAGTTATGTCTGATCTGGATATTGCAGTACGAGGCATTGATCCCTTAAATTTTTTCCTGGCAATAACGGAGCTCCAGGGTCTGCTTGAACATGATTTTGATTTGATTAATCTAGATTTTAAGGATGAGTTCACGGAAAACCTTGAGAAGTCGGGGGAGATCTTGCGTGTCTCCTGATATCCGTCCCCGTATCCAGCTTGAATTATCTCTCATAGATAAGGAAATAGCCATTCTTGAACTACTGCTGAAAAAATCAAGGAATACAGACATGGATAGTATTGACTGCAGAGCAACTGCTGCATGTCTTCATTCAACATACAATGGATATGAGAAGATATTGATCATGATTGCTAAAGATGAAGGAATAGTAATAAAAACAGATCATAAATGGCACAAGAGTCTTCTCGATACCATAGGATCAAAGTATTTTCCTCAATCTCTGGTGTCGGAGCTGGCGAAGCTTTTGGGTTTTAGGCACTTTTTTAGGCATGCGTATTCATTCTCATTGAAATGGGAAAACATGGAACCTTTGATTCAAATCCTTATTGGAAATATTCATCCAGAAATTAAGGACTATTTTCGTTAATCCATAATTCCATAAGACCTTTGCAGGATGATTGCCCAAGAACCTTCAAACGACCCCATATAATACAAAAAAGCCACCAGATTTCTCTGATGGCTTTCTTCTAGCAGGGACAGGACTCGAACCTGCGACCTCCGGGTTATGAGAACGCCTCAATAACTCCTGCTGGTGTAACCACTTGTCGATAAGTGTAGTCGAAAAAACGAGTTATGTAAATAGCAAAATTTGCCAATTTTTAACTGCTTATAAAGAAACAACCTGAAACTCCGGAAAATGCTACAGTTGATATTGTACAGTTTTCGATAACAAATACCACTTTGTTGGCTCCCATTCTTGCAAGTTGACCGTTGTTCAAAGGTTCATTATCTCTCGTTTCTAATAAACGTCACCTCAAAAGCCTTACAAGACCGATACTCCTGCAGCCGATTCGCAAAAATCAAATCATCCTTTTGGTCATACTGCTGAAAAATATCCAGCCCGCGATCCAGAGAGATTTTCCAGCCATGATCCGTGACAATATGCCTTGCATGAATGGTTCCTGTTCCGTCGAATGACCATGCAAAATTGACTCCGACTTCAGTACATGAATTCTGGACCCTCTCAAGCATTTCTATCTGCTGTTCCATTTTAAAATCATCTGCTGCAGTTATAAGGTTAACTGATACTTCATCATCTTCATTCTTGCTTTTCACAATAGTTTCAATCAGTTCCATCAGATTTCTAACCTGGTAGAAATGTCGGATGTATGGATCTGTGACAGTTATCTGAGAAGCTTTTTTCAGGTAGGGACCGAAAAGCTCATCGTAAGAGATCCCTTTTTGATTTTCCTGAATTAATATGTGCTGTTCTTTAGGTTCGATTTCCGGTTGTGAAAATGGAGCGGGTGTAGATCCTGTACCAGTTCCCATCGGTGTTTTGTTAATACTTTCACTTGATTGATCGGGGTCTTTATCAGTTGATTTATAATACTGGGGATATTGCCCTTCTTCCAGGGTGGAAACGGATATTTGTTTACCAACAGAATGTTTATATGAGAATTCTACTTGTGAATAGGTCGGATCTATTCGCATTAATTGATCTTTAACACGTTTTCTCCCCTCAATAGTGAATTTCAATATTTCTTCAGTTTCTTCTCTTGTCGCTTCTCCATGGGGATAGATGATTTTCATTAATCCTGAAAAGGTCTTATTAATTCCATCTCTGTCACGTGTAGAAATATCGGAAGAAAGAGAAAATGAATTGCTGTAACGATCAGAAAAATCATGGGTCCGGAGATAGCGAAGTATTTCTGCTAGGTAATCCACTACGAATCCATATCCATCAGAAAACATTTCGCTGCGAAGGTTCTCCATTTCCCAGCCGGGAAGGAACCAGTGCATTCGATCCAGGATTGCCTGCCCATCGCTGTTCCGGTAGGCTTCCGGTAGATCCATAAAAAGATTTCCGTGTTTCAGCATATAAGGGACATTATGAGATGTATTACCAATAAAAACCATCGAAGCCTCAGCTCCTTGAGGTCCTGTCCCTCTGTTGAAGGATTTATTCGCCATGTAGTTTTTCAGGGTATCGATGAGTTTGACATCAGGTTTTTTACTGCTACCGGCAAACTCGTCCATCGCGACAACATCCCAATAACCGACCAAACCGATTTTGTTTGTCGTATTGTTTATAAAAAGTTTTGCCAGTGTCGCTTCTCCTCCAGAAACCAGTGTGGCATGAGGAGAGAATTCGGAATAAATGTGGGATTTTCCTGTCCCCTTTGGTCCCAACTCAATCAGGTTGTAGTTCCTTTCACAGAATGGGATAAGGCGCACCAGCTGAATGAGTTTACTGCGGTGACTAAAAGATTCTGGATTCAAGCCGACGCTTTGTAGAAGGACGTCTATCCACTCTTCGGTTGAAAACTTTTTTCGGGCCTCTATATAGGATTCAAAATCGAAATGTGAAAGCTGTATCGGTTTAAGAGATGCCAGCTTCCAAGGAACGGTCAGAGTATCATCGTAGAATTCATACTCGATATCACAGATACTCCAGACACCGCCGACAAGCAGTTTTGGATTCTTTTTTACGGTATCCGAGTCGATGAGAACTTTTTTGATTCCAAGGTTTTCAAAAGTTGCTTCATAGGCATCAATTTTCTCGTTCAGGTCGACTGTTACTTTATCAATTATCTTATTACGTCCACGTTCTTTAATAGTAGATCTGACTAGATTCGCTTCATTTCTATGCACATAGTGTTTCCGTAGAATCTCTTTGACCGTTTCAATTCCGGTTTGAATGGAGGCTTCATCACTGGTGGCACAGTATTGTCCTAGAAGATACTCCAATACATATGTGGGTACTATTGCATTCCCTTTGACGGTTTTTACAAGATCTTTTCTAACCACCAAGCCGGGGAATTTATCATTGATTTTCTTGTCCAGTTCTGTCATTCCTGTTGCCTCGCTTACAGATCGAAATCAGAGGTAAAGCTGCGTCGAATCGTATATCTCAGAGATTTATACTCGCTGTAGTAACTGGTTCCGGCATGCTTTTCCTCCAGTTTTAAGATTACTTCTTTGTTGTTTGCTTTATCCGCTTCCCGGGTCAAGATGAATTGTATCTGCAATTCCCGTTCTCGGGTATTTTCTGAAGTAAAATCAAATGTCAGATCATGAGAATCGGATATCAATTCACCTTCTTCCGTGAATATCCCTGCTCGTAAAACTCTTTGCTGAATCTTCTCAGATACAGGTTGCGATTGATAGAACCTTACTGCTTGCTGGCCGGATGATATGACCGAATTCGTTCCTCTGATAATCTCAACATCCACGTACGATATATCACTCTGCCGTTTTTTATTGATTTTTAGCACAGGAACAACAATTTCCTGGAGTGTTACACCACCATGAACAAAACGGCTTCCTGCTCCTTTTACTCGGAATCGATTGATCGATCGGGGAATCTGGATCTCTACATCTCCGGAAAGTCCCAGCCAGGAAGAGGTGAATTTATGTAAACCAGGTTTTTCTTTTAAGCCTTTACCTAGTACAAAACGGCGATTCTTCAGTAGGATCTGATCACCTTCGGCTTCTTCTGCTACAAAATCACTTTCATCCAAGGCTCTGTTCTGGTAAATAAAACCATGATCTGAAGTAATAAGCATATTAGTGGCATTAGCAGTGGAAAGTTTCTTTATAATAATAATCAACTCTTCTAAAGTTTTCTCTACTGCTTCAAATACTTTATCCTCGCTTTCTCTTTTGTCGCCGACAGCGTCTATTCTATTGTGAAATATATAGACGACATCATTTGAACTAAAAAGGTTTCTGTATCCAGTCTCTCCTTCCCGTGGCATTTTTAGAAAATCTTCTGCAGATACGATACAACCGTTTTTCCCGGTAAGACCATTCTGCAGAATTTTCTGCCGATTGAGGGAGCCTTGTGAACTCTGATCATCTACCATCACGGTAGCAGAGTCATTATCAGAAATTCTGATGTTATTATTCGGAAGCAGGGCAGCCATCCCTAACTGAGTATAGCTGGGTAATGTTGTAATAGCTGAATCTAGTTCGGCACTATACCGGTCTTCACTTCTGATCAGGCTTAAAAGTTCCTCTCCAATTTCGTAGCGCAGTGCATCAGAGATAACGACAAATACTTTCTTGTCTTTTTTCAGGAAAGGCTGGACATAGGTTTTGAAAAAATTCCGCTGCTGGTTTGCAGAGATGCGGTTCCACCCGGTAGTCTCTTCTATAAACTGGTGAAAACGGTCTCCAAGAGAAAGGAGATAGGCATTGGTATACAGATTCTCAACGACCTCATTCAGGGACTTCATTAATGAGGCCTGTCCAGAAAGGCGGACATGATACGTATACTTTCGGTAAAACTGGTCCAGTTTATAGAGAGATTGAGTATAGCGGTTAATCCCGTCAGAGAAAGTTGTGAGGTTTAACTCTGTTTGTTCCCAAAGTATGATGTACTTTACCGCAAAATCGATAGCTTCATAGAGATGCTTAAAGTCGTTGTACCAGTGGCTCTGTCTTCGCTGCCGTATCCAGAGGGAGATATTTCCAGGTGTTTCTGTTCTTTTTACTACGGCATGGACCAGATCACTAATGATCTTTTGATCAATCAGACTGAAGTAGTCCAGATCAACGATCTCTTTGATGGACCGTTTAGTCAGATCCTGTTCTATTCCCAGAATCCTGGCGGTTTCTATTGATAGCTTTTCATAGCTTGATTCAAACTGTCGGCTGTCTTTCCAGCGTTTAAGGAATACAAGAGCATCACTATTTAGCCTAGTTTCTCCATCAGTACCCATAGCGTAGGATGATTGAAACAAGGTCAGAGTAAAATCCTTGATTCCGTAGGAGTCCGACTGATAGGCATAATGCTTTTCCATTAGCTTCCAGAGAACGTCTTGCAGATTGCACCGCTTGATTAGATTGAATTTTTCCTCAGAATTGTCAGAATATTCCTGAAGCAAGTATTCAAGGACAGAATCAAGTCGGGGATCAGATCCAGCACAGACAGCAAGCATTTTCAATCGGATCATTCCAGCTGTGTCATCAGAAGATAAGAGCTTTTTCAGTGAATCTTTTCGTTTGACAGCAGCAAAAAACTCCGAATGGTCCTGAACCACATCAATAAATTCAAGCCCCAGTTGCAATTCAGATAACCATAGAGCTGTCAGGTCAGTACGAAACTCACCATGAGCTAATTGAACATCAAGAAGCCAATTCTCCATATCTTCAGGCTGAGATCCCTGATGATAGATCAGGAACTTTGTATCGGGCTCTTCCCGCAGAATGCGGTGCTTTATGGCATATTCGTTATTCTGGATTTCTATCTTTTCTACATCCGGCAGGGTGAGGGATTCAAAATCATCGCGAAGTTCTTCTTTGGAATCGTACCAGAATACGATACGTTGTTTTTCAAAGAGCTTGTATAAGGCTTGTTTAATTCGTTCGTTCATTTATTCCCTCTCTAACTCAGTCCTACAATGTTCTTGAGCGCCTTACCGAATTTCGGATAATTGACTTTCACTCCATCATCCAGGTCGATTTCTAATTGAGCAGTTGCCAGAGGATATAATATATCCCGTTCGTACTCTTCCAACCCAGTGATCGTCTTGTTAATTTTCTCAATCTCTTTCAACGATTTTGTCTTTTCAATTTGGGAGGCACTGGCACTTATGCTGACCGCTTCTAGATGGTTTTTGTGGGAGGTGAGCTTGGTGCGAAACTCGCGTAGGTAGTCGTTCAGCACCACGCTGACCGTATCCGGGCGGTAGCGGTGTATGTAGATCAGCGCGTTGAAGCTGCCCTTGGGGCTGGAGAACAGCCAGTAGATGGGGCGCTTTTTATAGCGCTTCACATGGTCGGTGTAGAACTCGCCGAGGAAATAGTCGCGGATGGTGTAGTTGCGCTTGCCCTTGATGTTCAGCGCTTTTTCGACGAACTTGAGGTTTTCCTCGTAGTGCTCATCGCCAAAGGCCACGCGCAGGAATTTGCGGAAGCGCTCGGCGATGTCGTCGGTGAACCAGTCGCCGTCGAGCATGGGGATGACGTTGTCGTCATCGGCCGGGAAGCTCGGCTCAGGAACCCGCTTCAGGTAGTCCTCGATGGTTTCGCCCTGGTTGGCCAGGACCAGCCCCGGCCTGTCCAGCGCGTAGCGGCCAAACATGCAGCCCACGGCATAGGAAACCAGCTCGCGCATGGTGTCGGCCAGCAGCAAGGCTTCCAACTCGTCCTCGCTCTTGTCATTGCCGTAGCGGTAGTGCGGGTTGCAGGTCAGGGTGATTTCGTTGAGGTCAACCTTTTCATTCAGCTCGTCCTGAAGGCCGTAGGCCTCGATGAAGATGCGGTTGTTCTCAACTTCTAGCCGTTGCATCTCCAGCGTCATCTCCTGCCAGTGGGCGCGAAGTTTCTGGTAGGTGGCTTTCAGGGTTGGCTGGTGGTAGTCGGGATTTAAAAGAGGGAGTGTTGTGAAGCCCCATGTGGTTTCGGCACTAACGTAATCAAAAGACGAAATTTTGATACATTTATTCACAATGTCACTTATAGACTGGTCCGGGTTAATATACTCAGCGATTATTGGTATTCGTTCTACCTCGCCTCCATTAAAACTCATAGTATTACTTATTATCTTCAGCAGATAAGAAAACGAGTTAGAATTAAGGTGAGCTGCGATCTGCAGTATTCTATTATTGGCTGCAAATACACTTGGCCCTTTAATGTTGAAAACATAACCTTTTGGCAAAACTCTTACTGCAAAATTATTCCCAATTTCGCTCCAAGTTATGCATTCTTGAAAATACCTGCTTTTTGACGCAAGTTTGTTACAAGAGACAGAGAGGTTATCAAAATTTATTCTATCGAATTTTATAACCAAATCTTGATTCCCAACCCATCGAAGTGTTTCCCCTCCTTTGTTGTGGGGTGCATAACGGTATTTTGAGTTAAGGAAATCCTCATTAGAATTTCTTCCAAAACCGATCTCTCCGTAACTGATCTCAAACCATGACCTAATATACTTATCATTGTTTCCGGTGCATAAGCCTAAACGTTTTTCGGATACGGAAGAAAGGGGTGAAAAGTCCAAGAATGCCCATATTACGTTTTGGCTTGCAGTATATGCAATTGGGTTACCAGGTATTTTCTTGAAATCTGTAGCAGAGGCGCGATAGAACCAACTACATTCTGAATTCTTAGCTGCTTCTAGGATGGCGTCATTTTTCTCGGTTTCGGAATTACCCTCAACCAACCTTAAATAGCTACCCTTGTAATTGAGGTGGCTTGTGTTTTCCAATACAAAAGCGGTGGTTGAAACCACTTCGCCGCCGATACTGTCAAAAGCCCTTGCACCCAAGTGAGCCATTGATATCAGAGTGGCTTGCCCCAAAAGCCGCGCACGCAATGCCTCGAAGGATGACAAGAACATCCAGCTTTGCATGGTTATCATCGCAACCGCTCCATTCTTCTGAGCAAGGTCAAGGTTACGTTCTATAAACATCGCAAATAGATCTGCTTTACTATTGGGGTATTTATCCTTTGCCCAAGACTTCAGTCGCCCATTCATTCCCTTGCCACCCATATACGGCGGATTGGCAATCACCACATGGTATTTCGGACTCAGGTAATCGGCCTGTCGCAGGGCTTGCAGCACCTTCTGATGAGTCATGCTGATAAAAAGCTGCCCGGAGGCGTTCTTTGACTCCAGGATCTTAAGAATGCCGTTCACGTCGGTGACGTCGGGTCGAATCAGGGAGCCAAAGTTGTTGGCCTCCTCAAACTGGCTCAGGGTGGTTAGCAGCGGCTCGGTGAACAGGTCCCGTCCGACAAAGTCCATGTAGTTTTTCAGCTCGCCTTCGTCGAAATGAACATTCTTCAGCACGCAGATGTTCGGTTTGACTCCCTTATTGAAGAATCGGCGTTGTTTGGCGCGGGCCTCATGGTTAGGGCAAAAGCGGCCAGCTCCCCAGCGCGTTCGTCGATCTCGATGCCATAGAGGTTGTGAGTGAGAATCTTCTCCGGGATCTCGGCAGGCTCATAGCCTTCCTCCTCATAGATGGCGTAGAGCAGGTCGAAGGCATAGGTGAGCATGTGGCCGGAGCCGCAGGCCGGGTCGCAGATCCTGATCTCTTCCGGTTTGCCGATGCGCAGGAAGCCCGTCTCGGCCTGTTCGGGCTTGATGTAGTAGTCCATCTGCTTGACCAGCTTTGAGCCGGGGCGGTTGAGCAACCACAGGCGGCCGAGGGAGTTTTCCACTAGGTAGCGCACGATCCAGTGTGGGGTAAAAAGCTGGGTGGCGGCCGGGATGTTCTCGGGGGTGATCTTCTTGTTTTTCTTCAGGCCATCGAACACCTCATCCTTTTTCTCTGATATGTAGAACTGGTAGAGCCAGCCGATCACTTCGACATCCTCGCAGGTATCCGACGTCACCGCCTCGCGGATATAGGCGAGGATGGAGTTGCCTGAGAGCAGGTTGTCAGGCATCAGCAATTCGGTGTAGTCGTCGATGCGCTGGAACAGGAACGGCATGGCCTTGTTCCAGAAGTTGCAGGCTGCGACTACCAGCAGGCGGTAAGCCTCGCCCTGTGGGTCGCGGCTGGGAGCTTTGCCGCCGAGAAGTGCGAAGATCTGCTGCCGGACTTTTTCGTGTACCATTTCTTCAGCTAAGTGGCCCATTTTGGCCTCAGCCAGAATCTCGGGCTGGAACTGTCCGGGGTCAGCTGGAGAAACAACATTGACGCGGTTGAAACGGTTTAAGTCCATGAAGCGCAGTGCACAAAAGCGGTTAAACCAGATGTAGGCTACCTGCTCAATGACCTGTTCCTTACCGTGCTCCTTGATTGTCTTCTCGAGATTTTTGACGGCCTCGGCACCTTCACGCCGGGCAGCGCTGTTTTTGGCCAGCACCAGTTTCATATTGGTGGAGACTTGTTCAATCAGAGAACGCCGGGCATATTGAGCGAATCGCTTTAATTTAAGGGTTTCCATCGTTAGTCTCCTTCACTCAAACGCCGGACAGAATTTGCTCCGAAATGTTTCTTGTATTGATCCAGATTCATAATTGCGCAGCCAGCTGCACAGGGTGCTGACCAATCGTTATGTGTGATAGGTAGAGATCGTTTTAATTCATCTTGTTTTGCCAGCAATAAAGCTGACTCTAGACTGGCCATAGCGATCAATACAACATAGTGGATAGGTTTTGTTGTTTTTCCGCTAAGCGTTCGAAAAAATAGGCTGTCCCTGTACTTCCCTGCTAAATCAGGTATGAGGTTTCCAGATAGTAGCTTTGTTTTAAATGCCTTTGGATTGGTTGCCCCAGGTATATCAGGATCTTTGACTTCAAGAAATAGAAAACGGTCATTGAATTCAGCAATGAAGTCCACTCTCTTAATTGTACTGGGATTGTGCAAAGAATCGTCATCAAATTTGATTGCTTCCAAAGCCGAGCTAAAGTAAAATTCCAGATCATTTTCAACTAAAACTGTCATCAAGTACCTCCCAATGAGCGCTTGATCTCTTCATCGTAAAGATCACTAAATGTGTTGGCAATAGAATTGCTGTTCAGTTGGCGATAATCGTCAGCAGACTGAACGAGTACATCTCCATTTTCTCTAGACAACGCGTGAAATCTAATGTGATCCCCTAAACTAGTATTGGCGAGGAGATCAAACCACTTGAGCAGTACATAGTCGTGGGTCGCTAGAATAATTTGTTGCCCACTGCGCGACAGCTCCAGCATTGTCTGCACGAGCAGTTTCATTAGCTGTGGGTTTAGATTGGACTCCGGTTCATCCCAGAACAAAGAGCCAGAAACACCAGGAACGAGGGTACAATTATCCAATAGTCTTTGTACTACACCGAATTTACGAAATCCTTCTGCCATCATACAGGGGCTGAATACATCCTTTCTTTGTGGAGAAAAATAGGTCAATTTGCCATCCTTGACCTTCCCGTCTGCATACTCAATATAGATGCCAGGTTGGAACGACATTTCTCCAGCATCCAAAGAAAATCGTCCTTCCATTTTATTCACCAAGGTTTCTAGCAACCATTCTTCTTTTTCTCGTGGTTCCTGATCTGAGTCATTGAGAAGGTTGAAAGCAAGATCAAAATAGGTATCATCAAAAATTAGCTTCAGAATTCTCTTATCACTATCGACATTTTCGAAACCTCTTAGCAATGTCAAGATTTCCTTCGTGGGAATAAAGATAGGATTCCAGCTATAACGCTCATAATCACTATTTTTTTCTACTGTGACTGATTTTGAATGAGAGTGGAATTTCACTGCAATCTCTTTGTCGAAAACAAAGCTAGCTCGAATCAAAGCCTCTTCAGCCACTCCTATTTTACGCATTTTACCAAGCTTCATATTATGAGGGAGAAAGACATTAAGTAACTTATTCGTAACGGCTTCTCTTATTTCTTTATCGGATACTTCTTTTTGGTTATTCAGACCATTATTTGCCGAACAAAGAGTGTAGGCCGCTTTCAATAGATGGCTTTTGCCAGTACTGTTTTCGCCTATGATCACATTGATCTTGGAGGAAAAATCGATGGACAAGTCTTTGAAGACAGTGAAGTTCTTTAGAGTCAGATTTGTGATCATATTTGAATCCTTTTCCCAATTTCAATTTCTGCCATTAATGCCTTACGCAAAGCATTGAGATAACTATCCACATCTTCCTCATCAGCAAGCCAGGCCTTATTAAAATCTACAAGAATTGATCTTCTGGAGATTACTTGTGCCTGTGGTTGTTTCGTTTCGGGTGTTCCTGAACTATCTTCTGATGTAGATGAAGGAGTGTAGGTTGATTCTTCTGGTTTTGATAGAGTTGATAATAATCTAGGATACTCATAATCTTCAAAGCTTCTTAAGGAATCTCTGATACCTGCTATCAATTCTTTGGACTTTAAGGAATCCTGAAAGGTAGTAAAAGATTCAATCAATTGATTTTTCTTCTCTTCTGGGAGCTGTTGAAATTCATCCATTGCACTCAATCGTATTTGCATTGCCTGAACTTTATGGACTGCTATGCCTATTTCTGTTTGCAGTTTTTCTTTAATTAGAGCTTTCAGCTCTTCCACATTTTCCTTAAGCAGCTGGATCTTGTTCCCTTTGAAACACTCCGTGTCATGAAGTACCGCAGCAATTTTTTTTGCTGATTCAGTAAACCCATACTCGAGATTGGGTTTCTGATTTACGAGCAGTTCTCTGGCTGAATCATAGATTTCTTTTTGCGGACCGGCCATGAACTTTCTGATAGGATCAATTATCCCTTCTTTCAGATCCATCAGATGATCATTCCTTCTGACAAGTTCCTTTAAAAACCAGGTATAAGGTTTACCTTCGGCTTCTTTCATTTCTTCAACAACTGCAGAGAGATTTGTTAAAAATGTGTATTGTGATATCTGACCTGTAAAAGGATACAGTTTATTTAATAGATTCCTAAATGCCTTTTCAGTTTCTTTTCCTAGAGCTTTGGCTTCTTTGGACGAGGGGGGGTATCGAAGAAATCTTCGTAGAACTCTTTTAGAGCCCGAATCTGAGAAGCCGTAAATTCTTCCTGAGGTTCCAGAACCAAATTCCCATGGCCGTGTGAATTTCTCAAAGCCTTTTCCTGATCATCTTCATCAAGTATGATTCCGTCAATTTTAAGCTCAACTTTACCGCGTACACAGATCTTTGCCAGCAGACAGAGTATTGAAGCGTAATACCATCCATAGGGTTTTTTCTCAAATTTTTCCAGGACACTCTTCAATGTTGTTCGAACTCCTCCATGCTGGTTTGCTTGAATAAATGCAAATAGTTCCTGTTCAGCTTCAGAAAGGGAAGTTACATCCAAACCGTCGAGAGTATTTTGCCGATCATTGAGAATGGTATGAATCTGATCTTCTGAATATTTTGCTCCCCTGAGCATTCTCAGATTCGGATACACACGGGAAATCAGTTCCTGGAATCCTTTTACAATCCGGGTCTGCCCCTCTTCCGAAGAAGTTTCAATCTCTATACCGGAGACGAAAAGTTTAGCTTTACCCATGAGTAGTTTTACCCGTTCTTGGATCTCTCCTAGTCTGTCCCTGTTCTGGTATCCTTTGTCGTTAAGTATCCGCAGCACGGTCTCTTGTTGGGAAACAGAAATATTCTGTTTGATATATTTCTCTGTACGTTTGTACATCAGAAGATCGCGGATCAAACGTTCATCGGGAGGGAGCAAAACCAATAATTCACTTCGTCCCCAGCTATTGCGGATAAGGGTTTCTTCATCTTCAATATTCTCATGGAAAGGTGAAACGATATGGATGGATAATTCTGATTCTCTACCGAAAAGCTTATCATCGAGTTTCCTGGTAAAGCTGTAATCTTGGCCGTTCTCTTCATAACGAATTTTTCTGGTTTTCATCACTCCATCAAAAAGGATCTTTTCCAGTTCTTCTGCAACTTTATCAGCCTCTACATCGGTGTTTTTTATTTCCTGCTCGACATTCTTTTCTTCGTCGGAGAGGTATTCGTAAAGATCCCCATTGCGCTGGATATAGGTCTGCTGCTCCAAGAGATTGAGAGCCTCTTCCACTTGTTTTTGTAGGGACGAAGGATTCTGATCAAAACTCTCGCGCATAAGTACGCAGAGATTCCGAACCGTAGTTTTAAATTCCTTGACATATTTTACCAGAAAAAGAGCTTTCAGGAGGCGGACTGCAAACTGATTGTCCAGCTGCTTTTCCGCAACTTGGCTTATTGCACTTTGAATCTGGGATTTCAAAGCTGTACGTATTCCTTCGAACATGAGATCAAAAGTGGCCAGCTGACCGACTTTGGAATCTCCAATCTGGACGGCAACCTGCTGAAAAACCCCGAGCATTGAACGTTCTCCAACGGAACTGTGTTTTCCTTCAAAGGCACTGTGAAGTGACAGATTCTGGATGGATGTCTGGAACAGAGTGAACTGATAGGGGATAAAAGGGTAACTGTGAATAAAATGTTCCCGGTCGTTATAGAGCTTGTAATCTTTTGATCCGTCCACAAAAGTAAAAAGGGTTTTGAAGTTGTTTAACTGATTGTGGTAAACCTCTGAGAGAAGTTCCACTCCTTCCTCATTTTTTAAAAGCAGACGTTTCTGTATAACCTCTGCCACATCAGAACTTGTCAGTTTCATACGGTTATTAAATCGGTCTTGTATTTTTGTAAAGTCATTACTCTGTTGTTTTCCCATTTCACCCAGAACGCTGTCCATATCTTCCTGAGCTGTTACTATGACCCAGGCCCTTTCCCGGCATTTGACAGCCAGGCTTTCGGCAATCGTCTGCAGATTGGTCATCAGCTTGACGTTATTAGCAATATATTGTCCCACTTCATCAACGAAAAAGTTCAACCTGAAGCCTGGAACCTGTCTTTCTATAAAGGCGTGTACTGATTCGGCAAAGTCTTCTATGGATACTTTGTATTCACTACGGTATTTATCCAGAATTCCATCAGCAGCAGAAGGGTTACTTCCCGTTACTTTTGCATAAGCTTGTGAAATATTGGGACCTTCCAAGAGCGCCTGTTCTCTCCCTCTCTCCCAGGGGAGTTCTGAAATGCTTTTATAGGTTTTTTTAAAGTCCTCGTATTGTCCTCGGCTGTCCAAATCACGCTCAAATTGGGCAATATGGCCTTGCTTTCCGTAGTATCCGCGCATTTCGTCAAAAACTTTGACAAATACGGAAAGAAGAGCATCGAACTGTGTTTTGCTGATTACATCAGCTTTCTGATCTATGTTAAACAGGATGCTTTTTGAAGGGATTGAAACGGCTCTTTTCAAATCTCCTCTCAGTATTTCATTATCACCACATTTAGGAAGGAAGAAATCCATAGCAGATTTGCCATCAATTTCTCGATTTTCAAGAACCATGGCCAGCATTTTTAAAAGATGGGATTTACCTGAACCGAAGAAACCGGAAATCCAGACTCCGTTCGCTCCTTCATAATTATTATAGGCATCCAGGAATATGCCCAATCTTTTTTCTACTTCACGGGTAAGAACATATTCTTCCAATTCCTGTCGAAGAGTGGCTTCGTCATCAGCTTTGATAACTCCTTCAATAGGGCGATCTACGGGTTTTACAAACAGGTTTTTCATCGACATATTTTTTTCCTTAATTAGACTTCGTAATGGTATATGTTGAAAGCCCGGTAATACTTATCGTCTTTAAGCTTTCCAAAAAGGTCCAGAGAGGCGCCTGATTCCAGGGAATGTATATATGCTCCTGGAAAAAACATTACAGTCGGTTTCTCTTTTGCTGTACTTTGAAGATTGTTCAATACATTATGGGACCGTATATAAGGGAATACTTCACCAACACCTGAGAGAATCATGACATCAAAATCCTTCTCATTCATTTTCTCTCTGATCTCAGGGATAAGGTGAGTCTCTGGATCAAGAACTCCCTGCAGTAGTTCTTTCAACTGATCTTTTGGAACAGCTTTCTCCATAGTCAGAACCCTGTCCCATATGTTACGTTTTTTTAATATCTCAATAGAAAGATCATACAGATTTATTGGCAGAACCTGTACTCCGGCTTTTTCCAGTTGATTCACCAGTTGTTTCTGAATTTTTCCCATGGCAACCCCATCTTTGGGATCGTATGGACAGATGAAGAATGGAACTTCATTTCCCAAGCCCTGTTTCTTTTGAAATCTTTCGCTAGAAATAACGGAAAATAGGTGCTGCAGCCGATCCTGCACTGGTAGTTTGCTTTTATCCTGAGTCATCGCATACCTCGTAGATCTCTTTCATGTATGGGAAAATATGATAATTCTTGCGAATCTGCATTCAGTATTAGCTCAATGAATCGTGAACTGAAAAGGAGTGGAGTAATTTTATTGTCTGAAGATAGAAGATCCGCTTCACTTAAAATCCGGAACAGGACCTGGCGTAATTTTTTTCTGGTAGAAAGAGTAAGCTCTTCCAGTTCAGAATACCAGTCAGCTTCTTATTGAAAAACCAGTCAAAATCTTCATAAGTCAGATCATAACTTAGGGATAGATACTTTTCCCGGATTACTTCAATTGCAAAATCAGCAATGAAACTGTACCGGCGGCATACAGCTATCCAGAGAAGAGCTTGCTGGTCCGAGCGTGCAGCATCTAGAAGGAATTCTATTTCGATATCAGATAAAGTCCTCATGCGTTTTAGGATTTCCCTAGTCACCCTGCAAAGAGCAGCAACGGTTCGTGATTGGAAATGATTTTTCTCTTGTATCTCGTTTTTCACAGAATCCCAATCTCTTATTGAAATATAGAGTTCTGCTGCACGGACTGATTCCCGTAAAAAGAGACCACCAGTGGTGAATGCCATAATATACTTTTTACTCATTGCTTTCAGCAGCTCCACCTGAGCGGACCCAGGAGTCTACTTCGTCCTGTTTGAACATCCATCGTCTGCCCACCCTATGGCCTGGCATTGATTTCTGTTCAATCCACCGGTAAATGGTCTCTTTACTGACATTCAAATACTGACGAATATCCTCGACAGTCAGCCACCGTTCATCCATCTCATTGCCCCTATAATAATGAGTAGTACTCTATGTTTTGATATGAGTTGTACCTACTAATGTTTACTCTATAATGGTAGTACATATTAATCAAGGAAATATTGTCGATTACTGTCGATTAGAGACGTATATTACTTAAGGAATTGTCACGAGCAGATAAAGCGAGTAGGTGGTATGTTTGGATTACTCAGTTACAGGTGCTTTCTAGTTAGTACGGATGACAATGAAACCAGGCCACAACCTTCCCTTTGATCTCTACGTTCTCATCATCGATCGATACTGCTTTGATATCGGGGTATCTGGGGTTCTCTGAGGATACCTTGATGGTTTTGTCAAAGGAATCGAATTCTACCCGTTTTACCAGGACATCACCGTTCACTGATAATACATAGATCCCCTCTGATGAGATATACCCGGCAGCGAATACTACGATATCTCCATCGAACATTCTGACTCCGGTCATGGAATCTCCCCGGACTTCAACAGCTTTCAGGGAGGAAATGGTATAACTTGATACCAGTCTTCTCAGGACGGGGATATGGTTCCCTGATAACTGGTCATCTATCTGCATGGCTCCGTACCCGGCAGAAGCCTTCTGATCTAGTACCGGCAGCATGAGTACATCATCCTCAGGATTGAGGGGGATCTCCTGATTCCTTGGGGTCCTGTAGATTGCATGCTGGCGTACTGCCTGTGAAACAGTCTCCTGGTTCTGACTGAACTCTTCATCATCCCCGGTTACCAGATATTCCACTGATACTCCCAGTGCCTGGGAGATTCTGACTGCCAGGTCAGCTTTGGGCAGCCGGTCATGGGTGATCCAGCTGGACATTGTGCCGCTTGAAACTGCTATTTCATTACACAACCAGTTCTGGTTTTTCTCGGGGCAGGGAATCTTCTGTCACTCGGTTCCCAATGAGGGAGCAGGGGCTGATAAGCTGCGGACCATGCGGATGATCACCATGGGCTTGAGGCCAGGTGCTGCAGACCTGGTGGTGTGGTTCCCTCATAGAGAGATCGGCTACCTGGAGGTGAAGACAGAGACCGGGCAGCTCTCAGAGAATCAAAGGCGATTCAAGAAACGGTGCGTGGAGAACGGGGTGTTCTATGCCGTGGTGAGGAGTGTGGAGGATGTGCAGGAGATCATCAAGGTTAAGAAAAGGAATGATAATGGAGGAGAAGAGGCTTAATGGCGAATCATAGAAAGATCATAGCGATCACTACCTACTCGATAAAGATATTCGATTCGGTGGCTGAAGTATGCAGCACCTACGGGTTAACCTATGCAAAGCTGAAGAAGCTCATAGAGACCGGGCAGACTCTCGAAGATGGGATGACCACCTTCGATGATTTGCTGGAGGATGGGGATTATGGCAGTGAGAGTGCATAAAGTGAGGACAATGGCTGTTGCTGATGGTAGACAGCAGAGGGTAGGTTCTTCTGGGGATATGGGTGGATATCGAGTGGTCGTGCGCCCGGGCATTTGTATCTGCGCTACTTCGATTTTTGTAAATCGATTTGGTGGCAGATAGTGTTGATAGGGGTAGATAGAGATGAGTAAGAAGGTTGAGATCATCCCCAAAGCTGAGTTTGCCCGTCGGCTCGATATTTCCCGGAGCGCTGTCTCCAATGCCATAGCCCGGGGGAACATCTTCGGGGAGGCAATCACTGAGGACGGGAAAATAGTCTTTGAGGTTGCCAAGCGGCAGTTTGAGTTCAACCGGACAGAGCGGGGCAGGAAGAAGAAATCAGAGACGGTCCCACAGAAATTCAAGGGTACTGCTTCGGCAACGGATGAGGAGTTCACCGACTGGGCACGGAAGAAGGCGATCGCTCAAGCGAAGAAGGCTGAGTATGTTGCCCTGCAGGCAGAGCTGGAGTATCGGAAAGATTCCGGTGAACTTATCGAGCGGAAGCTTGCAGTGGGGATCTCCTACCAGATTGCCAAGCACTTGACCGACTCTTTAAGGAATCTCTCGGATCGTCTGGCTCAGAAAACTCATGCAGCCTACCAGGCTGGGGGGAATGAAGAGGATACGAGGGAAACAATGAGACTGGAGATCGATACGATCCTCCATACCCTTTCAGAAGAGGTGAAGCAATTTGAAATCTGAAACAGCTATGATTCTGAAATCCTGGTCCAGAGGTCTGAAACCTCCTGCAGATCTCACGATCAGTCAGTGGGCTGACAGGTACCGCATACTTCCCAAGGGATCAGCGGAGCCGGGGCCATATAGAACTGACCGTACTCCCTTCTGGAAAGAGATCATGGATGTATTGTCTGCCAATTCACGGGTGAAAGTGGTCTATATCATGAAAGCTTCCCAGATGGGAGCAACTGAAGCCGGGGTCTGTAATCCGATCGGCTATTACATTCACTACGATCCCTCGGAGATCCTGGTCGTCTGGGCTGGGGAGAAGATGGTGGACAAGAATTCCAAGACCCGAATCGATCCTATGATCGCAAGTACCCCGGTCATCAGGGAAGCGATTGTGAAGAAGCGGACCCTGGAGGGAGGCAATACTACCAGGTTGAAACTGTTTCCTGGTGGCAGCTTGAATATCGGGAATGCCGGATCGATCACTGACCTCATTTCTTCTCCAAAGAGAATAGCTATCGGAGATGAGATTGATGAGTGGCCGGAAGATCTTAATGGCCGGGGTGATCCCTGGACCCTGCTGCTGAAAAGACTCAGGACCTATCCGAACTCCAAAGCTGTTGCCATTTCAAAACCATCAGTGAAGGGAAGATCCAAAGTGGAGGCAGGGTACCTTGCCGGAGATATGAGAAAGTTTTTTATTCCCTGTCCATATTGTGGTGAATATCAGATCCTACTATGGACTCAGATGAAGTGGAAGAAGACTTCAGCCGGTGACCGGGAAGTCTGGTATGAATGTCCTCACTGCAAGGGTGTAATCAAGAACTACCACAAGGAGCTCATGCTGAAGAAAGGGGAATGGAGACCGACCAATCCCTATACTACATCAAAGAGTATCAGGAGTTATCAGATTAGTTCTCTCTATGCTCCGGTTGGCTGGACCACCTGGGAATCGCTGGTTGAGCAATGGCTCGATGCCCAGGGGAATGTGAACAAGCTGATCTCGTTTATCAATGATGAATTGGCCGAGACCTGGGAGGAAAAATCAGAGCAGCAGGACTGGGAGGTCTTGAGAGGTCGGAAAGAATCCTGGCGCTCAGGTGAGATCCATGAAGATATCGTGATGCTGACTGCTGGAGCTGATGTCCAGGAGAATCGAATCGAGGTAGAAGTGATAGGCTGGGGGAAACGGTTCGAACACTGGAGTGTGGAGTACCATGTCTTCACTGCTGATACCACTACCAATTCTCTGAATGATCGCTGCTGGAACGAGCTTGCCATGCTCATGACAAAACAGTGGATGCATCCAACCGGTGAGGTGCTCTATCTCTCCGGGATCTGCATCGATGCTGGATACAATACAGAAACAGTGTATCATTTCTGCAGAGGCTATCCTCAGGATCGAGTCCTCGCCATCCAGGGTTCAGACCGGTTGAATGCCCCGATTTCAGGAGCAAAGGCTGTGGATCATATCGGAGGGAAACATATGAGAAATGCCCTATTTCATTATGAAGTGGGCTCCTCCTTTCTAAAGAGCGAGCTCTTCCACTGGCTCAAACAGAAACCACCGGAAGGTGATGACCCATTTCCATTCGGTTGGTGTCATTTTCCGGAAGATCGTGAAGATGAATATTTTAAGCAACTCTGTGCTGAGGTCCTGCAGAAAACAACTCCAAAAGATAAGCGATCCAAGGTGAAATGGGAGTGGGTGAAGATCAGGGAAAGGAATGAGACTTTGGATACACATATTTATGCCAGGGCTGCAGCTGCTGCGGTGGGGTATGATACTATTACCTGATTTTGTTATGGTTTTAATAATAAAGTATGGGTGTTTCAGGGTATTTGTTTGACATCTTGAATATTCAAGTTTACTCTAAATTAGCTGATAATAATTAATTAATACTCCAACTAAGAGAGATAGTTATTTGTATAAACTAATTTGAAGAGAGGACTAGATGAAGATCCAAAGGTTAATGGTATCGAATTGGCGATCTATTAAAAAATTAGAATTAGACGTTTTGGATCTAATGGTTATTATTGGCCAAAATAACCACGGGAAATCTAATCTGCTCTCTTCAATACTGTTTTTCTTTGGTGAGATTAAACATCAAGACCTTGATTTTTTCTTTGGGTCTGAAGAACTTTTTTGTGGAGGTTGCATTTTGTGACCTAGATGATTCTGATAAGAGAACATTCCACAAGTATTTAACTTCTTCTAAAACAGTTATAGTTCGTAAGACTGCTCAAATCAATGGCAGTTTTGAGTACAAAGGATATATTGAAAACCCTACAGATGAGTGGCTACAAGAAGAAAATGCTGGTTCATACACACGCCGTGAAATAGCAGAGAGCCTGCCCTATTATTCACTATTGCCGGATTCAGGCCGTCTCACCAAACAGAATATTATTGATGCTCAAAGTGAATATATTAATCTACATAGAGAAGAAATTAAGTTTAATTTTGAATTGGAATCATCAAATTTTCTTGGTCTAAAAAATGTTGCAAAAGGAATCTTTGGTGATGTTTACTTTATTCCAGCAGTAAAAGAAGCTTCTGAAGATTTTGCTGCAAAGGAAACGAGTGCGTTTGGAAAGCTTTATTCTGCTGTAATCGAAAGTATGGCTTCAGACAATATTGAATGGAAGGAAACAAAACAGAAACTAGAGAAACTCTTCAAGGCATTGAATCGTACGGACTACGAGGGGCATGAAAATAAGAATCGACCTCAAGAACTAACAGGATTTGAAGAAGCTTTAACATCTGAACTATCTTCTTGGGGTGCAAAAGTGGATATTGAAGTCATTCCTCCCGACATAGAAAGTGTATTTAAAGCTAATACTCAGGTATGGATAAATGATGGAATAAGAACAGATATTCGTCGCAAGGGACACGGGTTGCAGCGAGCAATTACAGTGGCTCTAATTCAGGTTATTGCGAAAAGAGATAGGGCTAGTGCAGAAGCAGATGATGGTGAACGAAATGGATCACGAATCCCCTCAAAATCTCGGTATTATATTTTTGAAGAGCCAGAATTATACCTTCACCCCCAAGCTCAAAGATCATTATTTGATTCTTTTGTTGAGTTGTCAGAAGGAGACAGCCAAGTATTTCTTAGTACACACTCAAGTAGTCTTATTGATGTAGAGCGGTATAAGACAATTTATATTGTTTCAAAGCGAAGTGAAACTGATGGCACACAGGTAACATATTGTTCTGAAGATCTTTTTACAGGAGATGCAAAAAAGGATTTCAATCTATCCTATTGGATGAATCCTGATCGTGGAGAATTATTTTTTGCCTCAAGAGTTCTGTTAGTTGAAGGGCCCACGGATAAGACAGTAATTCCACTCTTAGCAAAAACACTTGGTATTTTTAGATACGACTACACATTAATAGATTGTGGCTCAAAATTGAGTATACCTTACTATGTACGTCTTCTTAATAAGTTTGGGATTCCATACACGGCTATTTATGACAAAGATCATCAATCTAACAAAGCACTTGAAGCTAAAACAGCGGCCGATATTGCATCATCTAGTATTGAGAATGAAATTGATACAACATTGGGACGTTCCATTGTATTCGAGAATGACATCGAAGAAGAATTAGGGATGACAGCTGGTAGAAGGAGTAAGCCTTATGCTGCATTGCGGCATGTTACAGATCCCACCTTCATACTGCTTCCCGATTTTGAACATAAGATTCGAGAAATATATGATGCCTTAATCTAGGGGCTTGTTTCAATTTCGGAGTCTAACACGTTGATTGAATTACTTAGATAAGTGCTTCATTAAAATGAATTATAGCTGTGGGAATCCCACTTTTGTTAGTATTTTACCTGAAATGTAGTAGAGGAGAATTGAATGGATCATCCAATTACAGTTTTTATATCTTATGCTTGGACGAGTGAAACTTATAAGGACCGAGTTTTACAGCTTGCTGAAAGACTTGTTAAACATGGGGTTGATGTCAAAATTGATGAATGGGATTTAGGGTTAGGAGATGATAAATTCAAATTTATGGAGTTGATGGTAAAATCTCCAAAAGTTGATAAAGTACTGCTAGTGTGTAATTCAGAATATAGAAGAAAAGCTGATGATCGAGATGGAGGTGTTGGATATGAAACCAGTATTATCACTCCAGAAATTGCCAAACAAGTAAATAAAGTGAAATTTATCCCAGTGATCCTTGAGGATACCGAAAATCCTGAAGAGTTCATTCCGATTTATTTAAGTTCAAGAATCTATATTGATCTTTCCAAAGAAGATATTTATGAGGAAAGATACGAAGAACTATTAAGACATCTTTATAAAATGCCAAAACATCAGAAGCCTGCCCTTGGTAAGAAGCCTGAATGGTTGAAGGATAAAGAAGAGTATCCTGAATTTATAGATTTACGCTTGTTGCGAATGAATATTACGAAAGCATCAACAAGCGGAAGAATAACAATTCTTATGCACCAATACTCTGATGAGTTTTTCCGATTAATTAAGGAGTATAATATTGAGCCACCCCAAGAAAAGATGGTTGATTCAATTAGTATTGGTAATGATATTCTTTCTATGATTGATCGTATGAGACCTCTTAGGGATGAGTATGTAAATTTCTTGATAACTCTTATAGAAGTTGAACAATATGAGAATGATTTTTTGACGACTTTTTTCGAAAACTATTTTAATGAAGTCCTTACTTTCGGTACGGGTCTTAGATGTGATATTTGCATTAAGCACTTTGATTTTTTATTGTGGGAAATCTTCATTAATACCATTACAATATTTTTAAAATATGGAAAGTATACTGCTATAAGCAATCTAGTACTACATACATATTTCTTGAAAGCAGGTCGATTCAAAGGAAACCACTCAGAAGAAAGCTCAATTGTTGAATTCTGGTATCATGATGAATATATTATTCAAAATGCATGTAAATCAAAGCTTAATCCCGGAGATCAGGAGAAGTTCAGTTTCGCTGCTGATCTATTAGTAAGTAGAGAGAGTCTACCTTACCTTACAAGGGATGGAATTGCATCAGCTGATATCTTAATATTTCTAATGGGGCATATACATAATCTGGATAAGTATAGAAGATGGACTCCTCTAACATATGTTTATGAAGATTCTTTTACTCTTTTTCTTAAAAGATTCAACTCAAAAAGTTTTTGTAATAAGGTATTACCGTTATTTGATGTTTCTTCAATCGAAGAGTTGAAGCAGAAAATTCAGGACATAGAAATCCCAGATGGCTATTGGGGTTATCCAGGAAGTATGAGATCTTATAGTTCTTATCTTAGGATTCTAAAAGAAGTAGAGTTAGCTTCGAAACCCTGAAAATATCTAATTTTTTTTGCTATAATACTATAACTTTCTCTGTATTTTCTATTAAATCCAACATTTCAATAATCAAAATTCTGACATTGTGACACTATGATGCCCTAACTACAATTGCCGTATGTTAGGGTTAGAAAAAAATCAGATGATCGGGTATCGAAACCAAGCAATCTCTGCACTTCAAGCTGTCATGCTTAGTGGGTCCTCGTATGAGATTACTCATGCAGATGGTTCCAAGCAGCGGGTGACCAGGGCTAATATTGCTGAGATCCAGGAAGTGA
>LQAF01000034.1_pt1 | contig 27462 bp, 20 predicted proteins | sample 1535781 | NCBI WGS metagenome assembly LQAF01 (sample SAMN04331583, study PRJNA305678) | bioreactor metagenome | isolation source: bioreactor_2 inoculated with Wadden Sea sediment 2nd replicate of a... | place: Germany:Bremen
TAAACAATCTGCCCCTGTGTCAAGAAAGAGATCGCTTTTTCACGATATCCCGGTACCGGTAGTAGCTGGCTTTGGGTATCCTCTGCCCGGTGGGGAAGTCGCAGTAGATCAGACCGAACCGTTTGGCAAGTCCGTGTGCCCATTCGAAATTATCGATGCTGCTCCAGGCATAGTAGCCGATCAGGGGGATCCCCTCATCGATCGCCTGCAGGCAGCTGTGCAGGTGTGTTTCCAGATAGGCTATTCTCCCGGTATCCCGGATCTCCTGTCTGCCGTCGTTCCCGTGAGTGATCACATCGTCCCAGGCAGATCCGTTCTCGGTGATGATCAGGGGCATCTCATGGGTCTGAGCACTGATCCAGTGCAGCAGCCTGACCAGCCCCTCGGGGATGATGGACCATCCCATGCCGGTTCGGGGAAGGTCCCTGCGGATCGTCCGGTACTGCTCGGGTCTCGTCTCATCATAGATGGCAAGTTCTTCGGAATAGTAGTTCACCCCGAGGAAATCCAGAGGGTGGCTGCCGATGATCTGGAGGTCTCCCTCCTCGATCGGGAAGGGATACTGCGGGTAGGTTTCGAGATACCGCTGCGGGTAGCCCTCACCGAGGACCGGTGAGAGATAGACCCGTGAGATGAAATCCGCTGCCCGGTCTGCCGCCAGTCGGTCTTCTTCGCTCTCAGAAGCAGGCTGGGGTACTCCCAGATTGAGGGTGGTCCCGATCTTATGTGTGTAGGAGCCAGACCGGTAGGCCTGCATGGCCAGCCCGTGTGCAAGGTTCAGATGGTGGATCACCCGGTGTGTCGCTCCTCTGTCAGTCAACCCCGGTGCGTGATCTCCGGTGAGATGACCCAGGACTGCCGTACAGAACGGCTCGTTGAGGGTGATCCAGTAGTCGACCAGATCATCGAACGCCTCGAAGCAGATCGAGGCATAGCGGCCGAAATCGTACGCGGTCTTGCGTGATCTCCACCCTCCCTGCTGTTCCAGGGCGCTGGGAAGATCCCAGTGGTATAACGTCACCGCCGGGCTGATCCCCTGCCGGTGCAGTTCTTCAAGGAGGTTCCGGTAGAAGGTTATCCCCTCCTGCGATACTGCCCCGTCACCGTCGGGAATGATCCTCGGCCAGGAGATGGAGAATCGATAGGAGGATATGCCCATCTCTTTGAGCAGGGCGACATCCTCGGGATAGCGGTGGACATGGTCGCAGGCGACATCGCCGCTTGTCCCATCTGCTATGGCACCGGGTACCCTGCAGAAGTCATCCCAGATGCTGCTGCCGCGTCCTCCCTCATTGACAGCCCCTTCGATCTGGTAGCTTGAGGTGGCACTGCCGAAGATGAAATGTTCGGGAAACGGTGTATGTTCGATAGTATCTCTAGTCATGAGAGCTCCTGTTGATCGTGATCGAGCTGATGCGATGCAGCAGCCTTGAGTCATACAAATTTGTCTTATATTTGAAGATGGTACCATAGCTGTTATGTGGTGTAAAGCAGTAGTTGTGAATATTTAGTAACCAATTTTCCATAAAAGACAAAAATGTGGAGATATTCGACTAATAATCATACAAATAATAATACAACTTCATATGATAATGGATAGTTGTATTACGGTATGGTGCTGTGCTATACTCTACAGGTCAGAAGAAGAGGTCGACACGGTATGAAACCAAAGTATATGCAGATCAGAGATGAACTCACAGCCCTGTTCGAGAAGAGACGGTACCAGAATGGGCAGAAGCTCCCGACAGAGCAGGAGCTCGTCAGGCAGTACCATGCGAGCAGGACGACGATACGGCAGACTCTCGCGCTGCTGGAAGCCTCGGGACTGATCAAACGGGTGCATGGAAGCGGGTCCTACTATCAGGGGGCGCCCACGGATGCTAGTGGTCCCGCCTTCGGGCGGACCGGCCTCATCGGTCTGGTGAATTTCTTTCACCTTGAATATATCTATCCTGAGATCATCAGGGGTATAGAAGATACCCTCACGCAGCAGGGGTATTCTCTGGTCGTGGCAAACAGCAACGGAGATACGGTCAGGCAGACAGAAGCTGTTCGACGACTGCTCGATCAGCACGTGGATGGACTGATCCTTGAGCCGAACAGAGACAGACTGCTTTCAGAAGATCATCCGGTCATATCTCTGGTAGAGCAGAGCGGGATCCCGCTGGTCACCACGCACTGGGGGGCTGAGAACAGGCACCTGTCCACGGTCACGATCGATGATGTGCATGCAGGGTATACCGTAGCCTCCTATCTGCTCGAGATGGGCCATCGCGACATAGCGATCATCTATAAAGAAGATAACCAGGCAGGATATGACCGGTACCTTGGGTTTGTACAGGCCTTCGAGGATTTCCGGGTGCCGATGAGGAGGGACCTGGTCAAAATCTACACCAGTGCCGATGAACAGCGGGATGCTCGTCAGGGCTATCTGAAGACCGCAGAGCTACTGGCCAGCGGGGAGAACAGGCCGACAGCGATCTTCTTCTTCAATGATCAGCTTGCTCTTCAGGGGTATACTGCCATACGTGAAGCGCACCTCACCATCCCCGGGGATCTCTCGGTCATCGGGTTCGACAATTTTGATACTACCGATATGGCCGACCCCCCGCTGACCACCTGTGAACATCCCAAGTATGAGATGGGGAAGTGGGCTGCACGTATCCTGCTTGATCAGCTGAGTGACAGGGAGGTCCATCTTCCGATGAAGCTGGTCTTCGAACCGAAGATGATCGAACGGGGCAGTGTCTCTCCCTTCACTGGTCGGGATCGATGAGCTCTCAGCAGGTCTTCCCGTTGAGAGAGGAGGAGATCCTTCGTTCATGGGCGATCGCCGCAGCCACATCAGCATGCGGGGAGAGCCTGTGCTCGATCTCTGAGGCGACTGGTGAAGTCGTCTCAGGCTGTCCACCCGTTCGCTCTGCCCGAGCCTCGCACGATCGATGGCCGAACGCAGTACGGAGATCGACTGGTCATAGGTCGTGATCGGGACGGGGAAGGGATGGCCGTCCTTCCCTCCATGGGCGAAGGAGAAACGGGCTGGGTCACTGAAACGGTTCTGCGCCCCATACACGAGCTCACTGACAAGGGCGAGAGACTGCATGGTCCTGGGACCTACTCCCGGCAGCAGCAGCGCCTGCTCGAACGAAGGTGCCTGCTGTGCATAGGCTGCAGCCAGAACAGCCCCGAGTCGTCCCGCATCGACGTCTGAGGGACGTACCTCATGATGCTCGGGCATGAACAGTTCCATCTGCAGACGCCTGGTGACCGGGAACCCCAGCCTCTGGAGCTCCTTGACCTGCCTGTCAGGGTGTTCGTTCATGAAGGAGACTACCGCATCCCGGGAAGCCTCTGATCGATGATCGGTCATATTCATGATGATGCCCTGCGGCTCTCCGATGATGGCAGACTGCGGTTCATCAACGAACGAGGTGATCCCTGCATCATGCCAGTGGTATCGTCTGGCCATCTTCAGCTGCGGGTTCATCCCCTGCTGTACCACCGCCCAGTGTCCTTCGCGGTCGACGATGAAACTGTGCAGATAGAGCTGATAGCCGTCATCGATGCAGGTGTTGTCGATCTTCGCACTCAGTCTGGAAGCCTGTACCAATGGAGCACTGTCGAGCTGGAACCGGCTTGCGATGTTCTGGAGTTCCGAGGGGGTCTTCCTCGATTGGGTGCCTCGTCCACCGCAGATGTGCAGTCCGAGCTCTCTGCTGTGTCTATTCACCCCGTGTTTGAGGGCGCCGAGAACCGAAGTGGTGATCCCTGATGAGTGCCAGTCCATACCCATCACACAGCCGAACGCCTGAAACCAGTAGGGATCACTGATTCTCGACAGGAACCCACTCGTGCCGTATTCCATGAGTATGAGCTCAGTGATCGATAATCCGATCTTCTCCATCCGCTCATAGAGCCAGGAGGGGACTTTTCCCGGATGGAGCGGCAGGTTTGCTGTACCGTTACTAATCATGTGTTAAGTATATCATGCCATTATCGTAGAATCCAGTAGAAAAAACATAAATGATCTAAAATAACATATTGTAATACATGTAACAAACTGTTATTATAGCAACACATTAGCAAAAAGCACTTGAGTTTATCAGCAAAAGTGTATATATAATGTATAAATATTCAGACGAGCTAGAGGCATCGTCAAACCAACGAGTGGAGGACACCATGGAAAAGATCAAAGTAGCAGTCATCGGCGCGACCGGCGCAGTCGGACAGGTGTTCATGTGGATGCTGGCCGATCACCCCTGGTTCGAGATCGAGTATATCACTGCTTCAGCAGCCCGCATAGGACAGCAGTACGGAAACTCTGTACACTGGGTGCTGCCGTTCGAGATGGAGAACATCATCAAGCCCATCGTCATACAGGAGTATGATCTTGCAGCGATGAAAGCAGCAGGGGTACAGATCGTATTCTCTGCTATGCCTGCAGATGTGGCAAAGACCGCTGAACCTGAGTTGAGAGATTACGGATTCTACATCTTCTCGAATGCAGGGGCGATGAGATACGAGAAGAGTGTACCGATCATGATCCCCGAAGCGAATATGGAATCCCTCGAACTGATACAGCAGCAGGGATACCCCGAGAAGGGATTCGTGGTGACCAATGCGAACTGTGTGACCACCGGTCTTGCTCTCGCGCTTGCACCCCTGGTCAAACACGGGATCAAAGAGATATCTGTCTCGACCTATCAGTCGGTGAGCGGCGCCGGGTATCCCGGGCTGTCCTCATTCGATATCACCGATAATGTCATCCCCTATATCGCACAGGAAGAGGAGAAGATCGAGAAGGAGATCAAGAAGATCCTGTCGATCGATCCCGAAGTCTATGCCTACAGCGTGAGAGTCCCCGTGATGTTCGGCCACCTTGAGACGGTCTGGCTGACCTTCGAAGAGGATGTGAACGTGGAAGATATCATACGTGATTGGGATGAGTTCGTCATAGAGGAGTCAGGACTTCCCTCTTCTCCACTGAAACCGGTAGTCTACGATCCTGACAACACCTTCCCTCAGCCGAAGTACGCATTCTGGGGAACTCCCCGTGGTATGGTAGTCTATACCGGCCGAGTGAAGAAGAAGAACAACAAACTGGGATTCACCCTCATGGTGAACAACATCGTGAAAGGGGCAGCCGGTGGTTCGATCCAGAATGCCGAAGCCTTCGTACAGCGATACGGTCTCCGCTAGTCCCGAATAGGCCCCATGATCCATAAAAAAGCAGTCACTTCATCAGTGACTGCTTTTTTTATGCGTTCCCATTCGCTATACTGATCGTTCGATGAGGAAGCTGCTGGAAGAGTGAGGATGTGAGATGGCTGATCTGACAGAGGGGAGTATCCCCCGACACATCATGTACATGGCAGTCCCGACGATGTCGGGACTGCTGCTGCAGGGATTCTATGATCTGGTCGATATGATCTGGATCGGAAGGATCTCCTATGAGGCGGTCGCGGCCGTGACCATCTATGTATCGATCTTCTGGATCTTCGAAGTGGTCAATGAGGTCATCGGTATGAGTTCGGTCTCGCTGATCTCTCAAAGCTTCGGTGCCGGTGACTCGCTGCGGGTGCAGAAGACTGCCGAACAGACGATCACCTGCAAGTTCCTGGTCTCGGTCGCTGCGGCACTGGCCCTGATGATCTCTCTCGAGCCGCTGCTGCGACTGTTCACGTCAGATCCCGTGGTGATATCGCATGCCCGATCCTACGGCTATCTGAGGACCCTGTTCATCCCGATCTTCTTCTCCTCCTTCAGTGTCAATACCATCTTCCGGTGTACCGGAGATGCGAAGACCCCCATGTATCTGCTGGTGGTCTCTGCGGTAGTGAATATGATCCTCGATCCTGTACTCATGTTCGACACGATCCCGGGTCTCGGTATCCCCGGGTTCGGTCTGGGAGTCTTCGGTGCCGCTCTGGCTACGGTCATCTCGATCTCCATAGCCTTTCTGGCAGGGTTCTTCCTGCTGCTGCTCGGCAAGGCACAGGTGAAGATCACCTGGAGAGGGATGTGTACCCTCGACAGGGAGATCGACAGGAAACTGCTGACTGTCGGGCTTCCCTCAGGGTTCGAGATGCTCTTCAGGAATTCAGCAAACAGTCTGCTGGTGAAGCTCGTGGGGTTCTACGGGACCGCAGCCATAGCGCTCATAGGTGTCGGGATGCGGATCTACTCCTTCATCTTCATGCCGATCCTTGGTATAGTGATGGGGTCGGGAGCCATAGCCGGGCAGAATCTCGGGGCGAATCACATTGACCGAGCAGTCAGGACCGCCTGGTTCTCCTCTCTGATAGGCGGTGCGGTGACCGCAGTGTTCGTCTTCTTCGTGATGGTCTTCCCTGATGAACTGCTGGGTCTGTTCCTTACCGATCTGCAGGAGGTGGCACAGGGGGCCATCATGCTTCGTGTGGTCGTCCCCTCCCTGATCATTGCCGCGATCTCCCTCGGCTGGGCTTCGGTCTTCTCAGGATCAGGCTATACGATGCCGTTCCTGGTAAGCTGCATCACTGCGAAATGGATCATCATGATCCCCTATACTGCGGTGATCATATACGTGTTCCAGGCCCCTCTATCTGCGGTCTGGTACTGCTTCTTTTTCGGAGAGGCAGCGGAGATGCTGGTCCTCGGTATGGCCTTCAAGCGGGGGAAGTGGAAGATAAAACGGGTATAAGGAGTGTTTCGATATGAGTATTGACAGATGTGTCATCGTAGGGGCGGGAGCCGTAGGGGCCTCCCTCGGGTTCCGGCTCGAGAAGACCCATGGCGATACGGTCGCCGTAGCGGCACAAGGTGAACGTGCACAACGGTATGCCTCTGAGGGGCTGATCATCAACGGGGAACACTGGTATCCTCAGATCGTGGATCCCTCTTCAGGGGAGTATACCGCAGACCTGGTGATCATCGCAGTGAAATTCAATCAGTTCCATGAGATCCTTCCCATGGTGGATCGGCTCATTGGTCCGGGGACACAGATCCTCTCGCTGCTCAACGGACTTGCAAGTGAAGAGATCCTGCTTGAGCGCTATGGCAGTGAGCATGTGTTCTATGGTCTTACCGTGGGACAGGATACGGTGAGGATAGAGAACAGACTGCACTTCGTACAGCCTGGCAGGATCATCTTCGGTGAGAAGAAGAACGACCTCTCCTGTCTGAGCGAGCGGGTGCAGCAGGTCAAAACATACCTGGAGGATGCGAACGTGGTGGTGGAAGTCCCACAGGATATGGAGTACCAGCTGTGGTGGAAGCTGATGGTGAACACCGGGATCAATCAGGCATCTGCTGTGCTGAGAGCCCCCTACCGGGAGTTCCAGCAGCCGGGGGAGGCCTTCGATCTGATGAAGGCTCTGATCCTGGAAGTCATCGAGCTCTCCGGTCACACCGGCTGTCCTCTCTCCTATGATGACTTCCTTCGCTGGTGTGAGCTGCTCGATACGCTTCACCCGGATGGGAAGACCTCCATGCTCCAGGATGTAGAGGCGGGAAGACCTACCGAGGTGGAACTCTTCAGTGGTACGATCGTTCGTAAAGCTGCTGAATTCGGTATGCGCCTGCCGGTCAATGAGTCGGTGCTCGAGCAGATCCGCAGGATCGATCAGGGAGTATGATACCCCCTGCAGGGGGATATCATAGACAGCTTCTCTTACAATCGCACCGGCACTGTAGTATACTACCGGTAGGAACGAAGGAGGTACTGCATGAGTAACGAACTTCCCTATAGAAAAGCCAGATTCGCCGGTTCCTGGTATGCCGATGACCCGGTGCTGCTTCGTCAGGAGATCGACTCCTATCTGGAAGCAGCCGCAGGGGGAGAGGACTTGCTCTCTTCCAGGATCGCGGTACTTCCCCATGCGGGACTCTACTATTCGGGAAGAGGTATCGCCCGATTCTTCGTGAATCTTCCACAGGATCTCAGGCGTGTATGTATCCTCTCTCCCTCTCACTATACCTATCTGCCGAATGATACGATCACCGGTGCTGCATTCTCCAATCTGGAGACACCCCTCAAGGACCTCCCCTATGATCCTCTGTGTCAGGGACTGCCTGAAACCATGGAGGAGTGTGACGAGAAGGTGGTCAAAGATGAACATGCCGTGGAGATGTTCCTGCCTTTTATCGCCCGTGCATCAGAGCTGCTCGGACATGAGATCCATGTATCGATCGGTCTGGTCTCTCACTTCACCAGCGGCGAGCGGGTGCATGCCCTTGCCGATGCGCTGATCGAAGCGATCGGTCGCGATGAGCTGGTCTCCGGACGGACGGTGATCATCGCGAGCTCGGATTTCACCCACTATGGGGAGCGGTTCGGACACATCCCATACGGCATCGATGATATGGAACAGATCCTGGAGACCGTCGCGCTCTCTGACAGTTCCTATGCACAGGGATTCCTCGACGGGTCGATCGAGGAGCTCATCGATCGCTGCAGAGAGGAACACCCTACCATCTGCGGGTTCGCAGCTGCCCTTCTCGCATCCTCGATAGCACACAAGCTTGAGATGAACGGAGTGATCGCGGATCAGTATACCTCGAACGATCTGGTCGATGCGCCGCTCCCTGAGTTCGTCTCCTACTGCAGTGTCATATGGGAATGAGCTCGGGCAGGAACAGCACACATACCAAAGGGAGATGACCATGCTTACACAGCAAGAGCGGGAGCTGCTCATACGTACCGCACGAAACGTGATCACTGCACAGGTGGTCCATGATCCGGAGATCGCCTGTCATGAGTTCGCCTCAGTGCAGGATATCTATCAGCGGTTCACTCATCTGCAGGAACCTGTCGGGGTGTTCGTCACGCTCAAGCAGAAGGACCCTGAATCAGCTGACAGTGAACTGAGGGGCTGTATCGGATCGATCATCGGCAGGGAACCGCTCTACGAGGGGGTACAGCGACTGGCTGTCGAATCAGCCTTCTTCGATCCGCGATTCCCTCCGGTGACCGAGCAGGAGCTTGATGACCTGCTGATCGAACTCTCGGTCCTCAGTGAACCGAAGGAGATCGACTCCTATCATGATATCATCCTCGGAAGAGACGGCATCATCCTCACCTGCAGCGGAAGGACAGCGGTCTTCCTTCCGCAGGTCGCCGAAGAGCAGGGTTGGGACCTTGAGACGACCCTGACGCATCTTTCCCTCAAAGCAGGGTTGGACCCTGATGCATGGCTTGAGACCAGCTGCAGGTTTCGGGTCTTTCAGGCTGAAGTCTTCCAGGAGGGGCAGGTTCAGGATGAGTAGTACAGCAGTGCGATGTGATTTCTGTTACAGACGCTGCAGGATACCTGAAGGCGGGAAGGGCTACTGCGGTGTACGTGAGCAGGTGAACGGCCAGCTGCGGACCCGCGGCTATGCACAGGTGCTCACTGCAGCAGTCGATCCGATCGAGAAGAAACCGTTGTATCACTTCATGCCGGGTGCGAAGACCCTCTCGATCGCGCTGTTCGGATGTAACTTTCACTGTCAGTACTGCCAGAACTATGAGATGAGCCAGCCCGATGGATTCTATGCCCCCGATCAGCAGCAGGCCCTTTCGATGTCACCGGTACCCGAAGTCTCTCCCGAAGAGCTGGTCGGTCTGATGAAAGCCAAAGGACTCAAGATCATGAGCTATACCTACTCGGACCCGATCGTCTGGCAGGATTATATGCTCAGGACGGCAGAACTGGTACATGAGGCCGGAGGGCTGAACTGTATGATCACCAACGGGTCCTTCACCCCGGAGTCACTCGAGCGGGTGCTGCCCCACATCGACGCCTTCAACATCGATCTCAAAGGTGATGCTGCATTCTACCAGGATATCTGCTCAGGAGCTCTGGAGCCTGTCATGGCATCGATAGAGCGGATCGCCCGGGATCCCGACACGGTACTCGAAGTGACCACGATGATCATAGAGGGATTCCATAGCCTTGAGTATATTCAGACTGCCGGGCAGGCTCTGGCAGACTGCGGGGTGCAGGTGTGGCACCTCTCCAGATTCTTTCCCCATTACCATATGGCAGACCGGGCTCCCACCTCTGAAGCGTATCTCAGTGAGATGCTCAGTGCGGCAGCTGCTTCCCCTGTCCCTCATATCTATGCAGGGAACAGCGTCAACCTCCGGTATGAGGCAACAGCATGTCCCTCCTGCGGGAGGCGTCTGATCAACAGTCACGGGTATCGTGGGGAGGCCAGGTTCGATGTGACCCGGAATCTGAAGGGCGGCAGGTGTGCTGCCTGCGGGCAGCCGGTCTACGGGAGATTCTCCCTCTGAGGCTTCAGGGTATCTTATCAGTGATCAAGATAGACATAACTCATGCAGTCGCGTACCTCTACGGTGAAGGTCATTCCCTGCTGGGCCAGTTTGTAGGTATGTGATCTGCCTGCACAGCTGCTGCACGGCATCGCGAGACTGTCACGTCGGAAACAGGTCCTGCTGATGAAGATCGGGACCTGAAACGACCGATCGACAGCGGTCATCGGCAGTCCCCAGACCTCAGCGGGAAAGCTCTTTGGCGGGTCGGTATCCTCAAGCCAGTAATAGGCACCGATGCACCCCTTCACCCCCTGTGCGATGGTACAGGCGGTATACCGGTTGGCACAGTAGAGATAGGTGTCGATATAGCAGAACAGTCCCTGCTGCTCCTGGTACCACGGGATCTGCCCGATCGAATTGAGACCGATGACGATCACAGCATGGGGATCCCTTTCTCTCAGCTCTCTGATCTGCTGCTCCCATAATCGGGTATGGGCCTGCTCATCGAACTGGACCGGATCGAGAGGGAGGTACCAGATCCCATCGATGCAGCTGAGCTTTCTGCCGATCTGAGATCGTGCCGGCAGACTGATCTCGGACTGAGCTGCCGGGCTCATGGATGTCCGGGCTATGGCAGTACTCCTCTCGCTGATGAAGTCATTCAGTTCTCCTGTCATCCGGTCGTACATCGTATGCTTGATCCGTTTGAGCTCCTTCTGCTGGATGAAGATGTCCTGATCGGCATGCTGGTGCAGCCGCAGGGAGACGACCTGCAGGGGAAGCTCATGGTTCGAAGAAGCGAACACCTTCGTGAGTATCGGCAGGATATCCTTCGGATTCTCTGCCTCATGCACCGTGATCTCCATGGAATGGGAGAACTCCCAGCCGATCTCCGGTATACAGGCTGTCATGGTACAGGTGGTCTGCTCAAGGAAGAAATCGGCGGTGAGCCGGTAGCGGGAGAGGCTCAGCGATGCCGGGTTCACCAGCGGGAGCTCCTGGTCATGGGATGAGACCTTGTGCAATGTGTCAGCCTCTGTCAACCGAAAGGCTGTATCGATCCAGACCCTGCTGCCCGGCTCCCCGGTGGTGCAGCGCCTGCCGTGCTGATCAGAGATCCCTGTCACACCGAACGATCGTGAACTCTTGAGTCCCGGATGCTCCCGGTCCGGGCTCAGCACCATCAGACCGTCACGTAATGAGATCCTGACTGACAGCCGTATGAGAACCCTTCTGCGATCGACCTTCTCGATCGACCCGGCAGGCACGCCGGTATGACCGGGGAAGTCAGTACTGATCAGGGGACTGTCGATACCTGCTGTATCGGGACGATGGTAGGCTGTGGTCCATCCTGCAGTCTGCTCACGGGAGAAGGCGATCTGAGAAGGGGTCGGATCCTCAGGCGATCCGGTAAGGATGTCATGGTAGAAACGTGTCGTACTGGCGGTGAAGGAGGGGCTTTTCATGCGCCCCTCTATCTTCAGGGCATCGATACCGATGGCTCTGAGCGACAGGATGTCATGATCTGATGCCAGATCCTTCATCGAGAAGAAGAATCCGTTCCGCTCAGCTGCTGAGGGCTGTCCATCCTCTTCGATGAGGGTAGACCAGGTACGGCATATCTGACCGCAGGCTCCTCTGTTGCCTGAGCGGTGCAGGATCGCACTCGAAGCGAGGCAGAGACCTGAGAAGCCGTAGCACAGCGCCCCGTGGATGAAGACTTTCAGCTCCACCTTCGGACAGGCCTTTCGTATATGGGTGATCTCTTCGATCGTCAGTTCCCGTGCGAGTACCACCCGGGTGAACCCTATCGACTGCAGATATCTGACTCCACTGACCGTATGGACTGCCAGCTGGGTGGATCCGTGCAGCCCGATCGAGGGGAAGTGGGTCCTGATGATGCCGGCCAGCCCGAGATCCTGCACGATGATGCCGTCGACGGCGATCAGTGCCAGATGATGGAGCATTTGCAGGACCCCCGCAAGCTCATCATCCTTGATGATGGTGTTCATCGTGACATAGATGGCCTTTCCATGCTCCAGGGCATAGGACTTCAGCCTTCTGAGTTCTTCGATCGAGAAGTTCGTTGCTGATCTTCGGGCAGAGTAGTCCTGGAGGCCCAGGTATACGGCATCGGCTCCATGAGTCAATGCCTGGTATGCTGATTGAAGATCGCCTGCGGGTGCCATGAGTTCCATGGCGCCATTGTAGAGATAAAGCATGTGCCGGACAAGAGTCAGATCACGGTGCGGTAGCCCTTTCTGCGAGCTGCTGAACGATTCTTGCATGTTCTTTCTCTGAGAGCGGATAGAAGAGCATGGTCACGAAAGCGACAGCACTGGCGAAGAACGGCAGAAGGGCCGTGATGCTGTGTATACCACTGAGTACCTGCTGGGACTGCATCGCACCTGCCCGGAAGCCGAGGGTCGCAAGCAGAAACCCGATGAGTCCGGAGGTCGCTGCTGCGGTGAGCTTGGCAAGGAAGGTCTGGGTGGAGAAGATGGTCCCCTCAGCCCGTTCTCCGGTATACAGTTCGGCATACTCGATGGTATCAGCGATCATGGAGGTCTGGATGACCAGCGGGATACCCATGGCAAAGGAACCCAGACAGTTCCAGATGAGGATCGTGATGAAGCTGTCCCATCCTGAGAGGAAGAACCCGAGGGATGAGACGGCATAGACGATGTTCGATGCGATATAGGTCCCTTTCTTCCCGAGATACCGGGTGAAGAAGGGAACCAGGAGGATCCCGACAAGCAGAAAGGGGATGTTGATCCCCACCAGAAGGGTGTACAGGCTCTCACTGTTCAGGTTGTAGGCGGCATAATAGATCAGAGCCTGCAGCTTCGCAGTCTGTGCGATGCCTGAGAAGAACCCTGAGATGATGACGATCATGAGCGGTCTGTTACGGGTGATCGCCTGCATGGCAGTCCGGAATGTCGTCTTCCTGTCTTTTACCGGTTGTACGCGTTCCTTGACGAAGAGGAAGGTGACAAGGAAGCAGCCGATGGTGATGATGCCGTACAGGGCTGCGGTGAGCTGGTACCCGGCAGCGGTATTCCCCCCGGCAAGATCTCGAAAGAGATAGATCAGCGGCAGGGTGCCGACCGTTGCGATCGCCGCACCGAAGGTCCCGACGAAACGGGGGAACATGACGATACTGTTACGTTCCTGTGCATCGGTGGTGATAGCACCGGAAAGTGCCCAGTAGGGGACATCAGAGGCCGTATAGACCATTCCGAAGATGATATAGGTGATGTATGCATAGACAAGCCGTCCGGCATCGGAGAACTGCGGGTTGGCGAAGCATAGTACGGCGAAGATCGCGAAGAGGATCGGTGAGAAGAGCAGGTAGGGCCTGAACTTGCCCCATCTGCTCTGGGTCCTGTCGACCAGGATCCCCATCATGGGGTCGTTCACCGCATCCCAGATGCGGGAGATGAGCAGCAGCAGTCCGGCTGCAGCCGGCAGGATGCCGAAGATCTCGGTGTAGAAGTAGAGAAGGAAGGTCCCGAAGAAGGTGTAGATCATATTCTGCCCGAGACAGCCGACCCCATAGGCGAACTTCTCTCTCAGGGGGACGCTCTGATCGGTCAATGAAACGCTGGTTGTATCCATGGATCCCTCGCTCTTAGACGTGTGTCTTACAGTGTATCATCAAAAGCGTCTGCTGAGTATGTTTTTCACTCAGTGATCGATACACCTGTCACAGATGGGCCGGCGGCGCTGAGCTCTTCTTTACATGCAGGGCAATCAGTGGTATGACATAGATATGAATAAACGAATGTTCTGCGCAGAAGGCCATCTTATCGATTCAGGGATCTTCTCGAAGATCCTCAACACCATCCTCGATGAGCAGGGGGACTACCATATCTCCCGTTTCGATGTGGGGAAGCTCCCGGGGGAGTCTTCGGTCCTGGAATTCGCATTGATCGCCGAATCCCCGGATCTGGTACAGCATATCGCTGACCGTCTCACCGCTTTCGGGGTGTTCGAGCAGATGGTCCCTCCTGCTGTGATGATCCCTGCCCTGAAGGACTCCTTTGTCCCCCAGGGGTTCTACTCGACGACCAATCATCGGACGGAAGTCTACTATGAAGGCGCCTGGAACGAGGTGCTGTCTCAACGAATGGATGCTGCACTGGTCTACGAGGGAGAGAAGTCCTTCAGGTGCGTGAAACTCCGTGATATCAGAAAGGGTGATCGGGTGGTCTGCGGAAGTGATTCTGTCCGGGTCTATCCACCGGCGATCGAGAAGCGGACAGGGTTTGCGTTCATGGCAAACGATGTCTCCTCTGAGAGAAGCGGGACGGTCGCCGTAGAGCGGATCGCTGATGAACTGCAGAAGGTGAAAGATCAGCAGGGGAAGGTCGTGGTCGTCTGCGGCCCGGTGGTCGTCCATACCGGAGGTGCGGATGCCCTGGCCTCTCTGATCGATAGCGGGTACATCCAGGGGTTCCTTGGTGGGAATGCCGTAGCGGTCCATGATCTTGAGTATCGCTTCTACGGGACATCCCTCGGGGTGGATCTGAAGACCGGTATCGTCGCGGAACACGGACACAACCATCATATGAAAGCTATCAACACGATCTATGGCGCCGGTTCGATCAGAGAGGCTATCGCTGAGGGGATCCTTACCGAAGGGCTGATGTATGCAGTGGAACGATCGGGAATACCCTACTGTCTGGCAGGATCGATCAGGGATGACGGTCCGCTGCCCGAGACTGTCAATGACATGCTCGAAGCACAGCGTCTCTATGCACAGATCATCGAGGACGCTGACATGATCATCATGCTCTCTACCATGCTGCACTCGATCGGTACCGGGAATATGACACCCTCCTATGTGAAGACCATCTGTGTGGACATCAACCCCGCTGTTGTCACGAAACTCTCTGACAGGGGTTCGGGACAGGCTGTCGGGGTCGTTAGCGATGTCGGGCTGTTCCTGCGGGCACTTGAGGCCCGATTGAAGGAGATCTCCGGGTGAATGCGATAGAACAGTTGAGAGTGCAGCGGAATTTCAGGGATGTGGGGTATCTTGCCGGGCTGTGCCCGGTTCCGCTCAAGGAGGGGAGGCTCTATCGGATGGGTAAGCTCCATGGGCTTACCGATGAGGAACGCCGCGAGATCGAAGCCCTGCACCTGACTGACATCATAGACCTCCGATCAGCTTCGGAACGGATAGCTCAGCCTGATCCCCCGATCGCGGGTGTGGCGAATCATCATATAGACTTCAGTGCCGGCATGCTCGGTCTCGATCATGTGATCGCCTTATACCGTCGTGCCGCAGTAGAGGCGGGAAGTGTGGATGCGAAGCAGTATCTTGCCCGGAGCTATCGAGCCCTGCCTGAACTGTGTGTGGAGGAGGTCAGGCAGGTAGTCTCGCTGATCACCGCGAAGGAGCGTCCTTCCGTGCTCATTCACTGCGCAGGGGGGAAGGACCGGACTGGGTTCCTTACCGCACTCTTTCTCCAGACTGCCGGGGTGGACCGGGAGACGATCATCGGTGATTATCTGCAGAGTGCCAAAGACCGGACTCTCCAGGCACAGGTACTTGAACGGTATCTCAGACGGTTCAAAGACCAGTATGGTCTGGATGTACCGCCCCATGTGGCTCAGCCGTTCCTTACTGTGGATCGGGCTTCCATCACCGAAGTGCTTGATGTGGTGGAAGAGAGTTACGGCGGGTTCACCGGGTATCTGAGAGAGCGGGTGCACTGTGATTCGAACACGATGGATCGACTGCAGTCCTGGTTGCTGACCGACTAAGATACTGAGTGATCATACAGTATCACAGTCATTCATGGTGAAAATCATTCTCATTTTCGAAAATGATTCCATGCGGCGGAAAAACCTATTGAATTTGTTGCCAATAAACAGTTAATATCAAAGTGGATAACTTTTATCACAGGAGTAATACATGAATTCTAAGTATACGGATCTGCTGAAAAGCAAAATGAACGAAGCCAGCTTCAACAAGCTCGCTGTTCTCGAAAATGAGAAAGTTATGGACTTTGTCGGTTCATTCGCAGAGCATTGTAACCCTGCATCTATCTACGTGTGTGATGACAGCGCAGAAGATGAGCAGTACATCAGAGATATGGCTATTGCCAAGGGTGAAGAATTCAAGCTTGCTAAAGATGGTCAGACCATTCACTGGGATGGCTATGGTGATCAGGCTCGTGACAAGAAAAATACACGATACATGGTATATAAAGAGAATCTTGAGAAGATGAAGTCCCTGAACTCTGTGGCGTATGAAGAAGGCCTTGAAGAGATCATGGGGATTGCCAAGAACAACATGGAAGGAAAAGACGCAGTGGTCAAATTCTTCTGTGAAGGTCCTGCCTTCTCCGAGTTCACCATCCCCTGCGTTCAGTTCACTGATTCCTGGTATGTAGCTCACTCAGAAGCTATTCTCTACCGATCAGCTTACGAACACTTCAAGAGCATGAAAGATGACAAAGATGATTTCTTCAGATTCATCCACTCAGCCGGAGCTCAGGATGAGAGAGGATGTTCGAAGAACATCGACAAACGAAGGATCTACATGGATACACAGAACAACATCGTATATTCGATGAATGCTCAGTATGCAGGTAACTCTGTCGGACTCAAGAAACACTCCATGCGACTTGCGATCAGCAAATCAGGTAAGGAAGGCTGGCTGTGTGAGCATATGTTCGTCATGGCATGTATCAACGAAGATGCTGCCCGAAGGACCTATTTCGCCGGTGCCTACCCATCAGCATGTGGAAAGACTTCCACAGCGATGATTCCCGGTGAAGAGATCGTCGGTGATGATATCGCATACTTCAGGAACATCGACGGCCAGTTCAAAGCCGTCAACGTCGAGCAGGGTATCTTCGGTATCATCAAGGACGTGAATGCCAATGACGATCCGCTGATCTTCGAGAACCTCAACAAAGAACAGGAGATCATCTTCTCCAACGTTCTTCGTGGACCGGATAACAACCCCTACTGGCTCGGTTCAGGACTTGAGACACCGAAGACTGGTGATAACCATTCAGGAGCTGACTGGTACGAAGGTAAGAAGGATGCTGCCGGTAATGAGATACCTGTCGCACACGGCAACTCACGATATACCATGAGACTCGACTATCTGGCTAACTTCGATAAAGCTGGTTTCGATGCAAAAGAGGGTGTCAAGGTTGAAGGTGTTCTCTACGGTGGTCGTGACAGTGATACTACCGTACCCTGTGAAGAGTCAGCATCATGGGAAGAGGGTATCCTCCTCAAGGCCTGTACGCTCGAATCAGAGACGACTTCTGCGACTCTCGGTGCTGAAGGTGTGAGAAACCCGAGTCCCATGGCAAACATGGACTTCGTGTCATACCCCCTTGGTGAGTACACCATGAACAACATCAACTTCGTGAATGATATGAAAGAGGTCCCCAAGGTCTTCTCAACGAACTACTTCCTGAGAAACCCCGACGGGAAATTCTGTACCGACAAGCTTGCCAAGAAAGTTTGGCTGCATTGGGCAGAGGGAAGAGTACATGGCGAATATGATGCAGTATGTACTCCTACCGGAAAGATCCCCCTGTACGAAGACCTCAAGGTCCTGTTCAAGAAATTCCTCGATATCGACTATACCCTCGGAGATTACACCTACCAGTTCACCTTCAGATGTGACAAGTGGATCGCAAAACTCGAGAGATCAAAAGCATTCTTCGCAAAGATGGATGCCAGCTGTCCTGAACTCCTGTTCACCAAATGGGATGAAGCGATTGCCAAGATCAAAGCCGCACAGGCGAAACATGGTGATCAGATCAAACCGGGTGCATACAGCTGTGGTGATGAAAGCTGCTGCTGATACGCTCCTCTGATTCTCTGAATTGATGACAGGCCGCCTTCGAATGAGGGCGGCCTGTTGCTTGTAGTGCGCCGATGGTACGAGTTCTGACGCTGCAGATAGAGCGGCAGCACAAAAAGAACGACTGAACAGGATATCCTGTTCAGCTCGTTCTTTCTGGTATAAGGGCCCCTTGTGCAGTGCTATGAGCTCAGGCAGCCTGCTTTGGGAGAGAGTCCCTGCTCTTCGATATAGGTAGCAGCAAGCTGTACCGCATCGACGTCTGCTGGTACCCGGTGCATCGGCACAGGTTACCCCTCAGGGCCTTTCTGATCTCTTCCCGGGAGGGCTTGCTGTTGTGCAGCAGCAGGATGTAACTTGACATGATCATGCCCGGGGTACAGAACCCGCACTGCACAGCTCCTGCATCGATGAAAGCCTGCTGGAGAGGGTGGATCTTCCCATTGGGGTACTCCATACCCTCTATGGTGATCACTTGCTTCCCGATGGCCTTCTCCACTTTGATCTTACACGATCGTACGGCCTTGTCATCAAGGGCGACCGTACAGCTTCCGCACACGCCCTTCTCGCAGCCGTTCTTCACGCCGTGGAGGAACTGTCGTTCCCGGAGGAAGTGCAGTAATGTCAGCTCTTTATCTTCGTCACTCACCTGTATGGGGCGGTTGTTCACGGTTATGATGTTGCTCATTTCAACTCCTGTGGGTCGATGTTCAGCGGTAGCGATGTACACCTGATCCCTGTCGCATTATAGACTGCATTCGCTATAGCCGGTGCTATGAGCTCAAGTGCAGGTTCTCCGATCCCCTTTGCCCCGGTAAGGGACTGCGGATCGCTGTTCTCTACGATGATTCCGGTCATCTCGGGAAGGTCGGTGATCCTCGGGATCTTGTAGGTGTCGAAGTTCAGCGTGGTGATCTTTCCGTCTTCACGCTTGATCTCTTCTGAGAGTGCCATACCGATCCCCTGCGTGACTCCCCCATAGATCTGACCGAGTACCATCGCCCGGTTGATCGCCTTCCCGATATCGTGTGAGGCCACCACATTGAGCAGCTTGATCTTCCCGGTCTTTTTGTTCACTGAGACCTCAGCTGCCTGGCAGCTGTAGACGTAGGTGAAGTAGGCGTTACCCTGTCCGACGGTGTCATCCCAGCTGACATCCGGGGCTTTGAAGGTGCCGAAGGCGTAGGGGGTGACGCGCTGAAGGAACAGCTCCTTCATAGCCTCCTCCCAGGTGAGAGACTGGGCGAAGGTCAGTCCCCAGATCTTGTCATTATGGAAGGTGACCTCTTCAGGAGTGCATTTGAGGCGTTCGGCAAGGTGTGTGGCGAGCAGTTCCTTGAAGTTCTTCGCTGCGATCACCACCGAGCTGCTGCCCATGATCGTCCCGCGGGTCGCAACGGTCGTCCCGCTGTCAGGGATGGTGCTCGTGGAGGACCTCCGGTATCGGATCCTCTTGAGCTGGATACCCAGTTCCTCTGCAAGGACTATCATCATGACTGATTCTGAGCCCTGTCCGTTCTCATGGATACCGGTCTCAAGCAGGATGGATCCATCATACTGACCGTTGATGATCGCTGAACAGAAATCCATACCCTCTGCTCCGAGACTTGCGCCCCGATAGCTGATCGAGAGACCGATCCCGTAGAGCTCATCGGTCTCACTGACACCGTGTGAGCATCTGTCATACTTCTTACGGTAGCCGATCTCATGGACGGTGCTGTTCATGACCTCTTCCATACTGACCGTGTGCTGATCGAGGACCTGTCCGGTGACCGTGGAACTTCCCTGTTTGACCATATTGATCCTTCTGATCCCCAGCGGATGCACGTTCAGTCTCTGTGCGATCATGTCGATCAGCTGTTCTGTGGCAAAGTTCACCTGCGGAGAACCGAAGCCTCTCATGGCACCGGTAAAGACGTTATTGGTAGCTACGCCGTAGACATCGGCATGGACATGTTCGATGGAGTAGGGGCCGAAGCACTGAGCGGTAGATCTCCAGGTCACCCATGGGGTGACAGAGAGATAGGCTCCTGAGTCGGCATACATCTGCGTCTTGACTGCAAGGATCTGACCCTCACTGGTCACTCCTACCTTATAGTGCAGCTTATAGGGATGTCGTTTGTAGGACTCCCGCATCGACCACTCACGTGAGTAGGTCATCTTGACCGGGCGGCTCAGCAGGCGTGCCCCGAGGGCCGCACGTGCACAGACTATGGCGGCAGTATCATCTTTGCCGCCGAACCCGCCGCCTACGGCGATGGTATAGACTTCGATGTTCGAAAGGGGCTCTCCGAGCAGGGCCCCGGTGAATCTGCGGGTGCTGAACGGATGCTGCATGCTTCCGTAGATCTCTATCACCCCGTCATGTCTCGGGACACAGATGGCAGCTTCAGGCTCCATATAGCCCTGCTCGATGATCTGTGTCTCGAAATCCTCTTCGATGATCAGTTCACACTGGTCGAACATGGCTTCTGGATCCCCATGCCGCATCCGGTGGTGCACGACGATGTTCGAGTCTCCGTATGAGGGGACTACCCGTGCATAGGGTTTCAGCGCATCCTCTATCGTGAGGACCGGTTTGACCGGGTCCCCGTGCACGACGACCAGCGCCGATGCTTCCAATGCGATCGTTCGTGTCTCTGCGATGACCAGTGCCACGACATCACCCCAGGAGCGGATGGTGTCAGTGATCAGCATGGGGTAGTCCTGTTCGATCTGCCCGAAGCAGGTGGTTCCCGGTACATCCTTCGCTGTCAGTACGCGTATACAGCCAGGTACCTTCATCGCTTCGCTGGCGTCAACGACCACGTTGTTCGCTGCGATCAAATCGGAGTAGACCGGAACCATGTGCAGGGTCCCTGCAAAGGAGATATCGTCTGCATAGGCAGCTCTTCCTGTTACTTTCGCATATCCGTCGTTTCTGAACGTTTTTTCTGTTATCATATAGGTCCTCTTTGTTTGCAACATTTTACAACACATTGGGCATAAACTCAATCAATAAAACCAGTAGTGAAATCACTTACTAACCCGAATAGGAAAATTCCCAAAGGAACCACACATGAATAGTTCCCTTGGAGGTTTTGATGTGGTGTACTGGAAGGACGAGTAACAGGGATAGAGTATCTCTACAGGAGGCGTGGAGAGGAGGTCCCTTTGTTGGGTGGACCCGGCAAAAACTCCCTCTTCTACCAAAAACACTATGAACACCGTACCACTGAAGCGGCTACGATGCAAGAGACTGACCTTCCATCCTGGAACAAGGACAACGGAGCACTGGTATGTGGTACCTGCAGTGAACCACGACTGGGGAAAACGGTATACACTGGAGTGCTGACCACCAGCCATCCTCAAGCCGCAGAGGGAACACCCCTGGCACTGGTCGATCAAGTCTATCGGGTCACCATTCGTACGACTGATCATGAGGGGAAGGCATATCTGTTTCCTGAAACTGAGGTGGAAGTCTATTTGACGAACCTGTATGAAGATCCTGATACAGTATTGGAGCTGTACCATGATCATGCTACCAGTGAGCAGTTTCATAGTGAACGGAAGACAGTTATGAACTGTGAGAGACTTCCTTCCTGAAAGCTGGCAGTGAATGCGATGCTGCTGCACATAGCGATGATCTCTTTTCAATACGCTGCGCTGTGTCGGGCAGGCAACTCGTACTCATGAGGGACTCCTGCCCTATCGGCACACAGGGAGCAGAAAGCACCTGCGAAAGGTGATCGATGATATCATCAGGATAGCAACCAAGGTCGTCACTCATGCCAGATCACTGTACTTGAAGATCTGGGAACATGGTCTCTGGTATCCACTGGTCAGCAAGTTATATCAACAGCTGTAAGACAGAACCTTCCATACACTCCCCGAACAAGTGCCCTGGAACATAGAATAGCTGTGTCCAATAGATACTCGCAGATACAAAACACGTATTTCACCTTGTAGTAACATTACTATTTCTGAGGATGTTCACGGAGGATCGCATAGACAGGACATATCACGGAAGACTCTTCGTGACCCATTCATGGTCACGAAGCCTCTGAAATCTTCATGTCTTCAATCCCTCCTCTTCTCGCTAAGAGGTTGGAATTTGCTTCTTGATCAGGCAACTGAGAAAAAGGAGTCAATCAAGTAAAACCAGCTGTGAGATCACTTATAACGATAAATTAATATCTTTTGCAACATATTGCGACTTATTCACTAGGGATATGAAAAAACCATGGTAAAATCATAAAAACACAATCAGATTCTGGAGGCTTTTTATGGCTAAACATGCTTCAATGGAAGAGGTAAAGGACGAATTGATCTTCGCACTTGATGATCGTCCACCACTCGGCCAGACACTCGTAGCTGCACTGCAGCATATGGCTGCTATCTTCATCGGGATCATCACTCCCGCTATCGTCATCTCCGGAGCACTGGGAGTCGATCAGGGGATGAAGAGCTATCTCATCTCGATGTCCCTGCTTGTCTCAGGTATCGCAACCTTCATCCAGTGCAAGAAGTTCGGACCGGTAGGTTCCGGGCTGCTCTCTATCCAGGGGACCAGTTTCACCTTCCTCTCAACGGTCATCGGTATCGGTTTCTTCGTCAAATCGAGTGGTGGTTCAGATGAACAGATGATGGCTGCGATCTTCGGTACCATCATCATCGCATCACCTGTCGAGATGATCTTCAGCCGATTCGTCCCGTTCCTTCGAAGGATCATCACCCCTCTTGTCAGTGGTGTGGTAGTACTGCTGATCGGTTTCAACCTGATCAAAGTCGGTATCACCGATGCAGGCGGCGGGGCATGGCTTCTGGCGAACAAACCGGAGTTCTTCGGTGCGTCAGAGAATCTGATCCTTGCTGGTATCGTACTGATAGCTATCGTCATCTTCAACCGCAGCAAGAACAAATGGCTGCGAATGGGATCGATCTTCCTCGGTATGATGGTCGGGTATATCATCGCTGCCGTATTGGGTAAAGTCAATTTTGCAGCTATGGGAGATCTCGGTCTGATCACCGCTCCTATCCCACTGAAGTATGGATTCGCCATCGCGTGGCCGTATGTGATCCCCATGTGTCTGCTCTACCTGATCACGACCGTAGAGACCATGGGCGACCTGACAGCTACCAGCATGATCTCAGCACAGCCTGTCGAAGGCGAAGTGTACATGAAACGGATCTCCGGTGGTATCCTTGCAGATGGTATCAACTCACTGCTTGCCGGTGTCTTCAACAGTTTCCCCAACACCACCTTCAGTCAGAATAACGGGGTCATCCAGATGACCGGTGTGGCAAGCCGCTATGTCGGTATGTTCATCGCGGGACTGCTGGCGATCTTCGGTCTGTTCCCCATCGTCGGTGGTGTCTTCAGTGTGATCCCGAGCCCCGTGATCGGTGGAGCCATGATCGTCATGGCAGGAACCATCGCTGCAAGCGGTATCAGGATCATCGCAACCAGTACCATCAATCGACGCGGAGTCCTGATCATTGCGATCAGTCTCGGCCTTGGCATGGGTGTCGTTCTGGTTCCCCAGATCCTGACATCTTTCAACCCCTTCTTCACCGGCATGTTCGGCAGCCCGATCACCACTGGTGGTCTTTCAGCTATCTTCCTGAACATCGTACTCCCAAGAGATCTTGCCAGTAGAAAGATCACCAAAGATCCTGTAAAGGATGTCATGGGACAGGAAGAAGTCTAGACTTCACTTCTGGTCACCTGCGTATGAGGCCGCCTTTCAAGGCGGCCTCTGCTGTATCTGAAGAACTCCCGATGTGTCAGTAGAGCGTACCCGGACGTATGTGCAGCGCATTGAGGGTCCCGCACTCCTGTCCCTTGTGGACGGCTTCACCGACGGTCCCCCCTTTGATCATGATCGACACATAGCCCGCCGTGAAGGCATCTCCCGATCCGATGGTGTTCACCGGTACGATCCGTTTGACCGGGGACTGGCGTATCTGACCATCTTCTACAAAGAGCGTCGGTCTGCTGCCGTGGGTCAGAACACATGCAGCACCATAGGTCCTGTTGATCTCAAGCATCTTTGCCTCCACGAGCATTCTGACCTGCTCATCATCCTCATGCTCTTTGATCGGCAGTTTGGGTAAGAAGGTCCCGGCGAACTCCACGAAGTTGGGATTGATGACATCAGGGCGGTACTGCATGGAATCAAGCAGGGTCTGTCCCCTGATGTCCAGTACCACTCGCTTGTGCTGCAGTTTTGCCTCTCGCACCATGGAGGGGTATAACCCGTCAGAGTATCCCGGAGCGATGGACCCTGAGATGACCATCGTGTCGATCTGCGGCAGCAGGCTCCTGAACCGCTCCATGACCAGCTCTTCAGTCCCCGGTGAGACCTCCTGAGGCTCCTCGACGATCTCAGTGGTGGTATGGGTCTCGGCATTGATGATGGTATAGCAGGTGCGTATCTCGCTGTCGCTGTCGACCCAGGAGATCTTCAGATTCGCCTTGGAATTCTCTTCGAGGAACTGATCGATGAATGATCCGCCCAGATGCGTGAGGTGCATGGCATCACAGCCGAGCTGGGTGAGGATTCGTGCGGTGTTCAGGCCTTTCCCTGCTACATCGTAGTAGTATTCGCTGCTGCGCAGGACCTCGTTCTCCCACAGATGCGGGACGACGAAGGTTCGTTGAAACGTCGGATTGAGACAGACTGCCAGAATAGTACCCATGAACGCACTCCTTGTAGTGATACGGTACGAAGATGTTCATATACTACCACACGGGCAGGTGTCTGTCATGTTCAAGAGGATCTGATGAGCGGCAAATCGGGTCAGCAGCGACCTGATCTCAGTCACTGATGGTGAAGTCGATGGTGATCCGGCGATCTTCGAGGGAGAGCTGTCGGTAGGTGACCCCTGTCTGATCGAACATGAGCTTGGAGGCCTTGACGATATCGGTATGGGCGTATTTATCAGAGAGGTAGACCACTTCCCTGATACCGGACTGGATGATGGCTTTAGCACATTCGTTGCAGGGAAAGAGGGCTACGTAGATAGTGCAGTCGGCCAGCTCACGGGAGATGCTGTTCAAGATCGCATTGAGCTCTGCATGGCAGACATACGGGTATTTGGTCTGGAGAAAATCACCTGACCTGTCCCAGGGGAGCACGTCATCATCACAGCCGATCGGGAATCCGTTGTATCCTACCCCGACGATCTTCTTCTGACTGTTCACGATGCAGGCACCGACCTGGGTGGAGGGATCCTGCTTCGCTTCGAGGAGAGGATCGCCACGCCCATGAAATATTCATCCCAGCTGATATAGTCCGATCGTTTCTTGATTCCCATGCTGTCCTCCCTGTCCTGATGCAGGAAGCATATCACGGGCAGGGTCATATGGCAACGATATTGCATGAAGGCGTGCCGTGAGGCCTCTTTCAACTCTCCTGGATACGAAAGAGGCCGCGGCAGGTTTCCCTGCTGCGGCCTCCATCTATATGAATCTGTCAGATCCTCCGCGTGCAGGATCCAGACAGAGCTGTGCGTTATCCGGCGATGACCGGAACGATCGCAAGCAAGACACCGGCAGCGACAGCAGAGCCGAGGACTCCGGCTACATTGGGTCCCATCGCATGCATGAGCAGGAAGTTATGCGGGTTGTCCTCCTGTCCGACCTTGTTGGCAACTCGTGCGGCCATGGGTACGGCAGAGACACCTGCAGCTCCGATCAATGGATTGATCGGATGATGTTTTGACATCTTGTTCATCAGCTTGGCAAGCAGCAGACCGGTTGCCGTCCCGATGGAGAAGGCCACGAGGCCGAGAGCGAGGATCCCGAGGGTCTCAGGTTTGAGGAACTTGTCAGCCTGCATCTTGGAACCGACCGAGAGGCCGAGGAAGATGGTGACGATGTTCATCAGTGCGTTCTGCATGGTATCAGAGAGTCTGTTGGTGACTCCGCACTCTTTGACCAGATTACCGAACATCAGGGCTCCGACCAGCGGGGTGGCTGAGGGGAGCAGGATGATACAGATGACCAGCACAGCGATCGGGAAGAGGATCTTCTCTACTTTGCTGACCGGTCTGAGCTGTTCCATCTTGATCATGCGTTCTTCCTTGGTAGTCAGTGCACGCATGATGGGGGGCTGGATGATCGGGACCAGCGCCATATAGGAGTAGGCGGCTACAGCGATCGGTCCGAGCAGATCCGGCGCAAGCCGGCTCGTCACATAGATCGCGGTAGGACCGTCTGCCCCGCCGATGATACCGATCGAAGCGGCATCGAAGAGGTTGAAGTCGATGAACGGGAAGTAGCTCAGTGCTAGCGCACCGAGCAGTGCACAGAAAATACCGAACTGTGCAGCGGCTCCGAGGAGCAGGGTCTTGGGGTTCGCGATGAGCGGACCGAAGTCCGTCATGGCCCCGACGCCCATGAAGATGAGCAGCGGGAAGAGTCCTGTCTCGACTCCCATCTCGTAGAGCAGTCCGATGAATCCGTTGACATCGGCGTTAGCGATCTCCGCTAACGGTATATTGGACAGGATGGCACCAAAGCCGATAGGAACGAGCAGCAGCGGTTCAAAACCCTTATTGATCGCAAGGTACAGGAGTGTCAATCCTACGAGGATCATAATGATCTGACCGCCAGTGAAGTTCATGAGGCCGGTGGACATCCAGAATTCATGTAGTGCGTATCCTAGATTCATATAATCTCCTTTACCCGATGACTACAAGAACATCACCGGCTTTCATCTGATCGCCCTGTGATATTTTGATCTCTCTGACGGTTCCGGCGCATGGTGCGAAGATCTCAGTCTCCATCTTCATGGCTTCCATCACCAGCAGTAAGTCACCGTCGGCGACTGTATCCCCGACGCCCTGTTCGATTCTCAGGATCAGTCCGGGCATAGGAGCCTTGACCTCGGTAGCGGGACCGGCAGCGGCTGCAGGTGCAGCAGCTGGTGCTGCTGATGCATCGATCCCCTCTTTGAGAGAGAAGTCGTAGGAGGTCCCGTTGACGATGGCTTTATCGCCTTCGAGTTTTACGGTGTAGGGCTTGTTGTTGACCGTGACCGTATAGCCCTCAGGTGCAGGACCGGCTGCAGAACCCTCTGATGCTTTTGCACTCTTATCGATCTTTCTCACGCCGACTCGTGCCTCGCCCTTGAGGAACTGGATACCTTTCTCTTTACATGCAGCGGCGATGAAGATGTTCTCATCAGTGACAGGCAGCTGTTCTTTCTCAAGCAGTGCCTTCGCGACGGGTATACCCTTCTTGGGGTCCTTGTCGTTGATGTCCACGACCAGCTCTTCAGTGGGCTTCAGTCCCAACTGCTCTTCAGCGATCTTGACGATCTCAGGATCCGGAGCGACCGGGGTCTTACCGAAGTATCCGAGTACCATCTTCCCGTAGCCTTCGGCGATCTTCTTC
>LQAF01000043.1_pt1 | contig 26665 bp, 33 predicted proteins | sample 1535781 | NCBI WGS metagenome assembly LQAF01 (sample SAMN04331583, study PRJNA305678) | bioreactor metagenome | isolation source: bioreactor_2 inoculated with Wadden Sea sediment 2nd replicate of a... | place: Germany:Bremen
GCCCGGCCGATACCGCGGCCGGCACCGGTCACCCAGTGCGATCCGCCCTTCTACTCCCGGCATGGTCTCTCCTTTCATTTCGATATCATTGCAGGGAATAATATCTTTTTTCTGTCCGATTAACGCCGTTATTTCCGAATCAACGGCCTGATGGTCTGTCAATTGATGGCACCCTTTTCTCCTTGGGTTAGCGCGCTATTTTTCACCGGGTTACTTTCCGGGCCCGGGGAGAGAATCAGTGGCTGCAGCATCGATATCAAAGATTTTTTTGCCCTGCATGTAGTCTTTGGTGGCATATTGAGAAATCCGCTGGATTTTGGAAGACAGCTCCATCATTCGCAGGGTGTGTTTTTTTATGAGCTTTATCAAATCCTGTTTCTGGGACGGTTTCAGGTTGGATGCCGCCAGTTTTTCGATGCCGATCAGCACCACCTGGAGCGGGTTGTTCAATTCGTGGCTCACAGCGCCGGCCATTTCAAGAATAGCCCTGAGTTTTTCCTTGTCCCGCTGTTCCTGGGCCACCTGTTTTTGCTGGGTAATATCCATGAAATATCCCAAAGCAGCTCTGGTTCCCTCGTTTTTGATCGAGGTAACGGTTTCCATTACCCATTTTACCCGTCCTGTCCGGTCCACGACCCGGAATTCATAAGGCGTGGTCCTGAGCCCGGCCAGCATCTGTCTGGCGTTTTCCAGAACGTGGTCCCGGTAATCCGGGTGTACCAGATCCAAAGACTGCATACCGGTCAGCTCCTCTTTGGCATATTCGGTGATCCGGCAGAATTCGGGATTCACGTAAACGAACCGGCCTTTCTGCACGATATAGCTGCCGATCAGAGCGCTGTTCCGGCTGTGCTCCAGTTCTTGTTCCGCTTGTTTTCGCTGGGTGTTGTCCCGGATGAATCCCTCAATGGCCACGGCCCGGTTCCGGTTGTCCCGGACCACGGACCACCGATCGTGCATCCACCGGGTGGTGCCGTCGGAACCAATATACCGGTATTCAACCTCTCCCTCGGATCCGCCGGCGGCCAGGGTATTTTTCCTGGCGGTTCGGAGGGTATCAATGTCTTCCGGATGAATGTGTTGGGCGATACTGCCGGAGGTCAGAACTTGACGGCCTTGTTCTCTGCCGCCGAAAAGGGCCAGAAACCGCTTGTTAAAAAAAGGAAAAGTCCCGGATTCGACATCGAACAGATAGATGGCATCTTGGGAATGGTCGGCCAGTTGCTGAAAGCTCTCGGACAATGTCCGGATAATGTCCGGATCATTGACGTCCATCCGGGTACCGTCAGCACGTTCCAGTTCCCGAATCCTGGCTTCCAGTTCTTCATATGTGGGTTTGCCGGGCATGGAGAACTTAAAAAAGGGATGCAGGTGTTTCCGGGCTGCTCAATGCCCCGATGGCAGCCGTGCACACAGCCACGGGAGCGTCTGGATGATCGGCGGTAAATTCATACTCATCTCTGGAAAAAACTGCCTGCCAATGGGTTTGGTCCGGGTTCCCTGGGCACAAATCTTTCAAGAGAAAGGCAAAGCCTTTTGATTTCAGGGTGTCTGCCAGGGCCAGTGCAGCATGTATATCCTTGGCTGCTTGGGCCGGGACCGTTTCGCCAAGAAATTTTTTGAGTTCGTTTTCCAGTTTTTCTGAAATGGTCGTGTTCATGGTTTCCTCCGGTTCAGGGATTTTCAATTTCCATCATATGGGTTTGAGAAGGAATGTCAATACCGCAGATTGTCTGCAGATCCGGGCAACAGTGAATCCGGTTCAGCAGGTTAGGTGAAAACAAGCAGCCACCCCTTTTTCGGAACCTGCCAAAATATTGTATTTTTCCGCAGCCCGTTTCGACGGCATCACCACGGCCGCGATCCCCTTTTCCTGAAGATCGGCAACCAGTGTGGCATGGGGCCTCATCAGGCCCGGTTTTCCAGTGCCGATCACAAGGCTTTCCGTGTCACTGTCCAGAACCGGTACCAGGTCCTCCAACGTCAGCCGGTGGCCGGATTTCCTGATCCACGGACTTACCACAGTGCCATCCGGCAGAATCATCAGATCCTTTCGAAACTCTTTGCCGTTAACGGTCATTTTTCCGAATGAAAAGGAATCAATCATGGGGTTTGCCTTTGTCTTCCACAGCCTGGATCAATTCATTTACAACCGGGTAACCCCCGGCTGTGGCATTGGCCAAAGATTCAATTGATAAATTTGTTTTTGCATCGTTACCTCCAGAATTGAAGTGTTCCAGCAACACACGCGTTTGATAACGGGCTTTCACATGATCTGCCATGACCTGCCGGGCAGTCGTCTCCCGCAGAGAATCCCTTGGCCGGAAGCGGGTCGCATATGCCCGGGAAATGACCGGCACCCTTCTAACATTACATGGCCTGCACGGTGTTTGCAACGAAGATTTCCGGGCCATTGACATCATGGGTTTTCGTTTTAACGATTTTTCCGCTTTTCACCTTGATTAAATTCAAAAAACGCTTAAGTTATATAGTTATATTAGATTCTATGATTCCTGAAGCATTCTCGATATCGCACTTTGCCAGGGATCCGAGGATTCCCGGAATTTCAGATGGTTTTTTCGGGTAATTTTAAACCCACCCCGGAAGAGGAGTTTCACATGAAAGTCAAAGATTACTGCAATGCAATGCTGGCTGAAGTTTCTGCATGGAAAAACAAACTGGAAGCAATGAAAAAGGTGGCCGATTCCTACGGCACCCAGCAGAAAGAAAAGGTGCTTCCGCTCATCGGACAGCTGGAGCAGGAGGTCGCTACGGCTCAGATGCGGGTGGATCAGCTGGAAAAAGAATGCCCTTCCGACTGGTCTCCCATGAAAAATGAACTCGACGATCTGTTCGGCACGGTGGGAAGCAATGTGAATCGCGCCTGGAAAGATCTTGAACCCGGGAATGTCGGCGGGTAACCTGACTGTCTGACACGGTTTCCTTATGAATTCAAAGATGTTGTGCATAAGCATAAGACCTTTTTTTGTGAGAGGAATGACGTCCCGGGATATGACCGTTTTTTTATTTCACTACCGCCTGACGAGTTTCCAGAAAGTCCGCCAGAGAATACACGGTCCGCCTGTTGAACCCTGTTGTGATCACCGCTTGGACAAGCGCGTTGAGGATGGCTTTCTCTTTGCATTCGGCAACGGCCTGAGACAATGTGTTCAGATGATTTTTATTCAATCCCGGCATCAAGACAACGGCCCGGGGCTCATAATGGGCGGATTCGGATGGCCGTGGAGAAGGTCACTATGATTTCTCCGCTGCCGGAATTGATGTTCGATCCGGTCCAGACCACCCCGGCCTGGATCTCTTTGCCGCTGATGGTGACATGGCCGACCCGGAGCCCGCTGACATCGGTGATCAGGTTCAGAGGGCCGGGCCGCATCCGGCCTGCCAAAAATTCGTGTACTCTGGCTGTTTTCTGGGACGTCATTTTTTCCAATTCATGTTTTTTGTCGTGCCCGGGCTGATCAACCGGTGTCAGGGTCTGCCGGGCTGTTCCCCGGGACCAGAGAGAGTTCCCAGTAAACGACACCCTGGAGCGGGTTTTCATAGTAGGGTGCCGTTTCTGTGAATCCAAGAGATTCATAAAGATGGATGGCTTCTTTGAGCCGGTCAAGGGTATCGAGCCGCATCAATGAGTAGCCCAGTTCCCGGGCAATCGCAATGATTTGCTGGGCCAGACGTCTGCCCAGGCCGGTTTTCCTGGCCTCAGGCCTGACGTAAAGCCGCTTCATCTCACATACGTTGTCATCCAGTCGGCGGACCGCCGCACAACCCAGGATCCGGTTCCCGTTCATACCGATGAGAAGGTCCCCGTCCGGCCGCGAGTATTTCCCGGGCAGACCGGCAAACTCCTCATCAAAATTCTGGAATCCCAGGTCCACACCCAGGAAGGCTTCGTATTCCCGAAACAGCCGACGAACCGCTTCAATCTCTTTGCCGTTTACTGCCTGCCTGATGGTCGTCTGATCAGTCATTGTAGAACACCGCCAGCCACACCGTTGCCCGGTCCGGATCGGTCCAGGCGACCCGGTGCCGCACATGGGCCGGGATGTGGAGATAATCTCCTTTGCCCAGTGTGATTTTTCTGCCGTCTTCAAACAGAAGAACACCGCTTCCCTCCAGCACCATCACCCACTCGTGCTCAGCCTGATCGTACCATCCCTTTGCCGGGGAGGCCTGGCCTTGGGACAGAATCCGTTCGATGCGGATATGGTCCGTCTTGAGCAGGTCTTTAAATATTTCTTCCTGGATGTGCTCAGGGATTGATGAGAAGATGTTGTGTGTGTTTTTATATTTTTCAGCCATTGTTCAACCGTTTTGAAATGGGTTTTCATTGTTGCTGTTCAAACTTGTTATCGCTGGAGAATTCCTCACGTTACCGGGTAATCGATTCGAATTTTTGAGAAATCCTCAGCCGTTGCATCCGGTTCGGCTCCCAGGTCTTGAAAATGTTTTTAAGGTGCATCAGCACATTATGTAATGAACCATCACGGCAGCAAAGAGATTTAAATTATGACAGCGTCTGTTTCTGTGGTCTTCATCGCATTGATGTTTATATCGCAAAGCACTGTTTGCAGCAAGGAGATATCTGTTATTTGAACAGATTAGTGTGGATATCAGGATACTGGATTCTTTTTTCTTTTGAAACAGGTTGATTATTCAAAAGAGATCTGAGTTCCTTGAAGATGGCTTCTATTGAAATGTCATCCCACATTGCTTGGTAACTGCTGACAGAGCCATTAGAAAAGCTCGTTGGATGGCCTCCTCTTTTGATAGTCGATATACTGTTCGATGGATAGTTGCAGCCAGTTTTGAAGCTTGGTCTTCGATAAGAAGGTCGCTGGCTTACAGGAGCACAAAATCAACAGTCCCGCAACCACTATCGCTCACCAAACAGACAATTTCTGATGATAAATGACATTGATGTTTACATCAAATGTCCTTGAAACATTGCCGGAATCATGTCGGTATATATATGATTTTTCCAGGTCGTGAATAAACGAACAGTGGATATTATACTTTAATTTTCACCAGGGGCATTATCCAAAACGTTTCGCACCTTTTTCATTAGATCCTCCATCGAAAAAGGTTTCTGGAGAAATGCCACCCCGTCATCAAGAACATCCTGATGGGCAATGACATCCATGGAATATCCGGACATGAACAAGAGCCGGATATCGGGAAAAAGGGCGGTGATTTTTACAGCCAGGTCACGGCCGTTCATTTCCGGCATAACCACATCCGACATAAGCAATTCAATGGAGCCGGAATGGTTTTTGGCTTTTTCTACAGCCTCTGTCGGGGTGACTGCGGGGAGCACGGAATACCCGTTTCTCTCCAACATCATCCGGGCCATTCTTAAAATAGACGGTTCATCTTCCACCAGCAGGATGGTTTCCGTCCCCCCAACAACTGGTTTTTTCTCAGGCACATGCCTGTCAGGGCCTTCAGAGGCAGCCAACCGGGGCAGGTAGATTTTAAGCGTGGATCCCTGGCCGGGTTCACTGTATACATTGATGAAACCGTTGTTTTGTTTGACAATGCCATAGACGGTGGCAAGTCCTAAACCGGTGCCTTTGCCTACCTCTTTGGTGGTGAAAAACGGCTCGAACAGATTGTCCAGAGTGTCTTTTTCCATGCCGCACCCATTATCACTGACTGCCAGCAGGACAAAATCACCGGGGATAAGGTCAGGATGTTCGATGCAGGACTGTTCGTCAAATGTCTTTTACCGGTTTCAATGGTGAGCATGCCTACCCCGGAAATGGCATCCCGTGCGTTGATGCATAGATTGGCAAGGATCTGGTCGATCTGGGACGGGTCCATTTTAACCGGCCACAGATGTGCTGCAGGTTTCCAGACCAGGTCGATATTTTCTCCGATTAGCCGGCGCAGCATATTCAGCATGCTTTCCACAGTATCATTTAAATCCAGCTGTCTGGGAGAAATGGTTTGTTTTCTGGCAAAAGCCAGCAACTGCTTTGTAATCTCAGCAGAACGCGTTGCTGCGCTTTGGATTTCTTTCAGGTCGGAATACAGATCGTGATTTTCATCTGTCTGCTGCAATGCCATTTCCGTATGGCCGAGAATAACTCCCAGCATGTTATTGAAATCATGGGCCACGCCACCAGCCAGCCGGCCGACTGATTCCATCTTCTGGGCCTGGAAAAGTTGAGATTCCATTTTTTTCAGGTCGGTAATATCGGTAGCGATCTGCATTCGTACCAGGCGGCCGTCCGTCCATTCAATGGCCCGGTCGTGATTAATATAATACTTGCCTGTAACAGGGTTTCTGTCATGCCATATACGGACACCGGCCGGGTTCCCATGCCTGTCAATCAGCTGATCGTTTGTACAGCATCCACAGGGTTCCTGATTTTTCCTAAAGGCACGGTAACATATTTCCCCTGTTTTGTCTCCTTCGAAATCAGTGATCATTTTTTGATTCATGAACAGAATTTCGCAGGTGTCCATGTCTGCCACATACACGGTGGAATCGATACTGTCCAGAACCGAGAGCATTTTTTCTTGGGACAGCTTCAACTCTTTTTCAGCCTTTTTGCGTTTGGTGATATCCAGAACGGTGAACGTGACTCCTTTTGAATGGTCCTGCAGGTCCACGGGAGTTGAGCTGAGCAGGACATCCATGATGGTCCCGTCTTTTTTCTGCCAGCTGGTTTCCACCATGCCCGTGCCATTATCAGCTATCTGGGAATATTTTTCCCGTCCCACAAATTCAAAATCTTCATCACGGGAATACAGCATCCGGGAGCTGTTTCCGATCAGCTCTGTTTCATCATATCCGGTCATTTCACACAGTCGCCTGTTGACTTTGATCAGGATCCGGTTGACACTCGACCCTATTCCGACGGGTGCACTTCTAAATATACTGCTAATTTGATTTTGTCTTTCCTGCAACGCTGCCATTGCCTGCGTGGTTTCGACCATTGAACCGATGAGTCTGGCAGTGCTGCTGAGATGTTTTTTGCCATCTCAATGATATGGGGAGGTCGGGAATCATACGCCGTGGCCTCGCCAAGAAGGTCTTCGCGGTTGAGATGGTAGACATCAGCCAGCATGTTGAGTTTTTTAGAATCTTTTGGAGGATCTCCATACCCGAAGTTGATCGCCCCTATTACATTTTCACCCGAAAAATGGGCACGGCGTATAACCGAATACCGCCGTTGCACTCAATATCCACCGGTGCTCGTCTGGCAATAGCCTCTTTGGAGCAGTCAGTCCAGCAGGATTCATGGCACAGCCACCGGCCTGAGTTGAGCGCTTCAACACTGTCAGGGCTTCCGCAAAGTTTACGCGAGGCCCTGTCCATCATCCGGCACCAGCCTGAAGCAAAAATCCCAAAGGCATAATTGCCGTTTGCCTCGTAGATTGCAGAAGACGTCCCGAGCAAATCCAGATATTCACTGGTAAAGCTTTTCAGGCTTTCGCGACCAATGGATTTCAGGATAATGCCATCTCGATTCAATTCAGTCAGGTCGCCATATCCCTGATCGTGATTGTCCGTATGTGCATCGATGTTTGAAACCGGTTTTCTGGAAAGCATCCATTCAATTCGTTTCAATTCTGTTTCGGTTTCTTTATGTGCTGTAAAATCTCTTGAAGAAAATAGGATTTCCTGAGCATTTCCAGCAGCATCAAGAATGAACTTACTGATGGTCTCAAACCACAGATAGTCTCCATCTGCACGGCGATATCGGTATTCGACCTTTCGAGCATCTTCTCTGGTGGTCAAACAATCTGAAAAGACAGCTGCGATTTTCTGGTAGTCGTCAGGGTGGACAAATTCCATGACGTTCCTGCCGATAAGAAAACCCGGATCATATCCAAGGATACTGCAGGAAGATCCGATGAATTTGAAGTTGCCATCCAAGTCAGTCACGGAAACAAGGTCAGTGGTATTGTCAATAATGTTTTGCAAAAATCGAGTTTTCTCCCGCAGGGCCTTTTGGGCCTGCTTTTTATCAGTGATGTCACGAATGATGGCAAGGTACACCGGTCTGTCGGCAAGACAAATGTTTTCGAAAGTGACTTCTACTGAAATTATCTTCCCATCTTTTGTCTGGTAATCCCTTCCATTTTTTGAAGGATTCTGCAGACAATCCCCGTGGGTTACTTCAGCGGCCTTGGAGAAATCAGTCATTTTCATGGACAGTAATTCCTGGGAAGTATAACCGAATAACTGTGAAGCTTTGGCGTTGCATTCCAAAATTTGATTGGTATCGCTGTCTGCCAAAAACAGGGCATCCAAACCCATGTTAAAAAGCAGGCGGTATTTTTTCTCGCTTTGGCGTGTCACGTTTTCTGCCGTTACCCGCCGTGTAACATCAGCCAGAGTGAGGACAAGCCCTGTTACCTTATCTGATTCATGCTTGACGGGAATCAGACTCCAGTCCCAGTAGGTAATCCCCCTTTCAGGCCGGTCAGGGAACTTAAAAGGGTCGGCTTCAATAAAAAAGGGTTCTCCTGTATCGACAACCGTTTGAAAAAACACATGGTTCTTCTTATGGGGATAGAGTTCAAAATGATTTTTTCCCCTAAAAAAGGAGGACGTCTTTTTGCAGGTATCGGCATAAGCGCGATTCGCCCAGAGATAGTTAAATTGGCGATCAAGAAAGGCAGCCATGATATGCGTATGTTGCAGAATTCCCTGCATGATCTGATTTTGTTCCCGAAGCTGTACGTCGGAATTTTTATTGGCTAATGCACTTTCTGCAATTTTTGTAATGAACCCGACAAATGATTGACTGTATGAAAGGATATATTCGATTTTTTCATGGGTGAAATGAGGCACTTGATCCAGTGCCTTCAGGTATAGGTCAATATCAAAACCGAATTTTTCACCGTGGCCAACAAAGAATTTTCTTTCCAGATTTTCGTCTTCATAGAAAAACTGCCCCAGAAACATGGTCGCCAGATGTTTGCCAGAGATAGTGATAGACATTCCAATATCCCATAAACCGTTTTTGCATTTATATTGGCAGACCTCTTTGTTTTTCAAGTGATCTTTAATGAAATTATCGCTTTCTTGACAGTTGACAAGGGTTTGCGGATGCACACGATGAAATCTGGTGCAGATATCCTGCCATCCAGCACGCACGAGAATCGAATTGTCTATCGCATCAATGATGCCCAAAGGCATGCTGGTTGATTGATAAAAGGAATCAGCCATATTTTGGAGCGCTTCAATGTCGATGAGATCTGAAAGGCGATACTTTTTCATTGTCAAAAAAAACCTTTATGAATGAATCAATGTTTTTAGATTCTTGATGATTCAAATTAAAAACCACACAAATCCGAAATATAAAGCAAAGAGTTTCCAAACTGAGGAGACTCACAGCGCCCAATCAGTTGTCTTTCAAAAAGGCTTCCTATGCCTTAGGACCATCGAATGTCCGGTTCAAGTAAAAAAAATGTTTGTAGGGACATCACCGCCCGGAAAAATGGTTTTTACAAGATGATTTTTTTGCCAGGCTCAGTCCAGGTGAAATTCGATGTCATCAAAGATATCTTCCAGGGTGTAGAGCAGTTTGTCCACTTTGGCCAGATTCCGGTCGGCGATGTGTTCCTCAATGGCATGAAATGTCTGTGTCAGCTGATGTTTGTGATCGAGCAGCACCTGTCTGAGCGGGGTACCGTCGTACCGATAGAGAAGCATGTCGATTTTTTGGGCCAGCTCATACAGAGACGGGTTGCTGTCCACGAGATCCGGGTCCTGAAATGACAAGTGCCGGGCCAGGCGGGGATAGGTTTTTTCAAAGCTTTTTTTGTAAAACGGCCGGATGGTCACGGTTATCTGCATATGCTGGCTCATGGGGTTTCTCCTTTGTTCGTATCCTGGATGGTGAGTCGATCATGGTAAATGCCGGGAGTGGAATCGGCAATGGGCTGGGCTTCGGCGGTTTTGACAAAGAACTCGGTAGGACCGGCACCGCCGATGACGGCGTAGGCGTAACCCTGGGCTGTCATGGCGTGAAGACATGACAGCAGGAGGGCTTTGCCAATGCCGGTGCCGCGTCTTTTCTCATCCACGCCCGTTGGTCCGAAAAAATTCAGGCAGGTGACGTCATGGCAGGCAAAACCGGCAATGTTTCCTGCTTCGGTGGCGATGAAACAAGATACCGGGACACGCCTGAAGGCCACGTCACACTCACTGGCCCAGCCGGTGCCGAAACGGTGTTTTACCCATTGAACAACGGTATGTTTTTCATATGTCATGGCCCGGCGGATCACAATGCCCCGGTCGGCAAGACGGTTTTGTTCAGATGCGGCCCCGGGCAGGTCATACAGCCGGACAAGCAGGTCGGGCATCGTTGCAGCCTCCTTTTGCTTCGACGTGAGATGGGGTTTTAAAAATCCATATGCCAGCCGGCCCCGGCAAAGGCAAACCGGTCCTGGAACCGCTGGAAAAGCCGGGCCGCGGCTTCGTTTCCCGTGCAATGGGATACGGCTATGGTACGGACCTTAAATTTGTCAAAGGCATCCATGGCCTGGTCCAGTTGGGACGGGTCGTTGGCAAAGCCAGATGGGTACCGCCTATTACGGCAAGAAACGCCTGGTGGCCTGATTTTTCGGCAAAGTGTTCCATGATGTTGACGATGCCGGAGTGGGCGCATCCGGTGAGGATCACCGGGCCGGATAAGGTCTCAATGAGCAGGCTGGCATCGTCGAAAAAGGGTCGGGAATGAAACCGTCGCGGGTCTCGGTGACCAGTCGGTCATCAGAAGGTTCAAAAGACCAGGTCCGGGGCACTTGTCCGGAAAAGAACACGCCTCTGGCAATTTCAGTGTAGTTGCCGTGGAATTCGAACCGGGCATTGAGCGTTTCTTCCAGTGCGGATTGAGTAAAGGGGATGCCGATGTAAGCGGGGTCCTCGTCTTTAGGAAGCAGGTATTTGCCGGCAAACAGGTCGGGATGAGCATAAACGGCCAAAGGGTTTTCCTGGGCCGGGATTTGCTTGAGCCCTCCGGTGTGGTCGTAATGGCCGTGGCTGAGCACCACGCCGTCCAGGGCGGCCAGGTCTATTTTCAGGGCGTTAGCGTTGTGGGCCAGACCCAGCCCCTGGCCCGTGTCCATGAGCAAGCAGGTATCCGGGGTTTGCACCAAGGCTGCGAATCCGTGTTCGCCCATGATGCCTTTGGCCATGTGGGCCCGATTTTCACAGATGATGGTAATGCGGGTATGTTTCATGGGACAGTTCCTTTCTTTTTGTCAGATGCGGTTGCGGTTGTCGGGCATGTTTGCCACGATGCCGGACAGGTTATGGGCGTAACAGGGCCGTTCGTTCCAGGGGGTGTTGGACACCTCTGCCAGCAGGTGGGTGCAGGTGCCGTGTCGGTCATGCCTGAAGTAAAAGTTCACCAGGCTGAAGTAAAGCCCCAGGGTTCGCTGGTTCATCAGGCCTTGCACCGGGCCGGTCTCTGGGGTGCCTGTTAGTTCGGCCATTTTTTTTCTGACGATGTTTTCGTACAGGGATTCAAAATACCGTTTCGGGACAGGCAGGCTCCCTAAGGTATGAGCCGGATCGTTGAAACAGATATCCGGATGGTAGATCGTGCCCAGAAGATTCAGACTGGTATTGTCCAGCTGGTTGAAGGAATCCGGAAATTCGTCCAAAGGATCCATTATGCTGCCTTTCCCATTGTTTCGGTTCAGCCAGCAGCCGATCAACCGGAAGATGCTTCGAGTAATGCAGTATCAACGGGCTGCGGATTTGTCTGGTACGAGGTAACATATATACGGCCGTCATTTTCAAAAAAAACCACCCCGTCAAGGTAGCCCACATCTCCGACCTCCTCGTGCGGCAGGTTCAGGGCAAATTCTTTGAGGGGATAAATATTCCAGTCATGGGATACGCAGATGGCGATTTCATTTTCCGATAGGCCGTCAATGCAGTTCACCATGAAACGGGTGAGGGTGGCTGCCGTATTTACAGGGTTTCCCATGATGGACTCATCAATTTGATGTTCAAACCAGTCCCGGAGAAAATTATTTGTGCCTCTCTTTTTAAATAAACCAATGATCTGTTCAATATCAATCAAATAAAATGGGGCCAGGATTTCATTGATTTGGTTGTGGGGGATTCTCAGACCGTGTCGACAGAAAAAACCCTTGTCAATGAGATACGCGGTTTCAATGCAGCGGCCGATATGAGACGAGTACAGCCGAGGCCGAATGCCTGACGGCAGGTCCTGCCCCATTTTTTCCGCATACTGCATACCTTCAGGCGTGAGATTCATGAAAGGTTCCATGCGAGCGCTGGTTGAATAAAACCGCTCGGAATGGCGGATGATGGCGGATATTTTGTTGATGCCCTGGTTTATTAGTTGTTCTATGACGGTGAGCGTGTTGTCGGATCTGATTTCATATTCTCGGTTCATGGCAGGGTGTGACATCTCCTGAAACTGGAAAAGAATATTGGGTTACTTTACCAGTTTCATAACGCATGGGATGGGAACTGTCAACCGCAAGTTTACTGTTTGTCCAGGCGAGACTGATCATGTTTGTCACCGGAAGGTGAATGGTTTTTGACCTGGTAAGATGTTAAATTGCCTGTATCAGAACTTAGAGGGGCCGTGGGTGAATTATAAAATTTTTTGAAGATCCGACAGGTGGGATATATGGTGTACATTCAGGGCTGCGGAGAGGCCGGTAACCCGGCTTTCACCGCAGGATAGAAAACAGGCAGCCATACCGGTCTTATCTGCAGCAAGGATGTCATTGATTGAATCACCGACAAACAACACCTGTTCCGGTGGAAGAGATAATGTCTGAAGGGCCAGAGCCAGACTTTCAGGATGGGGTTTGAGCCGGGACATGTCCTGACGGGCCAGAATAATCTCAAAAAATGGGTCAGGTTGAAACGGGATAGAATGCCGTGGACAGATTCTCGGCCGCAATTGCTTACAACCCCCAGACGGTACCCCTTTCCGATCAGCTCTGTCAATATTGTCCGGGTTTCGGAATAAGGCTTCCACCGTGTCATGGCATCCTGATCATACCGGTCGTAAACTTCATCCATTTTTTCAAGAAGGTTTCGTGCATCCTCCGCCGCATTCCGGCTGATCCATTGATCAGTTATATCCAGGGTAACGTTGAACAAGCTGGCATAACTGGGCGGTTGTCCATACCGATTCATATCCATACCGGCATCTGAAAGGATGGCACAGATTTCTGTGATGGCTTTATCCAAGTCCCATTGAAAGTCCACCAATGTGCCGTCCAGATCAAACAGCACAGCTTCATATTTTTTATCTCTTGAGGCAGCGGAAGTGGGAAGGCTTTCAATTTTGAAATACACGGGGCGGAACCAGTCAGTGCAACCGGCAATGACTGTCCCCGGCTCTCGGTACCAGGCATAGGAGGCACCGTTGATGACTGCCAGAATTTCTCTTCGAATGTCTGCCCAGGCCCAGTGGCAGAAATTTTTCGGCATGTTGAATTCAGAAGTGACAAAGAATTCATCCCCTTCCTGAAACGTGCTGCAAAGACAGCTGTCTTTTATGGAATTTTTCAAATAGTCATTAATAAGATCCTGGTTTACGGTTCTTTTAATGACCGTGATTTTACATTTGGCATGGAGCATCTTGGGGGCCTTTCGTGAACAAATTGCTGTGCCTCAGCCGATGTTCAATTGAGTTCTGAGTTTAGTTTTTCCAACTCTGAATTGTCCCAGCGTTTGAAAAGGGTATGGGAGATGCCTATGAAATCGAGCACTTTTCCAACAGACTGGTTGATGATGTCATCCAGTGTCTCGGGATGATGATAAAAGGCTGGCACGGGTGGAACAATATGGGCGCCCATTTCCGCAGCCAGAGTCAGCAGTCTCAAATGGCCCACATGCAATGGGGTTTCCCTGAACATCAAAGCCAGTTTGCGTTTTTCCTTGAGTTGAACGTCTGCGGCCCTAATCAAAAGGTTTTCATTGTAAGAATTAGCGATTCCCGAAAGTGTTTTTACGGTGCAGGGGGCAACCACCATCCCCATGGTCTGAAACGAACCGCTGGCAACCGATGCGGCAATATCTCTATTGGTATAAGTGGCATCTGCCATGGAAAGTACATCATCCACGTCATAACTGGTTTCGATCCTGATGTTCAGTTTTCCCGCTTCTGAGATAATCAAATGAGTTTCAATGTCAGCCTGTTTTAGAACCTCAAGCAGACGAACACCGTAAATGACCCCACTGGCACCAGCGATCCCCACAATTAAGCGTTTTGTCATTATAACTCCTTGTTTTTAAGATAGCGAATTTTTGTTTGAGTGTGTGGCTTTTTCCAACAGGTTGTATCCTTTTTCTTCAAGAACCGAGATAATTTTTTGAAGCATTTAATATTGAACCGAATTACAAGACGCTTGGTCCCGGTATTAGGGTTTTTAAGCGTAAAAAGGCCCATGATTTTAACGTCGGCAGCAAAAAGATCTTCAAGGATTCTTTTTATGGTGTTATTTGAGTCTCCATTTAATTCAATGGTCATCCCGTGAACGCCTGCATCCTGCCCTAGGAGCTGGCTTAAGGCCAGGGTAAAATCCCTGTTGGAAAGAGTTCCCACCAATTTGTCACCATCCATAACGGGCAAAAAACTGCGGCCGAACTGGCTCCCTTTCTTGATGGCAGTTTCAACAGAATCATCAATGGATAGAGTCACCGGTTTTCTTACCATGATGTCCTTTACTTTTAATTTTTCATTAAAATACTGCATTTCAAAGATATCCTGGGTTGAAATTGTCCAGGATGCTGCTTCCCTCAAATCCCGTCTTGCAACCAATCCCTTGAATCTACCGTCGTCCACCACTGCTAAAAATGGGACTTTTTTTGCTTCAAATACCTGCATTGCCTCTTTTGCTGACAATTCACTGGAAATTGTATCAGGATTTTTTCGCATCCAGTTTTTTACTATCATGTCTGGTCCTCCATTTTTGTAAGTGAACTATTATGTCTGGTGCATGAACCAGGCAACAAAATATCTAATCAAACAATCCCATTTCTGTTGCAAGCCTTTGGGATAAATGTCTGGCGGTGGGGGTGATGAACCAGTTTTTCAGGCCATCTTTTCGAAGTTTTTTTGCCTCTTCCCAGTAAGGACCCCTGATTTTTTCTTTTCCGAACATGGTTTTAAAACGGATGATTCCTGTTTTGCCGTATCTGTCTAGACGGTCAGCTTCCACCACCAGGGTGGCATTGATATTGTTCATCTTGAAAACTGCTTCAGGCAGATCATGGATTTTTATAATGCTTTGAATCTCTTTCGTTTCAGACTCACCATAAGATAGTTCATTTAATATTTCACCAGCGAGAATGGCGCCTTTTTCCATATGTTGCGAAAAACTGGTGGTGTTGGTTTTTACTCCGGGTGTGGCAGCATTGAAATCTGCATAGTCAACTACGGCCCATCCCAGGTCATGAAGGTATGCAGCTGGTAGAACAATGCCAGAGTCCCCTTTTTCGTGTGATATCAAATATCTGCACAGATCAACGGTGCGCAGAATATGTTCCCAGTCACCATCCCGCCCGTTTCTATACATCGGTTCAATTTTTGAGATTAACCGCCTTTCAAATGCAGCGTCCATTAAAAAATCTCCAGCGCCGTTTTTATGACTGTCTGGCTGAATACCGGATCTTCCATGTTTGCCTCGATTTCAATAATCTCGATGTTCGAATCAAGTAAATTACGCAATGTTTGAGTGAAAATTTTGTCTTCTTCCGGGTCATAGGTCGGGTTTCCCGGTGCATCAACAGATGACCATCCCTTCAGCGGTATTATGATTTTTACTGGTTTTTGGCACCATTTAGTTTTCTGGCAAATTCATTGGCCACCTGTTTAAGTTCGTCCGGTGAAAGGCGCAGCCAGGTCCGGAATTTATCAAGGTCATATTTTCGCCGTTCATGAAACTCCTTTTTGTATTTTGACCGGGCAGGGGTCATGTGGTTGACAGAACAAGTGGAAATAATCTGGGGAATCCCTGTTTTGCCGCAGATTCCAGGCGATCAGGTCCACCGTCCCGCATATAGCCAAAATAGTGTTCTCCTACCCCGCCCGGAGCCAGGTCTATGACACCATGAAAAAATCCTTCGGCAATCATTTTTTCCATGGCCTGGTCCCCGACACCGGCTGCAGAAAATCCAGTGATTTGAAATCCTTGGCTTTCAAGGGTGGCACGAACAGCGCGGGCACATTGTTCGCACGGTCCCAGCATGGTCATGGCAATGGTTTTCTTGTTGTGGGCCGCCAAGGTATTATCCACATATTTGATCATTCCTTTCATGGCATAACACGCCCTGTCCATGACATTTTTGAGCATATCGGTTACTCCGGTTATTTCAATAACCGAATGAAACAAAAGGATATCACTGGTACCGATATATCTGGTAGATAACCCCGGTAACGCTGCAGTAGAGGAAATCATCAGCTTTGGAATACCAAACGGCAGGGAACGCATGACATCGGTTGCCATCAATGATCCTGTTGAACCGCCAATGGCCATTACACCATGGATTTTGCCCGCCATATAAAGGTCTCTGGCAATTTTGGTGGCACCATCTATAATGATATTGGTGATGGTTGAACGTTCTTTGGACTGGTTGATTTCTTCAATGGTGCTGCCGCCAGCTGAAGCCACATGAGAAGGGGTAAGTTCCGCTCTGGAAGGTTCTTTTCCCCGCATTGAAAGGTCCATCAAAAGAGGAAGCACATCGATTTCTTTAAATTTGTATTTTAGATACCGTGTCTCATCCCTTTTGGTGTCCAGGGTAGATATGATCAAAACCGTTTTCGGTGTATTCATGTTTTTTGCCTTTGTTAAACCTGCGGCAGAAAGCTTGAGAATTTGTTTTCTCTGCCGCAGGTTTGAGGTTACAAGCCCAGTTTTTCTTTGATATCTTTTTTCAGGGTTTCCTTGTTCACCTTGCCGGAATCGCCGACTGTCGGGAATTCAGTGACAACCTCCAGATGTTCGGGAAGTTTGAACATGGCGATATCTTTGGATTTCAGGTGCTCGACCATGGTTTTAAAATCGAAGTTCATCCCGGGTTTAGGGATCACATAAGCGGCACAGCGCTCGCCCATCTCCCTGTCCGGGTAGCCGACAATGGCCACTGAACCCACAGCGGGATGATCATTCAAAAGCCCTTCCACCTCGGCCGGATAAATATTCTGTCCACCCGGATGATCATGTCTTTGGCCCTGCCTAATATCCACAGACACCCATGATCAAACTTGACAATATCTTCGGTCGTGGTCCACCCGTCTTTGTCAAATACCGTTGAGGTGAGCTCTTCATCCCTGTAATATCCGGCCGGCGCATGGGGGCCCCTGAAATACAAGATGCCGGGTTCTTTATCGGGCACGGCAATTTCTCTGTTTTCCTGATGTGCCAGCCTTACTTTGTTTCCCGGAAGCATTCTGCCGACGGTTCGCCGCCTCAAGTCCTTGGAATCTTCCACCCGGCATCCTGACACCGATCCCATATCCTGAGTGCCGAGATCACTGGTGATGGAAGCGCCAAAAGCTGTTTCCGCTTCCTCCGCCACCTGGGGCGGCAGGTATCCCCCGGCCGACCGAATAAATCTGAGTGAACTCAAGTCATATTTTGATATATCAGCCTCAAGCATTCGAATCAGGTGGGTAGGAACCACCCCGATAGCTGTTGCCTGTTCTTTTTCAATAAGTGCCAGGGCAGCATCTGGTGAAAATTCCTCAAGCATAACGGTTTTGGCCCCTGCAATCGGAGCTGCAAAATAGGTCAAGGTTCCTGCGGCACCCCCTGCATGAGGTGCAATGGCCATTGTGATGTCTTCTTTTGTCAGACTCCAAATATCTACCCGGCCTTTGGCGGTACATATCCGGGGTGCAGCCGGCCATTCGACCAGCTTGGGTATTCCGGTGGTGCCTGACGTCGTGGTCAAAATGGCTACATTTTCTATAGCATCCAGACGTCTTTGTGCCAGAATGCCTTTATCGATGGGCTGTTTGACTCTTTTTTCAACAATGCTGGGAAGGGAAAAAGTACCGTTTGGCGCTTTGCCCGGAACCTGATCATCAAACAGAAAAATTTTTTGCAGGTGGGGAAAGTCTTTTTGCAGATCCGCATACATTTCAAGGTAATTGAATTTATTGTAGGTGTGCGGAATAATAACCGCTGATGCCTTGGTTCTGTCCACCATATAAGTCAGTTCTTTTTTCTCAGGTAAGGATACACCGTCAGAGAAATCAAACCGGCCCGTTCACAGGCTATTCTTGCAAGAAAGCCATACACACTGTTTGGCGACTGAATGATCACCCTGGAATGTTTTTCTATCCCCATTTCAACCCAGGAAATTGCCATGGCATCCACCCGTTTCAAGGCCTCTTTCCAGGTGAGTCTGTATTTTGAATCCACCAGAGCTTCCTGGTCCGGAATTTCGCTGGCATTTTTTTCCCAGAAGTCATAAAAGGTTTCCTGGGTCCAGTATCCGTCACGGACGAATTCATCTGTCATCGCTTTTGTATATCGAATAGGTTTCACGAGTCATCCTTTCCTTATAAACCGAGTTCCGACCATCTTTCTTTTACTTTTTCCACCACGGCGGGGTCCAGTTGGATCTGTATGGGTTTGGGATCCCATTCATAGGGAATCGTGCAATCCATGAGAAGTCTTCCTGTAATCCATCTGGCATTGATAGGCAAAGAAGGATCAAGCGGAGTAGATCGGCCCCTCTTGATGATCTGGCAGCGATTGGGCTGAAATCTGAAACTCATGGCATACATGACCCTTGGAATGTCCCATGAATCAATGTCGTCATCCACCACAATAACCGTTTTAAGGCCATATGCACCCATTTCAGTGGAAATGGCTGCTGTCAACACCTGGTCAACATGCCCGGGATACATTTGTTTCATGGAAATAATAGCCAGGAATCGGCCGGCACCTTCCGGCGGGCAATAGCAGTTTTTCAAACCCGGTATATTCATTTCATTGAGCTGCTGCCAGAGGGTTGCCCCGTAAGACAACGCCATAACCATATGGGAATCGGTGACAGCACGGCCAACCGTTGTGCCCCAGTGAATCGGGTTGTTTCTGTACGTCACACATTTCACATCAATGAAGTTTCTCGGATCGGTACCAACGCCTGAATAATATCCGGTATATTCGCCGAACGGTCCTTCTTCCATGAATTTTTCCGCATCTACAAAACCTTCCACAACAATTTCTGCATGGGCTGGGATCGGCAGATCAACCACCTCACCTTTGACAACTTCGATTGCTTCACCACGAAAGGCGCCTGCCACGTCATATTCACTGGTAAACGCACCAACGCGGGCAGCGCCAAGGATAAACAATATCGGATCACACCCTGAAATGGAGGCGCAGGGCATAGGTTTCCCAAGGGCCTGGTATTTTTTCAGCATGATGTCAGCATGTTTTCCTTTGATGAACTGGGTACCGATTTTGTCTTTCCCCAGAAGTTGACTTCTGTACGTGCCCAGGTTTACCCAGCCGGAATCGGGATCTTTTGTAATGATAAAATGGGCAGTTCCATAATATTTTCCACCATCTAAAGGGTAGTAATGAGGGACAGGGAAAGTATTCAAATCCACGTCATCTCCCATCATAATATTTTCTTTGCAAGGGGCTTTTGATTTGTCAACATATACCGGTGGAATGGGCTTTTTTGCTTTTTCAGCCCAGGCCCCGTAAAGGTCGGTAAGGCTTGAGTTTTCATCCTCTCCCATGATGATGGCAAGCCGTTGAACGGTGGTGGCCACACTGGTAATAACCGGTGATGTGTGGCCTTTGCAATTTTCAAACAGCAGGGCCGGGCCATGGGCCTCTTCGTTTAATTTGGCGATGTGTGACAATTCCAGATGGGTGTCAACTTCAGCTGTGATTCGTTTCAAAAGACCTTTTTCTTCACAGGTGGCAATAAAATCTCTCATGTCTTTCATAAACTGTTCTCCTTTTTTTACGGCAACATTGTTTTGATATACGAATAAGGTTGCTGGCGCGATGCGCACAAGGTTATATTGTTTGCCCGGCCCTGAATTTCAAGGCCAGGCGTTCAAACAAGATAAGTATTCTGATCAACTGCTGATTTTCCTGCCTGCAACAAGTCCTGCGCAGATATGTTCGAGCGCAGAGGATCTTGAAGCCACAACCGGCCCCACTTTTTTGTCACTCCAAACCGTTTCAGGGCGGCTCTGTAGTATCATGATCTTGGCTTTTCCCGGCGTGTCTTTGTCGATGGCCCACTCAATGTCCATTGCCTTGCCGTAATGAGTTTCAATTTTCTTCCCAATCTGGGCAAGCTCAATAACATCCAAATCCACAACACATTGAGTGTCTTGTCTTTCTACAGGAACATCCTTTTTTATAACGCAATGGTTTTCAGGATCACGGGTGAACAGAAAGGTTTTATGGGAAATGGTTTTTTGATAATTTCGTTGGTAACTTTATTGACAATAAAATTATCAGGTGTGCATTCACCGCTGACAACACTTTCCCCGAATCCCCAGTTCGCGTCAATGGCAATGGATGCTCTGTCGCCTGTGGCTGGGTTTAAAGTGAACATGACTCCTGCAGTCCAGGCATTTGCCATTTTCTGAACTCCCACCGAAATTTCAACTTTTTCATGGGGGAATCCCATTTTGGCTCTGTAATAGATGGCTCTTGCAGCAAAAAGACTGGACCAGCATTTTTTATATGGTGAACACATCATCAATGCCCCTTATCCAGAGAAAAGTATCCTGCTGGCCGGCAAAGCTGGCTCCGGGCAGGTCTTCTGCTGTAGCGCTGGATCTAACCGCCACCGGAACCGCCGGGACATGGCATTTTTTGGAAAGCCTTCTGTAAAATTCACCCATATAATCTTGGAGCTCTTCATCAACCGGTGTGTTTTCAATGAGCGAGCGAATTTTTTTACTGGCCGTTTCTCCAGAGTCCATGTCATTAGGTTTGATGTCTTTCAGAATTTTGAAGATTTCTTTTTTTATCCCACCCTGTTCAAGAAACCGGTTATAGGCTTTTGTGGTGACGGCAAATCCAGGAGGCACCGGTATTTCAGCACTGAGCAGTTCACCAAGACTTGCATTTTTGCCACCCACTATGGGGATGGAATCCAGATTGCATTCTTCAAACCAGAGAACATAGTCATGTCGTTTTTCCATGATAATCGGCTACCTTTCAATGTATATTCTGCCTGTATCTCCATTTAATTTGATTTTCATGCCTGATTTGATAATGGTTGTGGCCTGGCCTGTTCCGACAACCGCCGGCATCCCGTATTCACGACAGACAATGGCGGCATGGCACATAATCCCGCCCACATCGGTGACAACACCCTTTATTTTTTGAAATACCGGTGCCCAGGAAGGCGATGTGGTCGGTGCCACCAGTATTTCACCCTCTTTGAGTTGACCAATATCCTCAACCGATCGACATACCCGTGCTATGCCTTCTACAACCCCGGGGGATCCGGCAAATCCTTCGATCTCATTAACCTTGTCCGGATCGCCGATTTTCTTTAGTTTGGACCAGGCGGTCATACTCTCATTGGTTACGCCCCAGAGCACAATGGTGAACGGTTCCGCTATGACTTCGGGCGGAGTGCCGACGGCCGGGATGGGCGGATGTTCTTTGAATTTTTGATATACGCCTTTTCTCCAGGCGATTTCTTCAGGCCAATGGAGTGGACCATATCCTTTTGTGCCGGTTGCCCATGCAGTAACAAGATCCCATAATGCTTCCTTGATTTCACTTCGGGACATCATCCATATATCTTCAGGTCCGTTGATAAATTTATGGTCTGCAATGATGGCGGCAATTTCCCGCATCTTGTTCCAGAATACAGAGTGAAACCAGTGCTCTACATAGAACATATGATTTTCAACATAAGGGAACACCAGTTCGGCGGTGCCATGAAGCTGATCAAAAGTCTGCCTGTCTTCATCGGTTTTTAAAAACCTCTGTATTCCTGAACCAGTCTTTTCCGCTCCTCAATAATAGCGTCCATGGGCCTGTCAATATTATGGCCGTCATTAATTTTTTTAATATATATTCGAATTGAACTCATGGGGATATTCAGATTGTCATTCCATGAAATATCCTGGTGGTACCAGCCGGTGCCGGTTGAGATATTGAACCATGGATATCTGGCATTTTCCCAGGCAGCCACCCATTTTTTCCATTTTCAGATGATTGGAGGGCGGCGATGACATCTTCGACATCTTTGGTATCATCTCCAATCTGTGATCCGAGATCGAATTCAACAGCCAGCTTGGCAAGTTTTTTCAGCTCATCGTCCGGTTTGTATAAAATAACATCAATTCCTGCGACCATCTGGGTGATTTTCTGTAACGGAATATCAGGGAAGGCTTTAGAACAGAAATCGACAAAAGTGACATAGGATGCATATCCCAGGTTCAAAAATTCAAAATGATATTGCCAGCAGCGGATTCCCAGATCAATTAATTTATCGTAAGTTTTGAGCAATTCATAACCTGATGAGGTGCCTATTCCGTTTTTGACAACCGAAATATCCTCCATGGCCGGCAATTGTTTTATTTCAAGTGCTTCAATATCTGAAATAATCCCGCGCATCTTTTTTTCCCACTGTTCATGCAGCCTGTCCCAGTTCTCATAATAGTAACCAGCCCTTTCCATGAATAATGGAATTCTTTTTTGCACCTCTTCCGGGTCTGTGACTGGAACTGGAGAAATGTAAACATTTCCGTTGATAATACGATGATCAACTCCATACACCGGAGGAATCATGAAAATCCGGGTGTTGAATTGGGAGAGTGCAAGAAACCATGCTTCGTCCCAGATAATATCAAAGGGATACAGAGGCTCAGGGTAATGTAGGGCATCATTGAACCAGAACAGATTGTTCTCGTAGGCCTCTCTTTCCTTGTCCTTTGTCGTAAAAAAATAGTGGTACGGATACATCCTTTCCCAGCCTTCGGTTCCGGGTATCGCTTCTATCTCGTGTGGATTGGGAAAACTATGGTCGGCCATTTCGCCCTCCTTGAAAAGTTATGTTAGGTGCAGTGAAAACCCAAAAAATAACTACGACCATACTTGCAGGGAATCGAAAAGGCAGAATGAGAGAGAATCCATTGTTAAACAGATCTGGCCTGGTTTCTTTTTATCAGAGCAGCAAGTATATGTGAGGATTAATAGCTCTTGACAAAAAAACAGTCAATTCATATAAATTTATGACATTTATAAGAATTTCTTATAAATTTTGATCTTTTCAACCACCCTGCGAAGAAGGGAAATCGCTTGATGGTCAATTTAAATCAGCTCCGGGCATTTTATTATGTTGCAAAACATAACAGCTATACGGTTGCAGCGGAAAAGCTTTTTATCACTCAGCCGGCCGTAACGGCACAGATCAAATTGTTTGAAAAATTTTACGACATAACGTTATTCAATAAAAATGGAAGATCTCTGTTCCTATCCCATGTCGGCAAGCTTCTATTTGAAAAAGCAGAAAAAATTTTTGCTCAGGAAAATGATATTGAAGAGATGCTAACCCAGATCAAGGAAATGGACCGAGGGCTTCTAACGATCGGCTGTACCAAAGCGTATGCCAAACACATTATGCCATCCATTATTTCTGTATTCCACAGGGCCTATCCCAACATCAGAATTATATTGGAAGAAGGCAGCTCCATGTCCATGATCGACAGTCTGAGAGTGTTTAAAAACGAGATCATTGTTGTTGCACAAATGGATATCAAAGACCCTCGAATTCAGTTTGTCCCTTTCAGCCAGGAGGAAATTGTTGTGATTATGGCACCGGATCATCCGCTTTCCAGGAAGAAAGAGATCACATTCCAAGATATTGAAAAAGAACCGATTATCCTGAAAGGAACCGGATCCGGTACACGGAAGAGGGTCGTAGGATTATACAAAAGCAACAACGTGGATCCAAACGTGTTTATGGAATCAAATAATACGGCATTCATCATCGATTTGGTTGAAAGGGGGGAAGGGGTTTCCTTTCTTGTTAAACCTTCAGTCGAACAAAAAGTGAATGAAAAAAAAAATCGTCATGCACCGGTTAAATGACATCAGATTGTATCTGGATGTCAGCCTTGGTTTTTCAAAAACCAGTCCCCTTTCACGAGCAGGCGCTGCTTTTTATGAGGTAATAAAACGTTCATTTATTGAAGAGTCATCAGAGCATAAAATCGGGTCCATCATGGCAAAAATTCTGGCAGCGCAACGGCTCAAAGATTAATTTTCCGGTTTACTTGTCCGAATACCGCCTTATTGTGTCTGCTAAAGATATAATTCAAAGAAGGCGAAAGTATGAAAATAGCGGTTTTTTCAGATGTCCACAGTTGCTATAAAAAAATGATGGCGGTTTTTGACGACATGGATAAATTCAAGATTGATCGGTATATTTGTCTTGGAGACATTATCGGATACGGGAGCCAGCCCGAAGAAACCATTCAGCTGTTAATGTCAAAAAACGTGACTTCCGTCAGAGGCAACCATGAACTGGCTATGTTTGTTCCCGAATATCTTGAGCTGTTTCCAAAAGAAATAAAAGAGCCCCTGTTGAAGAATATCGCAGCGATTTCCAGACAATCCATACAGTATCTTGAAAAAACACCGGTTTATCTGAAATTGGAAAACTGCCACTTTGTTCACGGGACGCCACCGGACAAGATGACCACTTACATCTATGATGTGACAGATTATTATTTAAAGTCCATTTTTAATAATTCTTCGGCAAGGGTATTCTTTACTGGTCACACCCACAAGTTGAAATTGATTACGTATAAAGACAGAATAGTTTGTCGCACAAGAATTAACAAAAAATGTACCATTCAGGTGGAAAACAACCAGAAATGTTTAATAAATGTCGGTAGCATCGGTTTTTCAAGGGATGCCTTTGAGGCATCGAAATATGTCATATATGACACGGAGAACCAACAGATCAGGGTCCGAATGGTAACTTCTTAAGTTTTTGAAAATTTTTTGCCGATGCCAGAATCAGAGTTTCTTCGACACACCAGGGAGAATAGCTATCAGGGTGTGTGCGAATTTCAGAAAGCCAGTCATGCCAATGTATCCATTTTAGGTCATTTATTTCATTGCTGTCGGGCGATATTTCATTTCCACAAATTCCAGCATAGATAGGGCAGATTTCATTTTCCATTATCCCGTCTTTTGAAAAACAATATCGGTAATCTGAAATTTTCATTGCAGAGGACAGGTCAATGCCTAATTCAAATCGTGTGCGCCGGATTATTGCTTTTTCGTATGATTCTCCGGGCATGGGATGGCCACAGCATGAGTTTGACCACACCATGGGCCAGGCTTTTTTTGTTTTTGCCCGCTGCTGCAATAGAAGTTCTTTTGTGTGCTTAAATAAAAAAATTGAAAAAGCCCGGTGTAGAGGGGTAAGTGAAGAATGAACCTTTGATTTTTTCTCTACGCCGATTTCCCTGTCTGCTTCATCTACCAAAACCACATATTCATTATCCAATATCATAGTAACGCTCCATTTTTCTTTAAGTCTATGGTCATGCAAACAATGAGTCAATTTAAATAAATTTATGAAATACATAAGTTTTTGTGTAACTACTCACCCCTATCATTTTCTGATGCGGTAATTTAGCCCGCTAAAGCCAGCTGAATTGCTACAAGCGGATTTACTCCCTGGTTTGCCATGGTTTGCAAGTAACTTGAGATTCGGCAATAAGCTTGAGCATATCGGTTGCGTCGAAAACACCCTGATATTTTCTGCTTCACTTTTGCCATGCGAAGATCCCGCTCAGCTCGATTATTGGTGAATGGCACATATGGATCCTTTGCAAACAACAGGACTGCCGGCTCATTGTTTTTTAACCTCTCCCAGAGATTGTGCGCATCTGACTTGGCCATTTTTCCCCGCTTGCCTTTTGGCTTCGGCGGTATCTCCGGCAGCTCTTTACCTCCACGTGTAAGGATATTTCGGTAGCGTTTCTGCAGATTGGCATATTCTTTGTCCGTAAGGCATTTCTCTTTGCGCTTTGCTACAATACGACACGTTTCCTGCAATAGCCTTTTCATATTACCGGCCCACCTATATCGATTGGAGTCAAGAATGAACACCAACTCCCTCAAAAGGTGAGAGCCGCAAAGCCCATGGCCGCAATGATCGTATGATAAATATGACGCCCAACAATCATGGATTATTACCCCGCCATAGCGGGGAATGATGTTCAAATCGACAATAGCCTCCTTGCCCCGCTTTCGGTGAAGTAGTTTTAGTGTTGTTTCTCCGGAAGAATATACATGAATCCAATGATTTTTCTTCTCCACTCGAAATGATGTTTCATCTACATGAATCGATGGGGCCTGAAGAATGTTTTCAATGGCTTTTGTTTCCCATGTTTCAAGAGATTGATGAAGTCTCCAAACGAACTTAAGCAGTGTTGCCTCAGAAAGAACGGATCCGATCATGGCGGCTATCTGTTTTTGAACCCGGTTAAGAGCGACCATTTGACTGATTATCAGATGGATAGCAAATGCTTTGAGTCCGTTGCCGTACTGTAGTGCCCCAGGCATGTCCTTCGGGAAATGCCCCTTTACCGTCGCCGTACAGTTGGGACACTGTTTTATTTCGGCATCTATATGCTCTACCGTTTTTTCAAAA
>LQAF01000046.1_pt1 | contig 25967 bp, 27 predicted proteins | sample 1535781 | NCBI WGS metagenome assembly LQAF01 (sample SAMN04331583, study PRJNA305678) | bioreactor metagenome | isolation source: bioreactor_2 inoculated with Wadden Sea sediment 2nd replicate of a... | place: Germany:Bremen
GAAAGTCAAGAATAAATGATTAAAATATTCTAATTTTTTAGAACAATATTCATTATGCTCAAATAACTGTCGGTTTTTGTTTTGGGTTGATTAAATGGTTGCTTTCATATACACAGTGAAGTTAAGGAAATTGATGCAGCATCTAGAGAATTTTTCTGCGGACTGAGATGAGACATGACATTGATGGATCAGCCCATAAAGCTTTTGGTGGTCGATGATGAAGAAGGTATTCGGGATGTAACCGAAGGATATTTCATGAGAAAGGGCTATGATGTCTATACAGCTGAAAACGGCGCCCAGGCCCTGGATATCATCAATGAGGTGCCGCAGCTTTCCTGCATTTTTACAGACATCAACATGCCGGTAATGGACGGTCTTGAGCTGGCTGAAAAGATAAGACAGATCGAAAATACACTGCCGGTCGTGGTGATGACCGGGTATCCATCCCTGGAAAACACTATTCAGACCCTCAAAAACGGCGTGGTGGACTATCTTATCAAACCGGTGAATCTTGAGCAGATGGAACTGACGCTCCGGCGGGTTCTCCGGGAGCGGGAGCTCTTTGTGGAAAATTTGATTCTCAAGGAAGAGGTGGCCCGCCAGACCCGGCTCAAAGAGTTGAATGACCAGCTTCTGGAACGCGTGAAAGAGGTCAATACGCTAAACCGTGTGATGGAGGACTTTTCTTCCACCGATTCCAGCCACGGCATTTTCAATATGATGGTGGAGCTGGGCGTGGAAGAACTCCATGCGGACAAGGTTTTTTTTCATATTTATTCAGAAGAGTCGGGTGAGCTGATTCAGGTATCCAGTGCCTGTCCCCAAGAAAATGGTTTTCTTTTGCCCGATGGATTCGTTTCAGATATTCCGGATACAATCAAGTCCCGTATTCAGGGCTGTCTGGCGGAAAATGCATCCCCCTGTCTGGTACCGGATGCTGCGGAAAACCCTCGGATGGATCAGGCGGTTCAGTCATTCATGATGGTTCCGTTGAGAATTCGGGAAAACGTTTTTGGTGTGACATCCGCTTTTATTTTTGAAAAAAATCGGATTTTCAGTGAAAAAGATATTTATTACATGAATTTTATTGCCCGGAAAGCGGCTGCTGCCATAGAGAACATCGCTTTGTATGAAAACATCTATGACAATCTGTTTGCCACCCTGTTCGCATTTGTGGCGGCTTTGGAAGTGCGGGATTTCTATACCCGCCGGCATTCCACCCGGGTGGCCAGTTTTGCCCGGATGATTGCACAGGAGATGAACTGTTCCGAAGAAGAACTGGATGTGATCAATGTGGCGGGCATGCTTCATGATATCGGTAAAATCGGGATCCGGGATGATATCCTCCTCAAGTCCGGCCGGTTGACTGATGAAGAATTTGAAAAAATCAAAGAACATCCGGCCATTGGGGCGGATATCATCAGCAAACTGGGATTGTGGGACCGGGAAGTGGATATTATCCGGCATCACCATGAACGGTTTGACGGAAAAGGATATCCGGATGGGCTTGCAGGGGAGGCCATTCCTAAACTGGCTCGGATCATGTCCGTTGCGGACTGTTTTGACGCGATGGCGTCTGACCGGCCGTACAGGAACCAGATGGAAAAAAGCCGGGTGATCAAGATTATCCGTGATAATTCAGGAACCCAGTTCGATCCGGAGGTTGTGGATGCATTTTCCCGGATTGTCGATCAGATGAGTGATATGGAGTAGAATTGAAAAAAATGAAAAAAGAGTTGACAATAATGGGAAAAACATATAGATTCACGTCTGTTTTTTGGGAGTGCCCTCGGGCCGTTAACTCAGTCGGCAGAGTATCTGCCTTTTAAGCAGAGAGTCGCTGGTTCGAGCCCAGCACGGCCCACCACTAACGCACACAAGAGACCAGAAAACCAGATGCGTCCCCATCGTCTAGCCCGGTCCAGGACACCGGCCTTTCACGCCGGCGACAGGGGTTCGAATCCCCTTGGGGACGCCACTTATATCAAGGCTTTCAGCGTTTTTGCTGGAAGCTTTTTTATTCATGGAAGTACATAGGAAATAATGACACTCTCCATGTCTCCAGTTGGTTATCAAACACACTCACTTGCCTTGCTTTGGGAGACAATGAAATTCTCAAGTTTTCCCATTGCATTGTCACCGATTTCTTTATCAATGTGACTGTAGTGATTGAACGCGGCGTTAGTTTTGTAGCTTGTTAATTTCATTGCTACAACCTGATTAACACCTGCTTTTGACATATTGGTATTGTGAGGGGGTATGTCTGAGAGGTCATGTAAGCGATATGGGCCGACACCTGCATTATTACAGGCAACGGCCCTTGTTATAAAAATCGGAAATCAACGGCAACTGATCAAGCCATTAAAACCGGTCCACTTGGAATATCTCAGAGCTCTTGATGTGAAATAGGTTAAAAACACGATATTTTGGGGTTCGTGTTTTCAAAGAAAAAAATGAGTTTGACCTCTAAAATTTTCAAACTATTTTAAAGCTCTCCCACTTCTGAAGGTATCCTTCCTTTATGTCGACTCCAAATCCTGGCTTTTCCTGTACGGTAATGAGGCTTTTGTTTGTCTTGCCATATTCCATTCCTCCGATGACCGGATCATCTTTAAGAAACAAGGCTGAATCAAGATCAAGGAATTTGATGTTCGGACGCGCCAAAACAAGATGGGCAGCGGCGGTTAATCCTAATCTACTTTCATTGAAACACCCGATCATACATTTCGCACCGTAAGATTCAGCAATGGCATTTATTTTTAATCCTGTATGGATGCCGCCTGATTTACCTAGTTTAATATTCAAGTAATCTGCAGCGCCCAATTTACAGATCTTAAACGCATCAGTCTCATCGAATACCGACTCATCAGCACAGATTGGGATATTGATTCTTTTTCTGAGCCGTACCATATCCTCATGGTTCCAAGCCGGCAGAGGTTGTTCAAAATACATCAAATTGAGCGGTTCCATAAGGCGGGCATTTTTTAACGATTCGGCAAGATCCCAGCCTGGTTCGAATCAATTTTAATTTTAACATCGTCTCCAGTCAATTCTCGGACCGCTTTAACATGCTGATAGTCAGTATTTCCCGGTCGGCCGGTTTTTATTTTTATTTCGTTGAAACCATCATCAAGATAATTTTGGGCTAATTTTTGAACATCTTCAGCAGAATTTTCATGCCCTATGGTTTGATCGGTTTGCAGCTGACGATTTGTACCTCCCAATAATTTATAGACCGGTTGGTTTGAGTGTTTTCCCAAAATATCCCACATGGCCATATCAAAAGCAGATCTCACTGAGGGATGCGTAGGCAAATAGCGTTTGATGCCAGTCAGGTTTTCTTCAATGGCCGTGGGATCCTTCCCTATTATCAGTTTGCCCAAAAACTTTGCTGCTTCAATCGAGGTAGCCTGCGTTTCGCCTGTAATGAAAGGATAGGGGGCTCCTTCTCCCCAGCCGACAATTCCGATATCTGTATTGATCTTGATCAAAATATTTTCAGCAGACGGGATGGTCCCCAGGGATGTGGTGAGTACATAGGTATAATTCATATCCATTTTGAAAATTTCTAGACTCGTAATTTTCATTTTAGTATTTCTCCTCTTATTTTAAGAAAACAATAAGTTTGACAAATATTTTTTGATAGGGATAGGGGTCATAAATTTTTTTTTAAAAATTCTTTGGTTAAAGCCAGAACCCTATCATATTGAGATGTTGAGTGGTTTGAGAAAATCGTGAATTTTATTCCGCCACCCTTTGGAACGCTTGTATATGAACCTTCATGACTGTATCTAGGTAAAATGTGGTTTTCTTTATAGAAATTAAACAACTTTTTTAAATTAATATTGCTAAATGAACTGAGGCATAACATTGCACTCGGGGATAGTTCAATATCAAATCCAAGATTTTTGAACCCTTTTTTAAAATAAATTGCATTCGCCCAAAGATTTTTTAACAATGTGGGCGTGCTCATCAAAATTTCCATAGCTTTAATTGATGCGGCTAATGTTGGCATAGGAATTTTTGTTGCTCCTTTGAGGATATAGGAACTTTTGTTCACTTCATTGAAAAACGTTTGAGTGCAGGGAATAATCCCGCCATGGCTTCCAAATGCTTTACTCATCGTTCCACAATAGTACAAATTGGGGTGGTTTAGGCCAAAATATTCATAGGTCCCTCTTCCATTTTTGCCCAAAACACCTGTTCCATGTGAATCGTCAATACAGATGATCGCCCCTTCAATGTTTTTAATTGTTTCTAAATAATCGGGAATCGGTGCAATCGCACCGGACATAGGAAACACGCCATCACTTGCAATTAGGGGCCTTTCCTGTGGTTTTAAATGGTTTTTAATCTTTTGCAATAAATCTGAAAAGTTGAGGTGTGAAAACTGTACTACAGGTTTTTTGGATAACTCCAAGGCATCTTTCATAGAGTAGTGAGATTGTTCATCTACGAAAATTTTATCATATTTCTCTTTCAGCGCTCTTAAGAGAATTGTACTTCCCATGTAGCCCGAAGGAAAAGTTAACACCGTCTCCGTTTTAAAATACTGGCTGGCTGTTGTAGTAAATTTTTTTTGAACAGGATTAGATCCATATCCATAAGAAGAGGAACCATGTTTGAATGGTTTGTCTTTGAGGCTTTCTGACACCGCTTGTCGCAGTTCCACCGAATCCTGAAGATCGTGGTATCCACATCCACAGAAATAATCATAAGTTATACCGTTCAGAATTATCTTCGGAGTAGATGCATCTATGGGCTGAGCTTTTATCATTTTTTTCTCTTTTATTTTAAAATTAGTACTGGGTTTCGTTGGTTTCTGAATTTGAGCTTTATTAAAATTTTTAAGTACCCTTTCAGACATTCCTGTTATTGGCTTTCCTTTTGCTGGCGTGGGTACTGGTAAATTTGAAAGATGGTCATGACTGGTGCCATATGACAATCGTTACCTGTATAGATGGCACTCCACCCAATGATCAGATGCAATGTTTAAATTGGGTGGGGCCTCTTTTCTGCAAATATCCATCACCTCGGGACAACGGGTGGAAAACCGGCAGCCGGCCGGTAATTGCAGCGGACTTGGGATATCACCTTTTACAACTGATAGCTGCTGCCTGTTGAATGGGTCGGGTTTGGGTATAGAGGCAATCAATGCCTTTGTATAAGGATGTGATGGGGTTGAGAAAAATTTTTTTTGTGGTGCCGTTTCAACAATTCTTCCCAGATACATAATCGCAATGCGGGTGCTTATATGTTTTATCACGGCTATATCATGGGAAATAAACAGATAGGCATAATGATACTTTTTCTGGAGTTCCGTGATCAGGTTGAGAATCTGGGCCTGCACGGAAACATCCAGGGCTGAGGTCGGTTCATCAAAAATAATGAATTCCGGCTGGGTAATGAGAGCTCGTGCAATACCTATCCTTTGACGCTGCCCTCCTGAAAATTCATGGGGATACCGGTATAGATGCTCTGCGCTCAGTCCAACATCTTTTAAAGTCGATAAAACCCGATCTGCCAGCAATGAGCCCTTAATTCCCTGCTGGATCCGCAAAGGGTTTCCTACGATTTTCTCAACTGTCATCCTGGGATCTAAGGACGATTGGGGGTCCTGGAAAACGATCTGAAGCTTTCCACGAAGTTTCCTGAATTCACGTTCATTTTTACTGAGAATCTCCTCCCCCTTATAGAGTACGGAACCGCTGGTGGCCTGAAGAAGCCTTAGTATGCAGTTCCCCACTGTTGATTTTCCACTGCCGGATTCGCCCACAAGACCAAGCGTGTCTCCACTGTTAATACTGAGCGATACTTGGTCAACAGCAGTCAGATATTTAGGTTGCTGCCAGAAAAATCCTTTGTCTGCTCGAAATTTTTTTATAAGTTTCTCGGTTTTAATAATGGGCATCATAATAATTTAGCCTTACTGTTATGACACGCGACTGAATGATCGGGGTTAATCCAATTCAGCTCAGGAACGTTTTGGTTACAGGACGCAACGCAAAAATCACACCTGGGATGAAACCTGCACCCCTTTGGTGGATGAATCAAATTGGGTACGCTTCCGGGTATTGAATAAAGATTTTTCGGCTTATCAAGTTTCGGGTCTATATTTTGCTCGTCATTCATGTCAGGGATAGAGGCGATTAGTCCCTGGGTGTAAGGATGGATGGGGTTTTTAAACAGCTCTTCCACTGTAGCCAGTTCAACAATTTTCCCGGCGTACATGACAGCTATTCTATCGCAAATCTGTGCAACAACACCCATATCATGGGTGATAATTAAAATTGATAGATCCCGTTTGCGGCTCAGTGAGGTAATAATTGCCAGGACCTGGCCCTGAACCGTCACATCAAGGGCTGTGGTCGGCTCATCGGCGATGAGGAGATCTGGTTCGCAGACAACTGCCATGCTATCATCACTCGCTGCCGCATACCGCCGGAAAGTTCATGGGGATATTTTTTTAACACCTGTTCAGGATCGGGCATCTGAACTTGCCTGAGTATATCTATGCACATCTCTTTTGCCCGTTTTTTTTGACATTTCTGTGGAGCCTCACCACTTCAGTCATCTGATTCCCGATGGTAAAAACAGGATTGAGACTGCTCATCGGTTCCTGAAAAATCATGGAGATTTCATTGCCGCGGATCTGCCTGATTTGTTTTGAGGAAGCCTTTAAAAGATCGACACCCTTAAAGTGAATCTCACCGCTTGAAATATTGCCAGGCGGTTGTGGGATAAGCTGGAGGATTGCCCGAGCCGTCACTGATTTGCCGCATCCGCTTTCACCAACCAGACCAAGGATTTCACCCTTTTCAATAGTGAAATTTATATTTTCCAAGACTTTTGAGGTCCCTTGATAATTGGAAAACGCTATTGACAGACTATCTATTTTCAATAATGGGTTCATTACCATCACCTTCGGATTCGGGGATCCAGGATATCTCTTAAGGCATCTCCCAGGATGTTAAAGCCGACCACTGTAGTCAAAATAAAAAGCCCTGGAAAAGTTGCATACCACCATTGATCCATAAGGAATTTTCTTCCAACACTGATCATGGCGCCCCATTCCGGTGTCGGTGGCTGGGCTCCAAGACCGATAAAACTCAGAGAGGCTGCAATGAGGATGGTATCTCCAAGGGTGAGCGTTGCCAGTACAATTACAGAGCTGGTACAATTGGGAAGAATATGATGAAAAATAATCCATACATCACCTGCACCGGAGGCTTTGGCCCCGGCAATAAACTGCATCTCTTTGACAGCCATGGCATCCCCACGTACCAGCCGGGCAAATTTGGGTATCATGACAAACGAGACCGCCATGATCGCATTATTGAGGCTGGGCCCCATGGCCGCCGCAAGAGCCATGGCCAGCACAAGCGAAGGGCAGGAGAGGATGACATCCATCAACCGCATGATGTAATTATCAATTCGTCCGCCGTAGTAGCCCGCCACCGAGCCTAATATTGAACCAACACCTCCGGATATGGCAATTACAATAAAACCAATTTTCAAAGAAATACGGGCCCCGAACAATATCCTGCTGAAAATATCCCGTCCCATTTCATCTGTGCCGAACCAGTGGGATATCCCCGGAGGCATAAGACGTTCGCTCAAGCTGATACGTATTGGATCATAGGGGGCAAGTATACCTGCAAAAACTGCCACAAGAGTTAACGTCAAAAGAATAATAAGGCCGCCCATGGCAACTGGATTCTGCCTGAGTAACGCTCCGGTTAATTTAATCTCCTGCCAGGCTAAATTATTTTTTAAGAAAGATTTCATGACATAAGGCTCAATATTTTATCCTGGGATTTAAAAATACATACAATACATCCACAAACAAGTTTGCAAAGACATAGGCCAGTGAAACAATGAGAGTAAAACCCATGATCGCCGGAAAATCTAGATAGTTAACCGAGTCAACCACATACTTTCCCATACCTGGCCAGCCAAAGATCGTCTCTGTCAAAATAGCGCCGCCCAAAAGCTCGCCAATGGAAAGCCCGATGATGGTTACTGTAGGGATAAGTGAATTTTTAAAGGCATGTTTTATCACGATCATAATCTCGGAGATGCCGTTTGCACGCGCTGTGGTAATGTAATCCTGCCCCAAAACCTCAATCATCGATGACCGGACGATCCGAGTTACGATTGCCAGGTAAACATAGGAGAGGCAGAAGGCCGGAAGAACTAAGTGGGAAAGGACATTTAGAAATTTATCAGGACGTCCTTCCAGTAAAGTATCTATCAAATAAAGACCTGTAACAAAAACAGGTGGACTGAAATCAATATCAAGCCTCCCTGATCCAGGAAGCCAACCCAAATTTCTGTAAAATATCAGCAGCAGCATCAGACCAAGCCAGAAAACCGGCATTGACACTCCAAAAACAGAGAAGACCCGGGTGAGATGATCCGTCAAACGGTTGCGTTTGATTGCGGAAATAGTGCCAAGTGGAATACCCACACAAATGCAGATAATCATGCTTGCCAGTGTCAGTTCCAACGTAGCAGGAAAGAAGTCGTAAAGATCATGGGCTACAGGGCGATGATTCCGAATAGAAATTCCCAAGTCTCCCTTAGACAGACCGATCATATAGTTTAGGTATTGTTTGGGAAGGGGCTGATTTAAGCCATAGGCTTCTCGTATATTCTCAATGGCCTCCCTGCTGGCTTTGGGACCGGCCATCATCTTTGCAGGATCTCCTGGGATGGCATGGGAAATTATAAAAATCAACACCGACACGCCAACAAGGACAGGAATCATATACAATAGTCTTTTAAATATAAAGCGCAGTATTCTCATATAGAATCTCGATTCGAAAAAAAATGAAGGGGAAGTGCATCTCATGCACTCTCCCCGTCAATTTACCCTACGATTTATTTTTTAGATATGGTTTCAACGTTATACATGAACTCGAGCATCGGGTTATAAACATAACCCTGCACGTTTTTTCGGACAGGGACAATGGTCTGAACCTGGTATAGGAAAAGGTAGGGTGCATCATCCATGATTATTTCCTGTGCCTTTTGATACAACATTGTGCGTTCTTTTTGATCGTTTGAGGTGAGTGCTTTGCGAATTATCGTATCAACCTTGTCATTCTTGTAGAAACTACGGTTCCCGGGAAGTCCCCAGCGATCTGAATCAAACCAGAAATTCATAAACATAGACGGGTCGGCATAATCCGGACTCCAAGCTCCGAGACACAGTTCAAAATCACCTTTGTCAACCAGGTCACGCATTGCCGGATTAGCCATCAACTGAAGTTTTAAGCTTACACCGATATCTGCAAAGTTACTTTGGAGAACCGTTGCGATCTGCTCCCAGGAGGCCCTTCTATTGGAATAAAGCAATGTCAGCGTCAGGCCGGAATCAACCCCGGCTTCTTTGAGAAGGGATTTGGCTTTTTCAATATCACGGGAATGTTGGAAAAGGTCGCTTTTATGGCCCCACATCCCTCTGGGAACCGGACCCCGCATCTGACTCCGTTACCTTGAAGAACATAGTCAATAATACCCTTGTAATCGACAGCATAGCTCAATGCCTGGCGTACTTTCGAGCTGTTCAGATGTGGTTTTGGTTGTTCACATATACATACTCTACAAGCTGAGATGGATACCTGTTAACAACAATATCCGCATTTTTTTCCAAAGCTGGAATCTGATCGATGAGGATATTCTCAGCGATATCAATATCTCCGCGCTCAAGCGCCATTCGCCTGTCTGCAGATTCTGACATAAACCGAATGACAACTTTTTTCAGCTTTGGCGCACCACCCCAGTAATTTGGTTTCGCCTCTAATACAGCCTGCTGTCCACGGGACCACTCCACCAGTCGAAAAGGGCCACTGCCGTCGGTGTTCTCAGCCAGCCAGCCTTGCCCCAGATCGCCTTCTTTTTCATGTTTCATTATTGCAGGGTTAACAATGGAGGCGGCGTCAGTTGCCAGGACCTGTAAAAATGGTGCAAAAGCATTTTTCAGTGTAATTTCAATTGTATGAGAGTCAAGGATTCGCATAGATTTGATTGAACTGATATTATCCGAAGGCCCTTTCCCTATGGAAAGTGTCCGCTCAAATGAAAATTTTACTGCATTCGCATCGAGTGGGGTCCCATCATCAAACAGAATTCCTTTACGAATCTTAAAAATCCAGGTTTTGCCATCATCAGAAACAGACCATGATTCCGCTGCCTGGGCCTCTACTTCAGTGGAGCCTTCTCCATCGATTGTCCGATATTTTACCAACCGGTCGTAACATGGATAGATTTGACGCCAATCATAGTTGTCGCTTGAGACCGCTGAATCCAAGGTATGGATGTCAGTGGAGACACCAATAACCAAAGTGTCGACTCCGGCCGCTATTCCTGTTACAGGTAACCCGGTCAGTATCAGGCACAGGAAAATTTGAAGAGTAAAAATCAATCGTTTCATAAACAGTCTCCTAATTGTTAGTATGGTTGTTCTAAATTCCGTTATTCACTATGAATAACAATGTAAAAATAGTCAGTCATTCAGAAGTATCTTCCCCTTCTGGTAATAATTCTTCCATTCAGAAGCGGGAACCAGACTCCCGCCGGTTGCCCATACCAAATGAGTTGCATTTTCCATCCGGACAGCAGATTTACTCTGTTTGTCAGAATAATGTTCATCTGCCACAACTTTTGAGATACCTGGTAATCCGGCGAGAGCTGACGGTTCCAATTCAATGCCCTCACTGTCTTTAAGCAGTGCCAAGTACCGGTACAAATTTTCATCGGTTACTGTATAGATCCCATTCAGCAACGGTTCCATAAGTCGACCGACAAAAGCCGAAGGTCGCCCAACAGCCAGCCCGTCTGCACAGGTTATGTTGTCAACCCCGAAATCTGCAACACTGATCTTGTCATGCAGTCCAGTATACATCCCAATAAACATGCATGCGGAATGGGTCGGTTCGGCAAAGAAACAATGCACATCGTCTCCAAAAATCTGCTTTAAGCCAAAAGTCACGCCACCCGGACTGCCACCCACACCACACGGAAGATAGACAAAAAGGGGATGATGCTCATCCACCATTATACCTTGTTCAAGAAATTGTTGTGCTAACCGTTGCGCTGCAACACTGTACCCCAGGAAGAGATCTATAGACTTTTCATCATCAATAAAATAACTTCGGTTTGCAGTCCGGGCTTGCCGGCGAGCTTCCCTCACTGCTTTGCTGTAATCGCCTCGATGTTCAACGACATGAACCCCCTTGCATCGCAAAAGATCTTTTTTCCACTGACGGGCATCTGCCGCCATATGCACCGTCGCCTTAAATCCTAACTGGGTGCTTATGATCCCGATACTTAATCCGAGATTGCCTGTTGACCCAGTAATAACTTGATGTTCACCAAAAAAAGTACGACAGGTTTCTGAATTCAATTTTAGATAATTATCACTGGTTTTAAGCAGACCTGCCTCCAGAGCGATGGTTTCAGCGTATTTTAAAACCGCATAGGTTCCGCCACGTGCTTTGATAGAACCTGACACCGGTAAGGAATTGTCGCATTTCAGCATGAGTTTTCCCGGGAGCTGTTGGCCAGTCATTTTTTGCAGCGCTTTTTTAGCATGTGGAATGGGTACAATCGGAGACTCGATAATACCATGGTTTACAGCGGTTTCCGGAAAGATCTGGCTGATGCATGGTGCAAACCTGGCCAGACGTTCTGCAGCATCGGTAATATCACCGGGCCCCAATGGTAGCTTCTCTCTTGCATCGCTGAAATTTTGTAATTGACTGTTTAACCAGGTTAACTCCTGAGTAGCAGCAAAAAAGCGGAATAGAGGGTGAGATTCATACCACGAGTCAATTAAAATGTTATTTATAGTTGGAAGACGCATCAACCCCTCTTGCATTAAAATAGAAAATGTGTAAAATCTTAATATAACTTTAGTGGCTAGTAACACAGGAAAAAATTGGAGTGCAAACGATAAAATCTCATGCACGCATTAATTTTTTTAATGCGAAATTGAATGACTCGAGTATTATGATGCTGGGGAGTTTGTACTGTTTTGTCTGTGCCGCCAACCATTTGAGTTTTACACTTGCAGCAAAAGATCTGTTTTTGACTCAGGGAGCTGTCAGCAGCCGTATAAAAAAGCTCGAAGAATACTTGGGTTTCAAACTTTTCCTCAGGTTCAATCGAAGCATTCAACTGACCGAAGAAGGCAAGCAACTGCTGGCAACATTGGAAAAATCATTCCATTCACTGAGTACAACTATTTGCGATTTGCAAAATAATGATTGTAGCGGAGACCTTTTTCTTTCAGCACCACCATCCTTTTCCATGAGCTGGCTGACTCCGAAATTAGTCGATTTTGAAAAAATGTATCCAAGGCTTTTCATACATCTCTTTACCTATGATCGTTTATACGACTTCTCAAGAGATAATATTGATATTGCTATTTATTATGGAAGCGGCAACTATCCAGGACTTTCTGCGCAACTTCTTATGCAAGAGTACCTGCAGCCTGTTTGCTCACCTTTGTATGCAGACAAACATGATCTTTACAATAAACCGGGGAATATGGAGAATTGCAGATTTCTTCATGACGTCTGTGCCTGGCCTGAGGCACGTAAAAAGTCAGAATGGGGATACTGGTGCCGTGAGACCGGATTGACGGGTTTTGATTTCAAGAATAATTATACTTTTGATGTTTCCTATTTGGCCGCACTTGCTGCGATAAATGGAAATGGCATTGCCATGGGACGGCATAGGATAATCGCGGCTGATCTTGAATGTGGTAAATTAGTGACTCCCTTTAACATGCCAATCAAAGCCCAACAGGGTTATTATGTGGTCTGCCATCCCAACCGCGTTGATCAACCCGCAATTAAAGCAATGTTGGACTGGTTGATGAGTTTTGGAGATATTAATTCGGCAAAAATATAAAAAAATTAACCTTTTTTTAATTTATTCGCAAGTTTATATACTTGTGAAGAATATCGCGCCCCTTTAATTAACAGCACATCACCAAATTTTAACATGTCTTCAACTCGCGTTCCAAGATCTTCAATTTTTTCAACCTGCGTAACGTTTTTATGATTTGAAAGTTCCTCATTAATCCATTTCGTAGGCTCTCCGACAAGAAAAATTTTATCAACTTTTAGATTATTTAGAACCTTACCAACCCGTTTATGTTGTTCCTTCATTTGAGTTCCAAGCTCTGCCATATTTCCTATTACTGCAATTTTTCGTTTTCCTTTTGCATTCATTAGTCTTTGGAGTCCGATTTCCATAGCTACGGCATGACCGCCTGCATAAGCATCATCTATTAAGGAAATTCGTTCCCCTTTATATTTTATTGGAATAATTGCCCCTCTTCCATCAGCAGGTTTTATTTCTTTTAATAGTGGGAAAAGTTTATCTAAATTTAATTCCAACGCCATCGATGCGGCAATAACTGCCAAAGAATTATACCGAAAAGCTATGTTATCCTCAGGTAGGGCATACTGAATCATTTTGTTTTTTATTAAAACATGGGCAATTGTGTTGACTACTTTTTTCAAACAAATATCTCTAGACTTCTCCCCAAAAGATAACATTTTATAATTATTTGCATTTTTTTTCAAAGTTTCAACTTGAAGGGAATCTGCATTATAAATAGCTATTCCATTTTTATGTAAGCCATTGAAAATTTGAGATTTTTCAAAAGCAATTTGCTCGATCGAATTAAAATAATCCAAATGCATAGGATAAATATTTGTTATTATTGCAATATCCGGCTCGACCATTTTGGTAAGTTTTTGCATTTCTCCAACATGGCTCATTCCCATTTCAATAATAGCGAAATCAGCTGTCATATCCATGTCGCATAAAACTTTTGGAACTCCTAATTGAGAATTTAGGTTTTTTTGAGTTGCATACACTTTTCCAAAATTCGATAACATTTGTTTTAGTGCTTCTTTTGTTGAAGTTTTCCCGGAGCTCCCCGTAATTCCGATAACTTTTTTGTTAAATTTTTTTCGAAAATTATTTCCTATAATCGCATAGGCATCTAAAGTATTTTCTACTTTTATTAATTTTTGATCAGGAATCCAAGGTAGCTCTTCCGAAACAATAGCATAAGACGCTCCGTTTTCAATCGCCTGTCTACGAAAGGATGAGCGTTCATATTTTCATCATCGGCTCGTTTCCCCTTTAAGGCAAGAAAAACGTCCCCTTTCTTTATTTCTCTTGAATTGGTTTTTATTTTAAAATCAGTATGTAACAAGTCTAATAATTCCATTGTTTTTTCTCCGTTTTTTATATATTTATATTACCAAAAAACAAGTGGCACAAGACAGAATTTGGTTTGGTTGTTCGCATAGGCAAAAGCAATATCAAGGTGAAATAGGAAGCGCCAATTCAGAGTGAGGTTTTCTGGTATTGTTTCGGAGAGTCCAAACTCGGTAAGCAGGCAATGTGTGCTGTTTCTATCCCATATGGTTTGAAAAATGGTTTTTACCGGTGGAAGGCATTGTATAAGAAGGGGTTTTTTATATCTTGACAATGTTAACCTTCGTGTTAACATGCTGCGTGCATGAAAGAGATAATATTTTCCAGGCCTGAATCAGAAAAATACCCTGTTGATGAGTTGTTTGATGATCTGGATGCAAAACAGGCCCAAAAAGTGGCGTGGGAGTTAAATATCATGAGATACGGAGTTTGCGAAGAATTTTGATTTCGGATATGAATCTGTTAAAACTTGTTGTTTTGTTCAAGCAGGCCCGTGAAGAAAGCAGTTTAACTCAAAGAAGAACCGTCATTGCGGCTCAATATCAAAAAATCTGCGATTTCAAGAATTGAAAACCATGCTGGGGATATCAAGTTGTCAACGATGGAAAGGTTTGCAAGGGCGCTTGGCAAACGGTTTCAACTGGAAGTGGTATGAATGTGAAAAATTCATCGACTATCAAACCTTTATGCGATAACCGATACGGGCGCAGTTAGCTATGATACAGAACACGTCCTCCTTGGGGGACGTCACCCGGAGGATCAGGGCTTTCAGCAATTTGCTGGAGGCCTTTATTTGTTAATGCCAGTGCATAAACAGGTCTGTTCGGATGAACACGACAACCCATGAAAAGAACGGAAAATCTAATGGTTCTTTTATATGACCCCTTCAAGGACCCTGATTGCTGTGTCGAAACAGATCATCATACAGGTTGACGGACTTAAGAAATTATTCAACGGCCGGCCGGCAGTGGCAGGCATAAGCCTGTCCATCGAGGCTGGAACCTGTTTCGGACTTCTGGGGCCCAACGGGGCGGGGAAAACCACGGCTGTGGAGATGATGGAAAATATTCAGGCCCCGGACGACGGATGGATTCGGTTCAAGGGAAAAGAGCGGGACCGGTCCTTTAACGAGCAGGTGGGGATTCAGTTTCAGCAGACCGAATTGATGGCGTTTTTGACCGTGGAGGAAACCCTGAAGACCTTTGCATCGTTTTACGCAGACCCCCTGCCGGTGGAACAGGTGATGACACTGTGTATGCTTAAAGAGATCAGAAAGCAGCGGAACAATAAAATATCCGGTGGACAGCGTCAGCGCCTTCTGCTGGGACTGGCCCTGATCAATGATCCGGATCTGCTGTTTTGGACGAACCCACCACTGGCCTGGATCCGCAGGCCCGGCAGCATGTGTGGAATATTATCAAAGGGGTCCGTTCCCGGGGAAAGACCACCATTTTGACCACCCATTATATGGAAGAGGCCTGGGTCTTATGCGACATCGTCGCTATCATGGATGAGGGCAGAATTATTACCCATGGGTCACCCGGGGAACTGATTGAAACGCATTGTTCGGACATGGCTTCGGAATCCCGGAATTTGGAATCGGTGTTTCTTGCATTGACCGGTAAGCAGTTGAGGGAGTAACTCCATGATCCTGAAGCGCATGTGGGCCCTTTTTACGGCCCGCAATCTGGAGTTCATTCGGGACCGGGCCGGTTTTGGCTGGAACATCCTGTTTCCGTTTCTACTGGTGGCGGCATTCAGTATCGCCTTTGGACCGGATGCCGGAAAACATTTCAAAATCGGCGTGTTTCCGGTGGCGGATCCGGTGCCAAACCATGAGCACCTCAACATTCCGGAAGCCCTGAAAATAGACCCGGCTGTTTTCCTGGACCCGATAGCCCGGCCCGTGTCACCAGATCCGGATCATGCCGGTTTTACAATTTCATGACATGATGTATACTGCCGGCAACTGAATACTCAGGTATTAACAGATTCTGCTCAGACAGGCACAACAACGTATGACCGAACGATCTGACAGAAAAATTTCTCAAATAGACTGCAGGAGATCAATATGAAACCGGTGGTGGCCCTGGTGGGCCGGCCCAATGTGGGCAAATCAACACTGTTCAACCGGATGGTCCGGGGCCGTAAAGCCCTGGTGGACGATCTGCCCGGCGTGACCCGGGACCGCCATTATGGTGAAGCCCTGTGGAACGACAAACCGTTCACCGTCATCGATACCGGTGGGTTTCTGACCGGGGATGACGATCCGTTTGCCCCGCAGATCAGACAGCAGCTGAATGCGGCAGTGGAACAGGCGGATGCCTTGGTGTTCATACTGGACGGCCGGGCCGGGCTGTCGCCCTATGATCACGATCTGGCAGCCATGCTCCGCAGATCCGGAAAGCCAGTGTATTGCCTGGTGAACAAAATTGAAAACCGCGCCCAGCAGGCCCATCTGGGTGAGTTCTATTCCCTTGGGATTGAGATGTTTTACCCGGTTTCCGCGGAACACGGCATCGGAATGGATGATTTTCTGGAGGATCTGACAGCCGGGTTTCCTGATGCCGGAGAAGAGGAACTGCCTGCAGATGAACCGATCCGTATCGCCATTGTGGGCCGGCCCAATGTGGGAAAATCCAGTCTGGCAAACCAGCTGTTCGGATCTTCCCGGGTGGTGGTCAATGACCAGGCCGGCACCACCCGAGATGCCATTGAACTGTCGGTGTGCCGCAAGGGACAGACGTTTGTGCTGGTGGATACCGCAGGGATCCGGCGTAAGGGCAGAGTCACCCAAAAACTGGAAAAGTTTTCCATTCTCAAATCACTGAAAAGCATGGATGACTGCCATGTGGCATTGATTCTCATTGATGCGGCCGAAGGCATCACCGACCAGGACATCACCATTGCCGGGTATGCGGAAAAAAAAGGGTGCGGCGCGATTTTCCTGCTCAACAAGTGGGATATGGTGGACAAGAAGGAAAGAGGTGAAAAATCCTTTATCACCGAACTTCGTTACATGGCCAAGTTTCTATCCTATGCCCCGGCCATGACTATTTCCGCGTTGACCGGCCAGCGGTGCCACCGGATTCTGGATCTGGCGGCCAAAGTGTATGACGAATACCGGTTCCGCATCAATACCGGCACATTGAACCGGATCGTTGGCGATGCGGTTCAGCGGGAGGAGCCGTCCCTGCACAAGGGCCGCCGCCTCAAATTTTTCTATGCCACCCAGGTGGCCACCCGGCCGCCCAGTTTTGTCTGTTTTGTTAATTACCCCAAAGCGGTCCATTTTTCCTATCAGCGGTATCTGATCAACCAGCTGCGCCAGATGATCCCGCTGCACCTGACCCCTGTCCGGCTGTATTTCCGGGAAAAAACCGGCCGGATCGATTTTTCGGACAAAACAAGGGAAAAGGAACGGATCGCTGATAAAAAGGAACGGATCACCTTGAAGCGGAAAAAACAGCGCAAAGAACAGAGCCGCAGAAAACGGCAGCGGGATGGGAAACCGGGGGTCTGATGGACCTGTTTGACACCCACTCTGATCCGCATTTGGAAAAAACAGCGCCGCTGGCTGATCGGATGCGTCCCCGGCGGTTATCCGAACTCAAGGGCCAGGATCACCTCATCGCCCCGGACAGTCTCCTGGCCCGGGCCATTCAGGATGACCGGGTGTTTTCCATGATCCTGTGGGGACCGCCCGGTTGCGGCAAAACCACTTTGGCAAATATCATCGCAAATGAAACCAAATGTGAATTTGTTCGGATTTCGGCCGTGCTGTCCGGGGTGAAAGAGGTCCGCCAGATTATTGACACAGCCAGGGAAAAGCGGGCCTTGTTCAAAAACGGACTCTGCTGTTCGTGGATGAAATCCACCGGTTCAACAAGGCCCAGCAGGACGCGTTCCTGCACCATGTGGAAACCGGACTGATTACCCTGGTGGGGGCCACCACGGAAAACCCTTCCTTTGAGGTGATTCCGGCCCTGGTGTCCCGGTGCCGCGTGTTTGCACTTAAGGGGCTGGAACCCCGTCATATCCAGGCCATTCTCATGCGGGCCCTCACTGACACGGAACATGGCCTGGGATGGGAGGGCGACCGGTTTGGAAAAGAGGCCTTGACCTATCTGTCCCAAAGCGCGGACGGGGATGCTCGCATGGCCTTGACCGCTCTGGAGGCGGCCGCCTTTCATTTCAGCGATAAGGCATGTATTTCCCTGGCAGATCTGGAAGCGGTGGTGGGAAAAAAGGCCCTGTTGTACGACAAAAAGGGCGAAGAGCATTACAACCTGATTTCCGCATTCATCAAAAGCATGAGGGGCAGTGATCCGGATGCGGCGGTCTACTGGCTTCAGCGCATGCTGGCGGCTGGAGAAGATCCGTATTACCTGATCCGCCGCATGGTCCGGTTTGCCACTGAAGATGTGGGCATAGCCGATCCCGGAGCACTAACCATGGCATTGAATGCCGGGGAATCCTTTCGGATGCTGGGACGTCCCGAAGGAGACGGATCTCTTTTCCAGGCGGCGGTTTACCTGGCCACGGCTCCCAAAAGCAACGCTGTTTACATGGCCCAGAAACAGGTGACCGATCTGGTGGAAAAACCGGTTACCAGCCGGTTCCCCTGCATATCCGCAATCCGGTGACCGGCTTGATGAAAGAGATGGGGTACGGCAGCGGATACAAATACGCCCATGACCATGAAGGTGGATATGCCCCCCAGTCCTATCTGCCGGATTCTCTGGACGGACGGCGGTTGTATTTTCCCACGGGCCGGGGGTATGAAAAAATAGTCAAACAGCGGCTGGAAGCCTGGATTGCCCTGAGGGACGGTCGGAAATAACCGGTTGGCGTGTGAAGCTTTTTCCGGTTTAAAGATACGCGGTGGTGATCTTTGTAGTAGTGTCGTGTACCAGGCGGACAGTGGTGCCCACCAGATCCCGGCCGGTCAGGGCCGTAAACAGATCCGGATCCTTCACGGTGTTTGCCACGAACCGCTTTCCCTGAACGGTCCGTCCGTAGATCACCCCGTAGGCCGGAGTATGGTCCGGATGATACACTACGGTATAGGTGTCAATCCTTCCTTTGCCGGCTGGGTTCTTATCAATGGAGAGCGGATCAGATCCGGCCAAAGGATTATCATGATCTGAGGCTGCTGTGCCGGCCAGGCTTTTTTCCGGCCGGCGGCTGGTGTAGACGCCGGCGGCATGTTTGTGCATGAACCACCCCAGGGCCGTGACCAGGCCGGTGCGGTATTGGTTGCCGGCTATCTGTTCGGCTAGGGTTGCTACGGCATGCAGGTTGTAATTGTTGCCCGGCCCGCCGAAAAGCCCAGTCCGCCGGTCAGGGTCAGGGGCCGTGGATCATTGTCCGTCAGGCCCGCCATTTTTTTGCAATGGTCACGGCACACGGAAAACAGGAATAAAAATCAAAGCAGTCCATGTCAGCCAGGGTGAAACCGGACCGGTCCAACGCTTTGTCTATCGCGGTTTTCATGGGGATGCTCATAGTGAAATCGCTTTTCTGGGCCATGAACCGCTGCCGGTCTTTCGCAAATCCGCCTCCGGCAAAATACACCGGTGTCTGGTCCTTTTTCCGGGAGGCCCGGGCCGCTTTTTCTGACATGAGAACCACGGCTGCCGCCTGGTCCACGGTGATGAACGCGTTCATGAATTTGGTATAAGGGAACGCCACGGGCCGGTTGGCTTGAGACGGGGTGATGATTTCTTCAGCGGTCCTGGCAATCCTGCTCCAGGCAAACGGGTGGCCGGCTGCCACCCGGCTGAAACCGGACCACAGGGCCCCGACTTTTTCCAAATAGGCGGAAAGATCCAGTCCCGAAGCATGCCACAGCGCGGTTTCAAACAAAGGAAATCCCTGCATGGGATGCTGGATGCCGTGCCGGGCCTCCAGAGGCAGCGTGCCTCTGGCATCATCTCCGGCATAGTTTGGTGGAATTCCCTGGAGCAGAGCGCTGTCGGGCCGGGGACTTTTGGGATCCCGCCGCACATAGGCCTCTGCCCCCACCACCAGGATCCTTTCCAGCCGGTTCTCCGCGATCATGGCACCTGCCAGATTGATCAGGGTTTGTGGGGAGTTGCCGCCGATGTCCGAGATATGGGTGAATCCGGGATCAGCCCCCAAAGCCCTTGCCACTCTGGCCGGGGCGTCCGGGCAGTGGGCGCTCAGGGGCCTTGCCACCAGGATGCCGTCCAGCTTCGAAAGCATGGACGGATCCGTAAGAGTTCGGCCGGCCCGGCGGGCCGCCTGAATCATAAGACCCGGCACATCCCGGGGAGATTCCGCTTCTTTGGGCTGGGTCACCTGGCCCCATCCGGCCACCACCACATGTGTCTCCATACGCATTCAGATCCTTGAAAAGGGTTCGGTTTAAAGCAAAGACAACAGTCTTGCGTAAAAAAACCGGTTTGTCAATTGGCCGGCGCCGTCATAATCTCTTGTTTTTTATGCGGCTGTCTGCTATGGACCTTGGGATGGAAAGGAACAGTTATAATGTGACTATGGTTTGAAGAACAAAAACCGTGCTCTGCAAACAGCGGGGTGACAAAAACAACCAAATACCTGTGGAGGCATACAATGAAAAATGTGGTGATCGTAAGCGGCGTCAGAACACCTGTGGGATCTTTCGGCGGTTCTTTGAAGAATGTGTCGGTAAAGGATCTGGGGACCTGCGTCATGAAAGAGGTACTCAAACGGGCGGGTCTGCGCCCGGGAGTGACGGACGAACAGGCGGCGTACGGACCGGAATCCCTCAAAGATCAGGGGATGATCGATATCGAAAAAAAGGGTATGATTATGACGACAGCCTAAAGGAACTGTTTGTGGATGAAGTGATCATGGGCAATGTGCTCCAGGCGGGACAGGGGCAGAATACGGCGCGGCAGGCCATGATCGGAGCTGGCCTTCCCCGGTTCACACCGGCCATGACCATCAACAAGATCTGCGGTTCCGGTTTGAAGGCCATTGCCTTGGGGGCCCAGGCCATCATGGCGGGCAGTGCAGACGTGGTGTTGGCAGGCGGCCAGGAAAGCATGAGCAACGCACCCATGGCATTGCTCAAAGCCCGGTGGGGACACCGCATGGAACTGACCGGTCAGGGACCGGTGCACGACCTGATGGTGTTTGACGGGCTGTATGAGATTTTTTACGGGTATCACATGGGCCTGACCGCTGAAAACATCGTGGCAAAATACGGTATTTCCAGGGAAGAACAGGATCAGCTGGCCCTCTTAAGCCATAACCGGGCCTTGGCCGCGGTTCAGGACGGGACATTTGCCCAGGAGATCGTTCCGGTGACCATCGCCACCCGAAAAGGGGACATTGTGGTGGACAAGGACGAAAGGCCCATGGCCACCAGCATGGAAAAACTGGCAAAACTGCGGCCGGCCTTCAAGAAGGACGGCAGTGTGACCGCCGGAAATGCATCAGGCATTAATGACGCGGCTGCGGCCGTGCTGCTCATGACTGAGGAAAAAGCCGATGAGCTGGGGCTGGAAAAACTGGCCAGAATCAAGGCGTTTGCCTCGGGCGGCCTGGATCCCGCCTACATGGGACTGGGCCCCGTTCCGGCAGTGAAAAAAGTGCTCAAACAGACCGGCATGAGCATCAAGGATATCGACCTGATCGAACTGAACGAGGCGTTTGCGGCCCAGGCCATCGGGTGCATGCGGGAGCTGAGCATCGATATGGAAAACCCAATGAACTGGGGTCCGGAATTTCCATCGGCCATCCCATCGGATGCACCGGTGCCCGGCAGATGGTCACCGCTATTCACCAGATGAAACGCAAAGGATACGGCACCGGCCTGATATCCATGTGCATCGGCGGGGGCATGGGCATGGCCATGATCATTGAAAAGTAAGTTTTCCTTTACTTGAAATGGCAAAAATGATAATAATTTCCAATAACTTCTGCTGTTAAAATCAACATGGGGCTAAGGCCGGTCGGCGTACCGGCTTTAACCCCATCATGACCTGAAAGGATGTGTTCACCATGGATATTCCAAGAAGACTGGGCATACTCATCTACACGGCCGTTCCGGCGATTGTGGGCGGGGGAATCGTTTACCATTTTTTTGACAGTTTTGTTCAGGTAGCCGTGTTTGAAATACTTCTGGTGACTGCAGTTTTAGGCATTTTCAGCAGCTGATATCCCGACGGGTGATATCTTGGATCAGACCCTTATTCAAAGAGCGGTATTTTTCTTTTTTCTGGCTCTGTTCTGTATATCCATTCTGCTGCTGGGAAAACTGGCCGCACCGTTCATCGCCACCATTGTTCTTGGTGGCGTGATCACCGGTGTGTTTCAACCGGTTTTCAACCGATTTGCCGGAAAGGTCTCCCCCCGGATGGCATCGATCCTCACCTGTATTGTCATCTTTTTCGTGGTGTTCATTCCGGTGGTCTTTATGGTGGGGGTTTTGTCCAGGGAAGCCTTGGGATTGTATAACCTGGCCAGGGATGCGGTTTTTTCAAACCAGTTGATTCAGGCCCTGGAGAACACCCGGGCCCTGGAGCGGATCAACGATTTGCTGGCCCGGGCAGGAATTCAGAAAATCATTACCTGGCAGGAATTGTTCGCCCCGGTATCGGAGCTGGGAAAAATGCTGGGTCTGTCCCTGTTCCAGCAGATCCGGTTCATTACTTCCAATCTGTTGAATCTGGTATTTTATTTCTGCCTGATGATGATCGTCATCTTTTACATGCTTGTGGATGGAAAACAATTGATTCAATATCTGTGTGATCTGTCTCCGCTGCCGGATGAACATGACAGGAAATTGTTCACTCAGTTTCATGAAATGGCCGGGGCCGTGTTGATCGTCAATGGACTGGGGGGATTGATCCAGGGGGTTGCCGGCGGACTGCTGTTTTGGTTTCTAGGGTTGAATTCTCCGGTTCTCTGGGGCCTGATCATGGGATTTATGGCATTTCTGCCCATTGTGGGTATCGGTCTTGTCTTGGTGCCCACGGCCGTGTTTTTCATACTGAAAAGCTCCGTGGCCACGGGTATCGGAATAATAGTGTACTACGGCGTGCTTTCCTGGGGAGTCGAATATATTTATAAACCCAAGCTGGTGGGAGATCGGGTGGCTATGCATCCGCTTCTCGTCTTTTTTGCCATCATCGGAGGGCTCAATGTGTATGGGTTGATGGGCATTATTTACGGCCCTTTGATCGCAACCCTGTTTCTCACCCTGTCGGATATATATTTTTCCAGTTTCCAAACCATGGTGGAACCGGCAAAACAGAAAAAAAACAATTATCGGAGTTGAACATTAGATGATCCAGAAAGAAACCAATTTGACCAGCATCGAGAAGGAGATGAAACAATCCTATCTCGAGTACGCCATGAGCGTCATTATCGGCCGGGCCCTGCCGGATGTGCGGGACGGGCTTAAGCCCGTTCACCGTCGGGTGCTGTACGCCATGCAGCAGCTGCGCAATGACTGGAACAAGCCGTACAAGAAATCCGCCCGTATTGTGGGGGATGTCATCGGTAAATATCATCCTCACGGAGATTCAGCCGTGTATGACACCATTGTGCGCATGGCCCAGGATTTCTCGCTGAGATACATGCTGGTGGACGGGCAGGGCAACTTCGGGTCGGTGGACGGAGATTCTCCGGCAGCTATGCGGTACACGGAAATCCGTATGCGCAAACTTTCCCACCAGATGCTGGCAGATCTGGAAAAAGAAACCGTGGATTTTCTCCCCAACTACGATGAAACCCTGGAAGAACCGGCGGTGCTTCCCACCCGGTTTCCGGCCCTGCTGGTCAATGGATCATCCGGAATCGCCGTGGGCATGACCACCAATATCCCGCCCCACAACATCCGGGAAGTGGTGGACGGCATCAAGGCCCTGATTGATGATCCCAATCTAAGTATTCAAGACTTGATGCAGTATATTCCCGGCCCTGATTTTCCCACTTACGGCCATATCTATGGCACTCAGGGGATTTATGAGGCCTACAGCACGGGACGGGGCATCATCACCCTGAGAGCCAGAGTCGAGGTGGAGGAGAACAAGAAGACCGGCCAGGAAACCATTGTGGTTACGGAGCTGCCCTACCAGGTGAACAAGGCCAAACTGGTGGAGAAAATCGCCGAACTCATGCGGGACAAGATCATCACCGGAGCCTCGTTCGTGCGGGATGAATCCGACCGACAGGGCATGCGTATCGCCATGGGCCTTAAACGGGACCAGATTGCCGAGGTGGTGATCAACCAGCTGTACAAGCACACCAACCTTCAGACCTCGTTCGGCATTATTTTTTGGCGGTGGTGAACAACCGGCCGGAACTGCTGACCCTCAAGGACATTCTGCAGCATTTCATTGAACACAGGCGGGAAGTCATCATCCGGCGGACCCGGTTTGATCTGAGAAAAGCGGAAGAGCGGGCCCATATTCTGGAAGGCTTGAAAATCGCTTTGGATCATCTGGATGAGGTGGTGGCCCTGATTCGGGCATCCCGGTCCCCGGAAGAAGCCAAAACCGGACTGATCACCACCTTTGATCTGACACCGGTCCAGGCCCAAGCTATTCTGGACATGCGGCTTCAGCGCCTCACCGGACTGGAGCAGGAGAAAATCATCACGGAATATGATGCCCTGCTCAAGGATATTGCCTGGTACAGGGAAATTCTGGGCAGTGACCAGGTGGTCAGGGGGTTGATCAAGGATGAACTCTCGGATCTGGTGGAAGAATTTGGAGACGACCGCCGGACTAAGATAGTGGAGAGCACCGCAGATATCAGCATCGAAGATCTGATCGCCGAAGAGGACATGGTGGTCACGGTCACCCGGTCCGGATACATCAAACGCAATCCGGTCAGTCTGTATGCCAGCCAACACCGCGGCGGCAAAGGAAAGACCGCCATGGGGACAAAATCCGATGACTTTGTGGAGCATCTGTTTGTGGCGTCCACCCATGCCACGGTTCTGTTCATCACCAATTTCGGAAAGGTGTATCAGGCCAAAGTGTATGAACTGCCCATGGCCGGCCGCTCCAGTCTGGGCAAGGCCATTGTGAACCTGCTTCAGTTTGATGAAGGGGAAACCCTGGCCACGCTGTTGACCGTGAACGAATTTGTTGAAAACTGGTATGTGATCATGGCCACCCGGAAAGGACGGGTCAAGAAAACCGATCTCATGGCCTATTCCCGGCCGAGGACCGGCGGATTGATCGGCGTGAAACTGGCATCGGATGACGAACTCATCGCGGCACGGATTACGGACGGAGACATGGATGTGTTTCTGGGTTCGGACGGCGGCAAGGTCATCCGGTTCCATGAATCCGATGTCCGGGCCACGGCCAGAGGCTCTATGGGGGTCCGGGGCATGCGGATTCCGTCAGCCGCCCATGTGGTGGGAATGGAGGTGCTGGCAGGACAGCAGACCCTGTTGACTGTCACGGAAAACGGATATGGCAAGCGTACCGCTGTGGAAGAGTATAAGACTCAGAACCGGGGTGGCATGGGGGTGTTTTCCATTAAGACATCCAAACGGAATGGTACAATGGTGTCCCTGGCCCTGGTGGATGATACAGACGAACTCATGATGGTGACGGACAAGGGAAAATTGATCCGCACCGATATCGGGGGGATCAATATCATTTCCCGCAACACCCAGGGCGTGAAACTGATCAATCTGGGGGCCGGCGAAAAACTCATCGGTATTGCCCGGCTTTTTGATGAGAACG
>LQAF01000048.1_pt1 | contig 25446 bp, 37 predicted proteins | sample 1535781 | NCBI WGS metagenome assembly LQAF01 (sample SAMN04331583, study PRJNA305678) | bioreactor metagenome | isolation source: bioreactor_2 inoculated with Wadden Sea sediment 2nd replicate of a... | place: Germany:Bremen
CCCGTTTGATGCCGGTGGCCATGGCGGGAGCCCGGCCGTGGGCCGCCTCCTGAAAATCACAGTCAAAATAGTTATATGCCAGTACCGCACATCCCACCGGGGCAATCCCGACCGTTTTTCCCGAATGCCCAAGTCGTCAATGGCTTCCGCCACCAGTCGGTGAACGATACCGTGGGTGCATCCGGGACAGTAATGGGTGTGGGTGGTGGAGAGGGCCTCTGGTCGTGAAAATATTTTTCCCATGGTGGTCTCCTATAACACTGCTTTGATGATTTCGATAATTTTTTCCGGTGTCGGAATCTCTCCGCCGCACTCACCGTAGAATTCCACGGGGCGGCGGCCTTTGACACAGCGCTCCACATCCTCCACCATCTGGCCCATGCTCATTTCGATACTAATGACCGCTTTGCAGGTTTCCTTGCCGGAGGCTTCAAACACCGGTTTTTCCGGGAACGGAAACAGGGTTTTGGGCCGCAGCATGGCCACCTCGATGCCCTCTGATTTGAGCATGTCAATGGCGGTCCGGCACACCCGGCTCATGGTGCCGTAGGAGGTGATCAATACCTGGTAGTCAGTGTCGGCATTGTACAGCTCGAACTGCACCTCTTCTTTTTTCATCTGCTCGTATTTGGCTTTGAGCAACAGGTTGTGGTCGTTAAGTGCCACAGGATCCAGAAACAAAGATTTCACCAGGTTGCGTTTTTTGCCTTTCCGATGCACCATGCCGTTGGTGGCCCAGTCATCTTTGTTGCTGGGTTCGGTTTTCAGGTCATCAGGAAACTCCACGGGCTCCATCATTTGTCCGATCAACCCGTCTCCCAAGATCATAACCGGGTTCCGATATTTTTCCGCCAGGGTGAATGCCTGCATGGTCATTTCAACCGCTTCCTGGACCCCGTCCGGTGCCAGAACCAGCAGGTGGTAATCACCATGCCCCCCCCCTTTGGTGGCCTGGAAATAATCGCCCTGGGACGGCAGAATGCCTCCCAGTCCCGGTCCTCCCCGCATGATATTCACAAATACCGCCGGGCACTGGGCTGCGGCAATATAGGAGAGGGCCTCGCTCATCAGGCTGATCCCCGGGGAGGATGAAGTGGTCATGACCCGCTCGCCGGCCCCGGCGGCTCCGAAAATCATGTATCCCACCGCCACTTCACTTTCTCCCTGAAGGAACACGCCGCCTTCCTCCGGCAGCCGTTTGGACAGATATTCCGCCACCTCAGACTGAGGGGTGATGGGATATGCAAAATAATTCTTACAGCCTGCCCGAATGGCAGCTTCACCGATGGCCTCGTTTCCTTTCATCAACACCTTTGCCATTATTCTTTTCCTTGATGTCAGAAGTTAATGATTGTCCTTTTTCAGGCATCCTGGGTTTCAACAATCGTGATGGCCACATCCGGGCACATGATACAGCAGATGCTGCATTTGATGCAGTCATCCGGTCTGGCCTGATATACGGGGAAATGTCCCTTGGCATTCACCTTGTCGGTGATTTCCAGAACATTTTTAGGGCAGAAATTGACGCACAGACCGCAGCCCTTGCAGCGCTCATCGTCAATGATGTGTTGAAATGCCATGTGTGTGACTCCTTGTTTTGGTTTCGTTTTATATGATGTTTTTCATTGGTTTGTATAGGTGTTTTGTTCCGGTTCCGGCATGTTTCCAGGGGGGTATCAGGTGCCTGTCAATGGTCAGCACCGGGCAGGTGATCCGGTCCGGGTTCAGCTGTGATTTGATGTCCGGGATGGCGGTGATGAATTCCACGGGCAGTCCGGTCTGAGCCGACACCTGCCGAACCAGGTCATACCCCTGGTAGATATGTTCCAATGAGGTCTCGTCCAGCAGATTGGCATTGGACACCAGGCCGGTGATCTTGATTTTGCCGCTGGCTTCGATCTCCTTCTGGATTTTCAGGCATCCGGCCACATCCCCGGTGAACGGGCGGAACGCGTTGATCACCTGAAGCATGTGCACCGGCCGGTCCTTGAGCACTGCTGCCAGAGAAGCCAGCACAGTGACGCCCACGTCATCCCCGCCTGCATCCAGAATGGTCACATCCGCCGGTTTCGGAGAATGTCTGCAACGGCTGGTGCCAGGATGGGTAAATCCGCATGCAGATACTGGCGGTCCGGCAGTACCATCCGGATGCCCATGGCTTCTAAAGGAATCCGGGCTTCTCTGGTTCTGAAATAGGGGTTGACCAGGTCCAGGTCCGCTACGGCCACGGATTTTCCCATTTTTCGGCAGGATGCCGCCAGGTTGACGGCGGTTTCCGTCTTGCCACTTCCATAATTGCCTGCAACGATTACTATGTCTGTAAAATCAATCGTCATAATTTGATGATTTGCCTTCTTGAAGTAAAAACAGCTAAACAGTAATTAAACCAAATCAGGTTTTTTTTTGCAAATTGTTTTTTTATTGAAAATGGATTTAATCTGAAACACGGACAATTTCCCGGACCTCCGCAAGGGTCAGACGCCGGTTTTTCTGATGGCTCATCTCTTTGGCGGCTGCAGTGATGACCGGAAGCCGGTCCGGATGAAACGCGATGTGGTGGGAATCCAGATATTTTTTGACCAGATGATTGCCGCACAACAGGTTCAGGTGAAAATCCGGGGTGGTGCTGGTGCCGAACTGGGTTGCAGCATGGGTGCCGGCCACATGGGTGTGCACGGCCCTTCCGAACACCGGGGTACCGGCATGGATCAGTCCCTGGCCGGTCTGCGTTTTGACGATATCATCCACAAACCGGTAATATTCCTGAACTAGGTCCTGACGGTCATGGGTGAAGCCGGACTGAATGCCCTGGTCGGCCAGGATCCGGGAGGTGAGATACAGGTCTCCGATGCCATTGCGTTCTCCGATACCGGCAACCGAGACCTCCGCCATCTGAGCGCCCGCCAGCACCCCCATGACGGAGTTGGCCGAAGCCATGCCCAGATCGTTGTGACAGTGGATGGAAACAGCCATGTCGCCGGCCAGGGTCACAACCTTTAGAATACGCTCCGCTACCTGGTTCGGGGCCATGATGCCGGAGGTGTCGGGCAGGGACAGGATATCCACCATCCGGTGTTCGCTCAGGAACCGGATTCCAGCTTTCAGGAGATTCAAGGGGGTTTTCCCCATGTCCAGCACGGCTAAGCTGATGACGGCATCCGGCCGGGCGGTCCGCACAGCATCAATGATCGGGGCCAGTTGTGAAAACGTGTTGTGCGATTCCTGAAGCGATGCATCAGGAGACAGATACAGATGAAAATGGATATCTTTGATACCAGTGTTCACCAGGATTTCGGCATCCGGTAAAACGCCCGACCCAGGGCTGCTACCCGGGTTCGGAATCCCTGTTGCCTGGCATGATCTGCCAGGGCTTTGACCATGGCTGCTTCTTCAGGATGAGCGGACGGGTATCCGGCCTGGCAGACATCCACGCCTAAAGCTTCCTGAAATGCCAGGATTTTCAGGCGCTGGTCATAGGAAAACATCACCCCCTGGTACTGCATCCCTTCCCGGATGGTCTGGTCGATCAAAGTGACCCGTCTCAAAACCGCTCCCTGGGCGGGTTGAAATACCCGTGGATCAGCCCTGGGAAAGCCTGTTTCAGCGATTCGATCAATGCCGCCATTCCCATGGCCGGCCCGCCCGGGGAAACCGCTTCCATGGTGTCCACATACTTTCTGGGATCATAGTTGAGGTTGCGCCACTGGATCATATTGATATGGTGGTCCCGGATAAATTCAAACAGGGCGGCCGCTTCTTTTTCTGAATCCGTGAATCCCGGACAGTTCAGATAGTTGATGGATACAAACTTGCCGTGGGTTTTGGCGGTATCAATGCTTTTCAGGACATCTTCCCAATGATAGGACTTCGGCCTGAAATAGGCGGTATAGGTGTTTTTTTGTACGGAATTCATGGATACCCGCATGCTGTCCAGCCCGGCCCTGCACAGGGTGTTCACCTGTCCGGGCAGGCTGGCATTGGTGTTCAGGTTGATGGTACCCTGATCAGTGTGTTCACGGATCATTTGAACCGCCGGCACAATGACGTTGTGTGCGGTCAACGGCTCTCCTTCACATCCCTGGCCAAAGCTCACCACAGCCTTTGGCACCTGCCGGATATGTTCCAGGCCGACCTGGGCGATCTCTTCGGCCGTGGGGGTGAAAACGATCCGGTCCTGGCACGCATGCAGGCCTGTGCCGGCCTGCAAAGAAATGCATCCCAGGCAGTTGGCGTTGCATACCCGGGAAGTCGGCAGCGGAGCCTCATACCGTTTGAGAAAAAAGTTTTTCCCTGCCGGGCATCCATACTGCAGTGCACAGGTTTCCAGATGCCGCATCAACCGGTTGTCCGGATATTTTTTCTGCATCTGCATCACCCCTTTGACCACTTTTTTTCGGGGCATCTGCCGAAGGTCCTGCCGGGGTTCGGCATCCACCTGAAGGGCGGCGGATCGGAACCGGTTGCGGCCGAATCCAACAGCACCGTATGAGAAAAGGGGCAGGGGATTGACGTCAGTGAGGGCATCATACGCGCAGAAATGCCGGTTCACATACCCCGGGGAATTGAACACGGCCACGGGAAATATTTTTTCATCCGGCATAAACGGATTCCGGGTCAAGGTTTCTAACCGGTCTTGTTTCAGATTGTATGCAATCAGGGCCCGGCCCGGCAGCATCATCAGTTCGCTGCCGTGGGGCATGGCAATGGTTTCGGACCGGGTCAGCAGTATTGGCAGGTCCCCGGAAAATCCGACAGCCCCATATCCGTCCAGATCGAAAATCTCCCCGTTTTCCGCGGCGGCCACTGCTGTGAGAATCTGTTTGTTGTTTCGGGTGATAATGGTCTCCCAACGATTCGGGTTACTATCGTTTTTCAAAAAAAATCATCAAACCTGCATATATTATCAACCGGCACCCCCAAAGTCCAATGGATTCTGGCCGCTTAAAACACTTGCGTTTTCAGTACGGCTGTTTTTCTGAAATAATAGAACCGGCCATGAATCTGACCGAACCTTATATGCGATTGGTTAAAAAAAATACAAAAGCACTTGTTGAAAAAAGTCTATTTGAATTTTGAAGCAGGTACAGTGAAATCAGATCAAGCATTATACCCAAAGATATAAGAAACACCCGATGTAGATCACTGCGGCGGACAGGACGGCAGCCGTTCTGATCGCGGACAGGCCAAACGCATGCTGGATGGTTTTCGCCGTCACACCCAACCCGTAAACACCGGTCAGGATCAAGGCCGTCAGAATGACAGGGCCGGCGGCCTGGATCTGAAATATAGCCAGGAACGGGGATAGCGGCCACAGGGATATGGCGGCGACACCGATGAAAAAATAGGTGGTCAGAAAAGTGGCTTTCCCGCCCATGGCTTTGAGGAACACCCAGATGAACAGCGTGGCACCGGCATGCATGAGAAACGCCGCCGGAATGCCTGCCAGGGTAAGTTTGAGCAGGCCCTGACCCGGAAGCATTTCCCGGCTGAGCCAAGCGGCAGTGCCCCCGTAGATCAGCCCCAGCACCGACACATGACACAGGCAGATCCAGGGCAGATGATTCAGGGAAACTTGTCTGATCCCGGAAGGGTCCAGACTGAGAAGCCGCATCATGGTGGCAGAATAGTGCATGGAACATCCTTTTGAAGCGCCTGTGCTGCCCGGCCCGGACACAGCGTGCCCGGAGGCAGCACAGGAATAGTCGGGGTTACCAGGGCTGCATGCCCCAGATAAAGACTAGGACACAGACACCCGAAATGATCAGAGGCCATGTGATCCCGTTGTAACGGGACTCGTCATAATCCGGGCCCCAGCCGTGAATCCGGTCGATCACCTGTTTGTCCGCCAACGAAGGGGCGTAAGCCTTCAGCGCGGGCATCCGGTTGAAGGCAATGGACAGGATGATGAACATGGCAAAGCTCAACGGGATGGTCACCATACCGCCGGACATGCCCAGAGCCGCCACCAGGCCGGACCCGACACAGATGGAGGGCAGCACGTGCGGGGAGATAACAATGAAGATGATCCCGCAGACCAGGGAGGAGATGATCAGGGCCAGCTTGTTGGCTTCTTTCCACCAGACCCCCAGAAGGATGGCAGGCGTGGCGGTGGTGGCCAGCAGGCCAAAGGCCCACAGGATGCTGGTTACCAGGAATTTCGGTGGACTGAATGCCATGAGAATGGCGGCCAGCCCGCCCAGTCCCAGAGCGGCATATCCCCATTTCATCCGTTTGGCGGATTCCATGTTGGGCGCGATGATTCCCAGCAGATCCGATCCCACCAGGCCGGCGATGGCCATGAGATTGCCGCCGATGGTGGACAATCCGGCGGCCACGGCCCCGCCCATGACAAAGGCGGCCACCAGGGTCGGGTTATAAAACACATTGAGGATCAGAAGGGTCTGGTCCGGTTTCTCGATGATTCGTCCGGTGGTGGCGGTAAAGAAATTGCCGGCAAATCCCACCACATAGGTTCCGGAAAACAGGAGACCCAGAAAGATGGCAAACCATACCACGGCCCACCGGGCGCTTTTCACGGAAGAGGAGGTAAACACCTTCATGGCCAGATGGGGCAGGGCCACCGGTCCCAGGGTGAAGGCCGGGATCAGGGCGAAATACCATCTGAAATCGTATTTCATATCAAAAAAGGTGGGGATATTTTTGATCATGTCCGGTACCATGTCCCCGTATGCCAGGGGCGGAAACCACCATCCTGAAGATCCCATGGCCTTCATGATGGCCCCCATGGGTACGATCATGGCCAGGGTCATTACAATCATCTGGAATGCCGCATTGTAGGTGGCCCCGTACATGCCGCCGATGGTGATGAATCCCACCGTGGCCAGGCCCGCCACAATGATGGCCACATTGTAGGGCACCCCGAACAGCAGTTCAAATGCCCGGCCCAGGCCGATCATCTGTCCTAGGGCATACATAATCATGATCAGGATCATCCAGCAGACAATGACGATGGTGGAAGGTTTTCCATACCGCTGCCGGATGAAGGTGGCAGGGGTAAACGCCTTCATCCGCCGCAGGCTGGTGCCGTACAAAAGCGTCAGCAGCGGGATGGAGATGGCCCACTGGATCCACAGGTATACAAACGGCACCTGGAGCTTGAGAATCAGGGCGATGACCCCTAAGAAAGTGGCCAGGCTAGCCCAGGTGGCGGCCATTCCAAGGCCGTTGGTCACCGGACCGATGGAAAACCCGGCCGCATAAAAATCTTCGTCCGACGCGGTTTCCGGCCGGAAAAATAGCCGACAGCGTAAAAAATGGCAAATAGGATAATGACCACTCCCAGTCCGATCCAGACATTACTTAATGCATATTCCGCAGGCATCGTGTCATCTCCTTATTTTTCGTGTTTTTTGTTGAAGGGTCGGATTCAGAAGTCAGGGTTCTGACATAATCTTCCATTTCATCGTCAAATTTGTTGCACACCAGGGTCATCACCAGGCAGACAGCGGCAATGCCGAACCATCCCAGCAGGATGGGAACAATGTACTGGGTGGGGAATCCCCACAGGGTTCCCTGCTGGAGCCCGGGAAACAGTACGAAAATGGATGCGGAATGACCTGCCAAAAGCAGAAGTACCGAAAATATCAGTGTGATGCGGATTTCTTTCTTGTACAGTTTTTCTTTCATGGATGACGCCTCCTTATGTAGTGAAGTGACAGGATCAGCCTACCTTCCCCATTCCGCATCTCTGAGTTCGATGCGCCGGATTTTGCCGCTGATGGTCTTGGGCAGCTCCTCCACAAATTCAATTTTTCTCGGATATTTGTAAGGGGCGGTGGTCTTTTTCACATGGTCCTGGATCTCTTTGACCAGCGCATCACTGGGTTTGTAATTCGGGGCCAGGATGACAAAGGCTTTCACCACCTCGCCTCTGGTGTCATCCGGACTGGAGACCACGGCGGATTCCGCCACGGCCGGGTGTTCGATCAATGCACTTTCCACCTCAAAAGGACCGATGCGGTATCCTGAAGTGAGAATGACGTCATCGGAGCGCCCCACAAACCAGAAATACCCGTCCTCATCCACATAGGCACGGTCACCGGTCAGGTACCAGCCCGGAATAAAGGAAGCGGCTGTCCGGTCCGGTTCTTTCCAGTATTCCTTGAACAGTCCGATGGGTCTTTCCGGTTCGATGCGGACCGCGATATCCCCTTCCTCATTGGGGCCCAGAATATTGCCATGGTCATCAATAACATGCAGGTCGATTCCCGGGGTGGGTTTGCCCATGGACCCGAACCGGGGCTGGATGCAAGGGAAATTGCCGGCCAGGATCACGGTTTCGGTCTGGCCGTATCCATCCCGGATGGTACAGCCCGTGGCCTTTTTCCATACCTCGATGATTTCCGGGTTCAGCGGTTCGCCGGCACCGACGCAGTGGCGCAGGGTGGAGAATTTGTATTTGGAAAGATCCTGGAGCACCAGCATTCGGTAGATGGTGGGGCCCCACACATGGTGGTGATGGGGTATCTGGACAAAATGTCCAGGGTGGTCTTGGGGTCGAAACGATCGGTATGATGGATAAACTGGGCTGCCCCCTGGTTCCAGGGACCGAAATAGCTGGACCAGGCTGCCTTGGCCCATCCGGTATCCGACACGTTCCAGTGCATGTCTTCCGGTTTGAGATCCAGCCAGTATTTGCCGGTGACCATGTGGCCGAATCCATAGGAATGCGCGTGCAGGGCCATTTTGGGAAATCCGGTGGTACCGGAGGTGAAATAGACCAGACAATTGTCGTCTGCCCGGGTTTTGCGGTTTCAAATTCATCGGAAGCCTGTTCCATGGCTTCGTCCCAGAAGGTCCAGCCTTCTTTGGGCTCGGTGATCACGATTTTGGCCTTGACCGTGGGGCATTTGTCCGCCACCTGGTCAAATGAGCCGGCAATGGCCGGTGTGGTGATGATGCATGCGGCTTCTGATTTGTTGGCCCGGTATTCCAGATCCTTGGCCGTCAGCTGGGTGGTGCCCGGTGCGATCATGGCCCCGCACCGAATGCAGGCGGTGAAAGTGATCCACCATTCAATATTTCGGGGAAGCACCACAATGACCACATCCCCCTGGCCGATCCCCTGGGATTTGAACACGTTGGCCAGCTGTTTGGAGGCGCTGCTCAACTCATGAAATGTTTTTTGATCTCCGTGCCGTGGTCATCCACCCAGAGCATGGCCAGCTTTTCCTTGTCTTTGGCCCATTTGTCAAACACATCTCCGGCAAAATTGTAATATTCCGGAACCTGCCATTTGAATTTCCTGTACTCTTTGTCATAGTCGGTCATGTTGGGTTGTACGGACATAAACACTCCTTTTCTTTGAAATAGAGGTTGTTAAATGAGATGTTCTGCTGTCTGTCATATATTAAAGGAAAATCCATCCCGCAATCGGTGGAAAACCGATTTTTGCTGTAGGTGCGCTCAGCCGCATATGTAGGGAAAAAACCTATCGCCGGGTAGGGTCAGGAAACAACATCGATTTTGAACGAAGCAATTTCTTTTTGAAGGCAGGATTATTCCGGGACCGTGGTGATCTGGCCGGTCTTCTCAAAATGCACGGCGCACCTCACCAGTTCATTGGCGTGCTTAAGATTGAGTTTGGTCTTGATTCTTTCCCGGTACGTACCGATGGTTTTGATGCTCAGAAACAAACGGATGGCAATTTCCCTGGAAGAGTAGCCTTTGCCGATCAGTTTGAATACCTGCATTTCCCGGTCTGTAAGCCGTTCGGCAGGATTTTTTTTCCGAAGGTCCGCCGATCCGGTGATATTGGACAGAATGTGATCTTTCACGGTATCATTCAGGTACACCCTGCCGGAGAGGACATGATGAATGGCGGCCACCACCGATTCCATTGCCTCCTGCTTCATGATGTATCCCTTTGCCCCGGCATGCAGTGCCCGCTGGGCATACAGATATTCGTCATGCATGGAAAGAACGAGCACCGGAATGCGCGGGTGATGTTTTTTGACATGACGTACCAGATCGATGCCGTCGGAGTTCTTCAGCGAAATGTCCGCAATGATCAGGTCCGGGTTGACCGATTCTATCTCTTTGATGGCGGAATCCACATCTTTTGATTCACCCGAGGCGGTAAGGTCCGATTCCTGGTTGATGAGTTCGGCCAGGCCGAGCCGGAAGATGGGATGGTCTTCCACCAAAAGTATTTTCTTTTTTGTTTTTGTGTTCATGCCTGTCAGGCACATATCATGTTTTTTTTGTTTGTGCAATCTCCCATAGCCTTTCCCAGTTTCCATTCACCGGTGCTGAAGGGCGCTGACCGGTAGTTTCAAAGTCACGCACGTGCCGGTGCCTCCGGATTCGATATCCAGGGATCCGCCCATGAGCTTGGCACGGTAGTTCATAATGCGAAGGCCCATACCCCTGGAGTCCTCAAAAGGATCGAATCCGGTGCCGTTGTCTTTGATGCACAGGGAAAACCAGGTTTTCCGATACACCAACTCTATGATAATGTGGTCGGCGCCACCATGACGGATGGCGTTCTGGACAGATTCCTGGGTGATATGATAGAGGTTGCTGTTCACCATGTCGTTGCCGGGGGGATTTTTTCATGATAGAGCAGGGCACAGTTCACCTGGTGAACGGTTTTGGTGTTGGCAACCAGTTCCTGCAATGAGGACAAAAGCCCGTGCTTGAAATAGACCGGACACAATCCCCGGGCCAGCAGACGGGTCTTCCGAATGGCTTCCTGGATCAGCCGGATGATGTTCTCCACAGATTGGGCCGCATCCGGCGCAGTTTTTCCACCCGGGATTTCAGCACCTTGCTCAACCCTTCCACACCGATAAGATGCGGACACAGATCATCATGAAGGTCATTGCCGATTTTTGGCGCTCCTTTTCCCCGATCTCCATGATCGTTTTTTCCAGCTGCTTTACCTGGGAGATATCCCGGTGGGTGATGACCGTGCCCAGGGGGTCGCCATGTTTATCCCGATATACCGATCCCCGGAGGGTAACATCGATGAGACGGCCGTCTCTGGCTTTCCGGGTGGTTTCGGTGCGGGGGAGCACATGTCCTTTCAGGATGGCCTGAATTCCTTCCATGGCCTGTTTCCATTGCTCTTCAGGCACGAAGTGATCCATTTTTTTCCAGCGCTTTCTTCCAGGGTATAGCCGAATACCCGGGTGAACGCCGGATTGAAATAGATGACATGTCCGGTCATGTCATAGACGATGATGGGATCCGGGGCCGCCTCCATCACGGACCGATACCGCTCCTCACTTTCCTGCAGGGCTTCCTGGGCCTGTTTTCTTTCGGCGATCTGGGCCTTGAGATCTCTGCTGTAAGTCTCCAGTTTTTCCATAAAAGAGTTGTAGTAAAAAGAGATCTGTCCCACTTCGTCCAGGGAGTGCGGGATCACCATCCTTGTTGAAAATTCTTTTCCCGTGTCAATATCTTCATTGAGCCGGTCCATGAGATTGCGCAACGGTCCGGTGATGGTGGCGCTTAGAAAAAAAGTGATGGGAATGAAAAGCAGAAGAGACGCGATCCCCACCAGGATGATGAATCCCTTGATGGTATCCAGGGGGGAGAAGAAATCATTGAGGTGTACGACCGATGCCACTATCCACTGGTATTCGGGGATAGGATTGAACAAGATCAGTTTTTTTTCACGAAGCGCGCCCAGGCGGATCTGCCGTTCAGGAATCGGGAATGCGGCCGTTTGTTTCAGGACGGTTTCGAAACCGGAATACGCGTATTCCGGAACGGAACGGATATGGGCCCCTTTGAATTCCGGATGGACCACAAAGGTGCCGTCCGCGTTCAAGACACTGGTATATCCGGTCCGGCCGAGCCGCTGCTCCAGGATGCTTTTCTCAAAATCCTTAATCTCCATGAGCGCTGTGAACTCTTCCCGGTAGGCCGATACCGCGATCATCCAGTTCCAGGGAGCGAAATATTCCAGATACAATGCTTTGGGCCGGGGACCGGGTTCGTCCGGATTCTGCCACTCATATTCAATGTATCCTTTTTTCTGGCTACCATTTCCCGGACAAAGGCGTGGTCGGAAATATCCAGCCCTTCCAACTGTTTTTTGGGGTGTTTCACCACCCGGCCTGATCCGTCCAGAACGCAGATATATCCCTGGGTGCCGATTTTCCGTGACAGCATCAGGCCGGCTGCCTGATGCTGAGCCTGTTCGACGGTGAGGATGCCTTTTTCGACAAGCCGCTGAAAATGCCGGACCATATCCAGATTGTTTTCTGCCGTGGCCCGAAGATAGTTCCGGATAGAGACCGAGGCCGCGGTTTTCACACTGTTGACCGTGGCGGATGTGGCGTTATGTAGCATGTTGTCCATGTTTTTTTCCATATGCCGCTGGACAATGGAAAAAATGGTAAGGCTGGACAGTCCCATGATCACAATGAATGTGGCGGAATAAATGCACAGAATTTTGTAGCGGATGGGAAGGTTGTTGAAATGGTGGGGCAGGTTCATGGTGTTTCCGTCGGGTTAAAGGTTATAGGGTTGAACCGGGTGCCAAAAAGGGGTGTTCAGTGATTCAGAACCCGGGGGGAAACAGGCGGGCGCCTGTTTTTTCCAGCCGGTTTTGCAACGCCAGATCCGCAATGTTCTGCCGGAGCATGTCCAGCACATCATCAACGGATTCACGGATTTCCATGGCCTTCGGGTGTTTTTGAATCATGTCGAAAAACGCCTGGACCACATCCGGGTCAAACAGGGTGCCGACTCCGTGTTTGAGTTCGGCAATGGCGGATGGCAGATCTTTGGCCCGCATGCCAGGCCGGCCGGTGGTCATGGTTTCAAATACGTCGCACACCGCCAGGATCCGGGCGCCTAAAGGGATTCTCTCTCCCTTGATGCCGTCCGGATACCCGGTGCCGTCGAACCGTTCATGGTGGTGCCGGATCATGGGGGCGATCTCACTGAAAAAGGTCAGGGGCACCAGAATATCGGCGCCAGGACCGGATGCTGCCGGATCTGATCCATCTCTTTCGGGGTCAACTGGCCCAGGCGGTCCAGCACCGTATCCCGGATTCCGATTTTTCCGATATCATGAAGGATGCCGGCATGGAAGATGGTTTTGACCATAGCCTCATCCAGCCCCATCTGCCGGGCCGTGAGCCGGGACAAGGTCGCCACCCGTCGGGAATGGCCGTGGGTGATCCGGTCCCGGGCTTCAATGGCCAGGGCAAACCCTTCCACAATTTTCCGGTAGATGTCCAGTATTTCACGGTCGTGGCCCATGGCTTTTTCCAGGGCAACCGCCCCCTGTTCTCCCAGGGCTCTGACCAATTCCAGTTCATGGCGCTCCAGGGTCCGGTTTCCAGTGAAATACACCGCCAGAAGGCCGGTATAGGGTCCGGAAATGTCAAAAAACAGCCCGGTCACCGAATTGATCTTTCGCTTTCCCAAACGCTCCAGATCCGGAATCCGGTCGTCTTCCCGGGCGTTGGGAATGACCACACAATCCTGTTTCTGGTTTTCAAACAGGGCCATGAGCGTGTCATAATCCGTATGCATCAGGCTCCGGTAGTCAAATCCGTGAAAAATTTTTGTTTCAATGCACTGTTTTTCCTTGTCCAGAATCCAGTAGATGCTGCCTTTGGCCGACAGCACCCGGGTGATGTTTTTCACGATACAAGTCAGGATGTCCCGGGTGTCGCTGTTGGCATGAATTTTTTTGCTGATCTGGGCAAACAGGGTGAAAAATTGATGAAAGTCCGGTGTCATGGGCCTCCTTGAAAATGATTTTACAGCCATCCGGTTAGTTGAAAAAATTCATCCATTTCATGCTGTATGTCTGCTGAATGCGTTTCTGGCACTGGATTACCGTGCCCAGAACGGTTTTCAACTGTTTCTTTTCCGCGCGGGACAGGGTGGACAGATCCACACAGTTCACCGGCAGGTCCGGGTGCCGGTCCCGGTTCAGGTGGCTGGCGATTTTGAGCCGGTTCAGGTGATAGAACGCCTCCATAGCCTGTTCATGGTGCCCGGTATCCAGCATCCCCTGGTCTTTGAGACCGGCCATGCGCGCCAGGGTGGATGGGGAGCAAATGCCGCGGTTCAAAGCCAGGATGCGCATGGCATTGATCAGGTGTGCGAGGCCTGCGGTCTTGATGTTGAAGCAGGCCCGGCAAGCGGTCGTGCGGTGGGTCCGGATCCGGCCGAAAAGGGTTTGGGGAGCTGAACAGTGCATCGTCCCGGGTCATAAAGTGGCTGACCGCCGGGTTTTTTCGGAACAGGTCAAACACCCGGTCCCACAGGGCCTGTGCCATAGGGAAATCCCCGAAGACCGGCCGGAAATCCAGCAGAATGGTCAGGTCCGTATGTCATCCGGTTCGGTGGACCCGATCCAGCGGTCCAGGGCCCGGCACCACTGGGTCAAAGACCGCCGCCATTTTGGGTTGGTGGCCATGACATTGCCTTTGCACAGGGTAAACCCGAACCGGTCCAGGTCCGTGACCACGTGGCCGGCCAGGTCGGCAAAATAGTCATCCCATATTTTTTGTTCAGACCGGGGCGGGTCTGCATAAATCAAGGCATTGTCCTGATCGGTTCGCACCACCTGTTCCTGTCGGGCATCACTGCCCATGGCGATCCAGCAGAAAGCCCCCGGCACAGGCCGGTGATTCCGGGTTTTGAACACCGAGACATGATGGGAGATGATCCGGGTGGTCAGCGCGTCATGAATGACCGACACGGCCCTGAGAATGTCGGCCAGATCGGTGGGGCTGTACAGCATGTGCCGGATCAGCGTGTCCAGCTGATCCCCCAGGCGGGCGGGGTCGGGATAATCCGACCCGTTCGTCAGGCCTTTGTAAATGGTTTGAAACGGGGCGGCCAGCTCCGGTGCCAATGAGATCTCCTTTGGCATTACAGGGCATTTTTCCCGTTCATACCTGCGGGGTGAAGCTGTTCTCATTCGTCCCTATCCGGCAGATAGTCTTCCCGCACCGGCGAGAAAACCTCGATGGCCACAGTATCCTCCAGCACCTCGGCGCCGTGGGGAATGTTTCCGGGCACACACCAGGTATCGCCAGGGCCCACATCATATGTGTGGTCTCCGATGGTCATTTTCAGGAGACCGCTTACCAGGTATCCGGTCTGTTCATGGGGATGGGTGTGGACGGGCAGGGTGTGCCCGCCAGCCAGTCTGAACTCGGATAAAAGGGTGAGATCGCCGTACACCAGGGTCTTGATCTGTATTCCCGGCATGGCCTGTTTGAATCCGTTGTCCTGGGCTTTGTAAAACATTTGGGTATTCCTTTTCATGAATGGCCGGAGTTAGGCCGGGGGGTGATTTTTGCCAGCAACGCCTGGTAGGCCTCGCTGAGTTCCACAAATCGGTCATGGCTGCCGCCTTTGTCCGGATGGTGTTTCCGGGCCAGTTTCCGGAATTTCCGGGTCAGAGACCGTTCATCCATGGTTTGGAGTTCATCAGCCGTGAGATTGAAAATTTCCCTGGCCCTGGAGCGGGTTACGGCCGGTTTCGGAGGCTGATGAAAAAAACGGCTGCGGAAGCGGAAATCCTGCTCCAGCTCTTCCAGCAGAACCGTATCCCCATAGGGATGATCAAAAAACATGACCACATACCGGATCAGGTAGTCGTGCAGATGCCCGGACTGCCGGAAGAGGCGCTTGTTCAGGTCGCACAGTTCCTGGATAAAAAAAGCGTCCACCTTTTTCTGATCAAGGGCATGGGGCATTTTTTTGCCAGGAACCCTTTGAAAAACCGCTGCAGGTCAAAAATGGTGTAGACATAGGACTTGAGTTCCCGGTGACTGAGACGGCTTTCCTGCTGCATGAATCCCTGCTCGATCTCATCCCGGCACTTGTTCTGGAGTTTACGGAACAGGGCGACGGCATGTTCACCATCGGTCCCTGGTCCATGTTCCCGAATTTGAGAAAATGAGCCCGGCGCTTGTCAAAAGCATGAGTGGACCGGGCCACGGTTTGTTTTTCTTCCCTGGTCATGCGCCGGTAGGTGAACGTCTTTCCGCGTTCCCTGAAATGGGTTGTGGCCTGACGGATATCGGATCGGACAAACGGCCAGAAAAGATCTTCCAGCAGATCCGGATCAAACTTCCGGGCTTTTTTGGCAATCCGATTGATCAGTTCCGGGCAGACATGCCAGGCATTGCCCCCGGGATAATCGACCCATGCTCCGGGTTCCGGTCCCAGCGAACAGATTTCCTGAAATCCTGACCCGTTTCCTTCCGGGGTGGATTCCCTCAGAAAGTAGGCGGTCTGCCGGTGCTTTCTTGTTTTGGCCAGATACATAACATCTTTGTTTTATATGTTACAATTGTCAAGAATGGTTATATTAGACGGCACCGTAAAAGGCAATGAAAACCCTAGGGGGTATCATGTCGAAAAACAGATTCGTTAAACTCACACTGAATCACCAGCCGGTCACAGACGGTGCCGGGGTCCGGTTGAACCGGCTGCCCGGCCGTGCAGAAGCCCCGGCCCTGGATCCGGTTTTTTGCCGGATGATTTCAGGTCAGGCGTAGACCCAGTTCCATGGCGATTCCCACATCATACTGCCGTTCTGTCAGATCACGGGCTTTTTGCTGGGACTCCAGTGCTGCCTTTGCCCGTGTCATGAATTTTTTGAAATTCTTTTTTTGATTGGTTGATCTGGAATCCGGTTGCAATGTAGTGGATATTTTCATAGCATTGCAAAACAGATATACTCATCAGGAGTTCACAATGTTGACAGAGCCTTCAATTTCACCAAAACAAACAGACCGCCGGGTGTAGATGCCGGAAAAAGATCAGAACCGGGTCGGGCAGACCCTGTCTCAACGGGTGGACCGCCTGTAAATCCGTTATCGGATTAAATGGAGATGAATTATGCAACCGTGCAATAATAAACAGATATCTTTGACCGCAGGTCTTCTGCTTCTGCTGGTTTGTGCCATCTGGGGCGGAAATGCGGTGAGCATCAAATTCAGCAACCAGGGCATTCCACCACTGCTGGCGGCAACATTCCGGTCTGTGGCCGCCGGTTTTCTGGTGCTGGTCTGGGCGAGATTCAAAGGGCGACCGGTGCTTTTTCCCAAAGGCACCTGGCGCCATGCTGTGATGATCGGTCTGCTGTTCGGACTTGATTTCCTGTTTCTGTACTGGAGCGTGTCGTTTACCACCGCTTCCAGGGCCACGATTTTTTTGTATTCGCATCCGTTTTGGGTGGCTATGGGTGCCCATTTTGCTGTGGCCCAGGACCGGCTCCACTCCGGCAAAGCAGCCGGGCTGGTCCTGGCGTTTGCCGGGTTGTGGCTGGTGTTCAATATTCGGTCTCCCATGCTGCCGGAAAACAACTGGATCGGCGACATGATGTCTCTGACCGCTGCGGTTTTCTGGGCCGCCACCACCTTGTATATCAAACGGATCAGCCAGTCGGTGGCCCTTAATCATTACCAGACCCTGTTTTCGCAACTGATATTTGCCATCCCGGTGCTGCTGGCAGGATCCCTTTTGTTTGAGCATGATTATGCCATTGTGCTATCAGCTCCTGTTTTGTGGGCCATGGCATATCAGATTGTGGTGGTGGCTTTTTTCAGTTACACTCTCTGGTTCTGGATGATCCACAATTTTGCCGTGAGCGGGTTGACGGCGTTTACATTTTTGGCTCCCCTGTTCGGTGTGGTCTTCGGAGCCGTGATTTTGTCGGAACCGGTGGGTATGAAGGTCTGGTTCGGCCTGGCCCTGGTTTGTACCGGTATTTATCTGGTGAACAGATCTCCAAAAACAAGATTTTCCAAATGATATGCAAGGGCGAACCGAATGAACATGCATATGTTGAAACAGGACACTCTTTTTCTGGCCGCGGTTGCCTTTTTTTCTATGCGGCTCAGAGCATATCCGGTTTCAACAGCAGGGTGTGGCCGTCACCATAGGGGGCTGTTTTTTCCATCATCGGCAGGTACACATGAAACGTGCTTCCTTGGCCCGGTTCATTGTAAACCGTGGTATCGCCGTTGCTTTTTTTGACGACGTCGTATGCCACAACAAGATCCAGCCCCTTTCTGATCGATCATTTTCTCGTGCATGTTCCGGCTGATAAGGGCCGCCATGCCCGGAAACTGGGTTTTTCCGCATTGAACTGCTGCAGCTGAGAGTTTTTTTTGGAGCAGCCGGCGGGTCAGGACATTGAGGTTCAGGTTTAACGACAACACCTGTTTCTGGATGGCTTCGATCTCAGTGATTTCCATGCGGCCTAATGCCAGCACATGATCGGTTAGGGATTACCAGAAACGGTAGGGATGGTTTGCCAGGTTGGCGTTGAGATATCTGGGATCGTCGGTGATCTCCGGTCCGGCCCAGGGAGGGGCAGAAAACGGCTGGTCAGGAAAGGATAATTCGATTTCAGCCACCATCAGCCCCAGGCTGGCTCCGCAAAATCGGTCGATCACCCAGGTCATGTCCTCATGCAGGCAGGTATGACGGATTTTTTGAACGATCCTGCCGTCACAGAAACGGTTCAACATCTCCCGGGCGTCGGTTTCTGGAATGGCATATTCGAATTCCGGCCGTATCAGTCCGGCCGCCGGCCTTTGATGGTCAGAAATCCTTTGTCTCCTTTGATGCGCACCCGCACCACCTTTTCCGGAGTGTTGACCAGATATCCCTGGCAGATGTCAACACCCGGCCCCAGGTTCTTGGGCAGGGTGCCGACCAGAAATTTTTTTTCAATTTCAATTCCCATTGTTTGTTCAGTGCCTTAATGGTAAGTCTCTTTACATAAAACCCGGATTACTATACCATACCGGTGGCAGAAGTGAACCCGGATCAACCGGGGTCAGTGAAAAAATAAAAACCCGGGGGAAAACCAATGCCGTATCCTCCAGATTTTCGGCCTATTGCCCTGTTAACGGATTTTGGTTATACCGATGCGTATGTGGGAATTCTCAAGGGCGTGATTCTGACCATCCATCCGAAAGCCCGGATCGTGGACCTGTGTCACGGCGTGGGGCCTCAGGATATCGGTCACGGAGCGCATGTGCTGGACATTTCCCTGGACTATTTTCCAAAAGGCACGATTTTTTGTACTGTGGTGGATCCGGGTGTCGGAACATCCCGTCGGCCCGTGCTCGTGGAAACCAGGGATTATTTTTTGGTGGGGCCGGACAACGGGGTGCTGTGGCCGGCGGCCTCCAGAAATACCATCCGGCAGGTGATTCACCTGACCCGGTCCCGGTATTTTTTGTCAAAGGTGAGTGGCACATTTCATGGCCGGGACATTTTTGCCCCGGTGGCAGCCCACCTGTCCACAGGCATAGATCCGAATCGGTTCGGTGATCCGGTGTCCCATCTGGAGCGGTTTTCATTTCCCGAACCAGAACCTTGCAGCAGCGGACTGATCCTGGCGATCCGTCGTATCGATACCTTTGGCAACATCGGTCTGGCCCTGTCCCGGGAACGGTTTTCGGCGTTTGCGGAACAGGGGTTTTGCATGCGGATCAATCAGACGAAGATTACCCGGTATTATGAGACCTATGCCGCAGCCCCGGAAAAAGAGGCGTTTATCATTCCCGATTCCGCCGGATTCGTGGAAATTGCCATAAAAAACGGGCATGCGGCATCGCGGCTCGATGTTCAGATACAGGATTCGGTTGTACTGACAGCCGGAGGTAAAATATAGTTCGGTAATTGATGGTTGAAACGCGAAAGGAAGGAAGTGATGAAGCAATGGGCAGAGGAAAGAAAATGGGCCGCTTGTGGTTCAAGATCGAATCCATGGACCAGGTCTATGAGAAGATCGAAAAACTGAGTTACCTGAATTCGGATGCCACCATCCTCAGGACGGCGGATATCCTGGATCACCAGGGCAATAGAATCGGTGCCTGGTTCTCCTATTTTTTCTCCACACCCGTGAAGGTCGACCCTGAAACCCGATGGTGGAAATACAGGACCCGGGCATTTTTTCCGGCAGCTATGGACAGTCCGGGCCATAAGTTGGGAAAACCGGTCCTGTAAGGGGTTTACAAACTATTGTATCTGATGTGTCAACGTGGTAAGTATCCGGTACGTCCGTAACCGTCGAATCCGTGATAATCCTTAGAATCAGAAAGGAAAAGACTGAAAAAATGAATTTAAAGGAAACCATTCGAAGTATCCCGGGCTGGCCCATTGAAGGAGTGACTTTCAGAGATCTTACCACAATGATGCAGCATCCGGAAGCATTTGCCTATGCGTGTGATCTGCTCTACGACCGCTACAGGGACAAAGGGATCGACAAAATTGTGGGGATAGATGCCAGAGGATTTGTCTTCGGGGGAGTGGTGGCCTATAAACTGGGTATCGGATTCGTGCCGGTCAGAAAAAAAGGCAAACTCCCATGTCGGACCATTCAAGAAACCTATGCCCTGGAGTATGGCACTGATACCCTGGAAATGCATGAGGATGCCATATCTCCCGGGGAAAAAGTGGTGATAGTGGATGATCTCATTGCCACAGGCGGCACGGTCGGGGCTGCGGTGAAACTGGTGAAGAAACTGGGGGCCGATATAGTGGAGTGCGCTTTTGTAGTGGAACTCCCGGATCTCAAGGGGCGTGACCAGGTGAACGGGTGCCCGGTCTTTGCCATGGTCGAGTTTGAAGGAGACTGAGGATATGATCAAACATGCCATGCTGCTGCTGGCCGGTATGGCCCTGGTCGGAGCCTGTGCCGGGTCCTATGGAAAACTGGTGACCAGCCCCGCCTCTCTGGATCGATACCGGCACCAGACCCTGCCGGCCGATTTACAGTATTATTACTGCGGCCGGTCCGGGCTGCCGTATGCGGTGATAGGGATTGATGACACCTACCGGTTCAATGACCGGGTCTGGTTCCGGATCGACACCATGGCCGAGGTCTATGAAAAGATCGAAAATCTCAGTGATCTTCATCCCGGTGCACGAACCATACGGGCCTCGGAGATCCTGGACCCGAAGGGCACCCGGATCGGTGTATGGTTCTCTTTTTATCATTATACCCCGGTTCGGGTCGATGCGGATTCCGGGGTATTAACGGTTTTCAACCCCTATGATCCCGACGATGATGGGGGATTGATCTGGGATTGACCGCGAGCCTGGCGGCATGGACCGGTTCATTTAACTGGGATCAATCCGGCTTGAACAAACTCCCTTCCACGCGGTTTCTACCGTTTTCCTTGGCCTGGTAAAGGAAATGATCTGCCTTGTCAATCAGTCGATCCGTGGAAAAATCATCTGCAATCAGGGCCGGATCCAGGGTGGTCACGCCGAAACTGGCGGTGATGGCAATGGGGATTCCGTCATGGATGACAGGCGTGCCGGATATTTTTTGCGTAACCGTTCGGTACAGTGGTATGCATGATCATAGGCGGTTTCCGGAAGAACGATGACAAATTCCTCACCGCCATACCGGGCCACCCAGTCCAGATCTTTACGGATGATCTGGTGAATAAGGGAGACAAATTCCACAAGCACCCTGTCTCCGGCACTGTGCCCGAAGGTGTCGTTGACTTTTTTGAAAAAGTCGATGTCCGTGAGGATCACGGAGATGGACGTCCGGTAGCGCTTCGCTCGTGTGACCTCTTTTGCCAGCTGCCGAGACAGGTGGTTTCGGTTGTAGCATCCGGTCAGCGGATCGGTGATGGACAGTTTCTTTATTTTTTCATTGGAAATTTTCAGATCGTTGATTTTTTCCTTGAGCTGACGGCTCAGACGGTACCGTTCCAGGTGAACCGTGATGCGGGCCAGCAGCTCTTCTTTGGCAAACGGCTTGACCAGATAGTCGGAGACTCCGGCTTTGAAGACTTTCAACAGTTCCGACTGATCCGGCATGGCCGTGAGGCAGATGATGGGCAGATCCGATCGGTTCAATTCCCTGCGGATTTTTCTTGAAAGCTCATCCCCGTTCATTTCCGGCATGAACAGGTCAGTGATCACCACATCGATAGCATCCTCGTGTCTGCTGAAAAGCTGATATCCTTCCCATCCGTTTTTTGCTTCGATCACCTGAAGTCCTTCCTGGATCAGAATGTCCGCCACAATCTGTCTGGCCACCACATTGTCTTCCGCCACAAGTGCCGTTATGCCCTCGGACAGGGCCACCGGCTTTAGAATTCGGTCCACCGCTTCCAGCAGTTCTCCTGTGGTAAACGGTTTGGTGATGAAGTCCGCGGCGCCGACTGCGAATCCTTTTTTTCGTTCGGACATGGTATTCTGGCCGGTGACAAAGATAACGGGTATCCGGCGGTTGTGCGGGCCGGAGATCCGGGCCGCATAATGGGGGCTGCGCAGTTTCCGGCAGAAATCCCATCCGTTCATTCCGGGCATTTCCACGTCCAGGGTGATCAGATCCGGGGCCCGGTCCTGGCACACGGAAACCAGGGCTTCGAGTCCATTGGCAGATTCGGAGACGTCATAACCGCCGGTTTCCAGCTCTTCCCGGATGGCCATTCTCATGGCGGCACTGTCGTCCACCACCAGCACTTGAAAAGGGGTGTTTTTATTCATCATGTTCATTTCGGTCCATTGCTGTTGACCCGGGGCCTGGGTTGGTAAAAAATAGTCTTGAGATGACGTCGGGGTTCCAGATCGGGACAGATGTCGGAAAGCGATTCACTGGCACCCAGCAGCAGAAATCCGTCCGGTTCCAGAACGGTAACGATTTTTTTAAACAGTTTTTTTTCATTTCTCTGTTGAAATAAATGGCCACGTTCCGTAACAGGATCAGGTCGAATCTGCCCATTCCGGAAAACGAATGAAACAAATTCATTTTCTGAAAAGAGACCATGGCCCGGATCTCATCGTTGATTTTCCATTTGTCCCCATATGGACTGAAGTACCGGTTCCGTTTTTCGCACGGAAGTCCCCGGGTCAGTTCAAAACTGCTGAAATAACCGGCACTGGCTTTTGCCAGGGCTTTTGCAGAGATGTCGGTTCCCAGCAGGTAGATGCGATAAGGGGCCATGCTTGGGAGCAGGTCTTTAAGGACCATGGCCACGCTGTAAATTTCCTGACCGGTGGCGCAGGCGGCGCTCCAGATGCGGATGGGAACGGGCAGCCCTTTTCTGGCATATCCGGCCCGGTTGTCGATCACATCCGGCACAAGTTTATATCGGATCAGGTCAAACACTTTTTCATCCCTGAAAAACAGGGTTTCATTGGTGGTGATGGCATCAATGATCTGCTGGGCCAGGGAATGGGTTTTGTCGGTCCTGGCCAGATCATGCAATGCCTGATAGGAGGACAGTCCGAGGTCACCCACCATTTTCCCCAGCCGGGTTTCAAACAGATATGTTTTGGATGACGGGATGTCCATGCCGGATATGTCACGGATATACTCAACCAGCTGCTCACATTCTGCCGGATGTATTTTCAGCATGGGAGAATCAATGGTCCCGGCATGGACAGCGGGTTTGTGAAGCAGTGTGTCATAGGTCATGTCCGTTGGGGCGGTCTAACGGTTTTCATGATTTCCCGGGCCAGGTTGTCCAGGGGGGCCACCGTGTCCACTATTCCGGATGCCACCGGTTTTTTGCCATGCCGAACACAATACTGGACCCCTCATCCTGGGCAATGATGACCGCCCGGTGCTCCTTCATTGATGCCAGGCCTTTGGCCCCGTCCTGACCCATCCCCGTCATGATGACGCCAGTGGCCCGGTCTTTGAAGTGAAGGGCCACCGACCGGATAGGTAATCCGCAGACGGCCGGCATCCGTTTTCCGGCGGGTCCTGGGTGATGCGGATCATTCGGCGGGATCGGTTTCCCGCTGATACGATTTTCATGTGACTTCCGCCGGGAGCGATGTATACACGGCCGGCAACCAGGAGATCCCCGTTCCGGGCTTCGATCACTGAAACGTTGGATTGCCGGTCCAGGCTTTCCGCCAAAGCCCGGGTGAATCCGGGGGGCATGTGCTGAACAATGAGGACCGGTACGGCCAGATCCGCAGGCAACGCCGGAATGAGTCTTGCTAATGCGGCCGGTCCGCCGGTGGATACCCCGATGGCCACAATCTCTGACAGATTTTGGCACACACGAGGAGTGCTCACCGATTTGCCCTGCATGGATCGTTCTGGTACCGGTACGCGGGCAGACGTCGGTGGGTTTTGAAAAACATTGGTCCCGGGGCTGTCCAGAATGGCGCGGATTTCCATTCTCCTGGAAAACGAGCGCAACAGAGGCGCAAGGTCTTTTTCCAGTTTGCGCTTGTTTTCCACCATGTTTTCTTCGCTGGGTTTGAGAATAAAATCAAACGCCCCGGCCTCAAGGCTTGTGATAATGCGCTGGTCTCCACGGCCGGCATCGGAACTGATCATGATGACCTCTGTCCGGGGGAACCGGGACCGGAGTGTTGTCAGCACTTCCAGTCCGTTCATGCCCGGCATTTCAATATCAAGCGTTACCAGGTCCGGCTTCAGTGATGCCGTTTTTGCCAGAGCGGATGCACCGTCACGGGCGGTTCCTACGATTTCCATGCCATGAATATCGGCAATGACGTCTGATATCATCATCCGGAAGACAATGGAATCGTCCACCACCAGTATCCGAAGATTTTTTTGTGTGATGGTCATGCAAGCACCGTGGCCACATTAAGTATACCGATCAGTCCCTGTTCATGCCGTATCACTGATTTGAAACAACGGCCGTGAATCCCCTGGATATTGCCGGGCGGAGGGGCCAGATCCCCGGCGGTGATTTCTATCACATCACCAATGGCATCCACCAGCAGTCCGATCAATTCCACCTGAATCCGGAGAATAATGATCCTGCGGAAGACAGGAAAGCCGGGCCCGATCGCTTCAGGGAGCCCCAGCCGTTGATTCAGGTCGATCACCGTGACAATACTGCCCCGCAGGTTGATGATGCCGCTGATAGACGGCGGTGCCAGCGGGACCGGCGTAATGCCGGTGGTCTTGATAATTTCCTGGGTGTCCAGAATATCAATACCACACAAGGATTCCCCGGCGGAAAAAGTGACAACTTTGATTGTTTCCTGCACCATATCCATCCATTATCGCCTGAGTCAAAATTTGCATCGATCGGTTCTGGCTTTGATGTTTTCTGTCAATTCGCTCAAAGATTCGATACTGTGATTGATCTGGGTGATGCTGTCCGTCATTTCGACCGCAGAATCAGATACTAACGCGATATCCCTGGCGGTTTCAATTGCTGCGGTCGAACTCTGAGCCACATTTTCCGTGATGTCGGTCATGTTCTGGGCGCCTGGCTGACATTGCCCGCAATTTCTCGGGTAGTGACGGACTGCTCTTCCACGGCGGCAGCAATGGTGGATACAATCTCATCCACTTGGTTGATGACACCGGTGATCTGACCGATACGGGTGACGGTACCGTCTGTGGACTTCTGAATGCCCGAAATTTTAGTTTTGATTTCTTCACTGGCCATGGCCGCCTGTTTGGCCAGTTCCTTGATTTCATTGGCCACCACGCAAATCCTTTGCCGGCTTCCC
>LQAF01000050.1_pt1 | contig 25190 bp, 21 predicted proteins | sample 1535781 | NCBI WGS metagenome assembly LQAF01 (sample SAMN04331583, study PRJNA305678) | bioreactor metagenome | isolation source: bioreactor_2 inoculated with Wadden Sea sediment 2nd replicate of a... | place: Germany:Bremen
TTCCGTAATAATCAACAACAACATGTTTTTGCAATACAGCGCAAAAAATGTCTTTTCTCTTTGAAAAATGTGTCTTTTAGGGGTGGATATCGTTTAACCCAATAGTCTGCTTCAAAGTAGAGATGCTCGGTAAGAAAGAAATTTTTGCCGGGTGCATAGAAACCGACTGTCGACATTTCACCCAGCAGAGGTCTACTGCGAAACCAGCCAGTTGTTAGCGAACATGCACTTGAATTTGGAGCTGAAAATTTTAATGGATCAAACATTTGAGCTGTTTATAGTATTGATTAGGAGTGTGCAATAAATGAGTCACAAAAAAGATCTGTGGTCAAGTCTGTTTTTTTTAATTCTTTCCCTTTTGTTGTTTTTTTGGGTTACCCCGAATTATGTTGACTCACCTAAGTTTGGCATAATGTCTGCCAGATACTTTCCAAATTTGGGCACGATTCTCCTCTTTTTTTCTAGCCTATCTTTGTTCATTTCGGCCCTTCTCAAGATAAAAAAAGATAAGACGTCTTCAGATGACTTTCCAAAAAAGAAGCGTCCAAGCGTAAAACGTTCGACCTTAAGACCTTAAGGCCTTTCGCCGTAATATTGATAATTCTCGCGCAAACTTATTGCTTTGAATTTTTTGGCTACTTGATGAGCATACCCTTGGCCATTATAGCCCTAATGCTTGCCATGGGCCAATATAATTACAAAATCATTGTCCTGAACGCTATCGGAGTGACAGGCGTTTTATTCGTTTTATTCGACCAGATTTTGGGGCTGTCCTTAATATAGGAGATTTAATCTTGTTTTTTGATGTTTTAAATGGCTTTAATACAATTTTAACGTTTTCAAACATAGCTGCGATTTTTTTGGGACTTGGTTTTGGTATAATTTTTGGAGCCATCCCGGGATTGACGGCTACCATGGGCATGGCCCTTATTATCCCCTTTACCTTTGAAATGGATCCAATTACTGCTTTTGCAGCCTTGCTAGGTGCCTACAAGGGGGGGGTTTATGGCGGATCAATTCCTGCCATTTTAATTAATACTCCAGGCACCCCTGTTGCTGCAGTCACCACTTTTGATGGTTATCCCTTAGCCTTACAAGGTAAAGCGGGTAAAGCGATGGACATTGCTCTTTGGTCTTCTGTTATTGCAGACTTAATTGCTACTTTGTTTCTGGTTTTCTTTGCCGTTGTTTTGGCTAAAATATCTCTACAGTTTGGTCCCCCTGAGTACGCTTGTATCATGGTGTTTGCCCTGACATTGGTAGCTGGTATTTCCGGAGAATCCATTGTAAAAGGGGTAATAGCCACTTGTCTAGGCTTTCTGTTTGCCACAGTAGGCCTTGATCCCATGTACGGAAGTTTACGGTATACTTTCGATTTGGTAACTCTTTTAAATGGAGTGAACATCATGGTCTTGCTAATAGGGCTCTTTGCCATTTCCGAAGTTCTAATGCAATCTGTGATTAAAGAAAATAATGTGAAAAAAAAAGTATCTCAAGTTAATAAAAAAATGGACCGAGCTAGTTTTAAAGAAATAAAAAGCTGCTTGAGAATAATTATCAAGGGTTCTTTTTTTGGGATTTTAATTGGGGCCATTCCAGGCGTTGGGCCGACTACCACCTCTTTTTTGAACTATACAGAGGCAAAAAGAACATCTAAAAATCCAGAGCTTTTTGGGAAAGGCTCCATCGAAGGAGTGGCTGCGGCGGAATCGGGTAACAATGCAACCGTGGGTGGCACCTTGATTCCCATGCTGGCTTTAGGGATTCCAGGAGACGTTACCACTGCAGTCCTTTTAGGGGCAATGATGATTCACGGCTTAACTCCGGGAGCAACCCTTTTTGTGGAACATACTGATTTTGTTTATGCTATTTTTGCGGCCTTACTCACAGCCACCTTCTTTTTGCCTTTTTTGGGTAAGGGCGCTATACGAATTTTCGGCCTAATCACCAAAATTCCAAGCAACATTCTTTTTCCTATTGTAGCCATTACCTGCATCATGGGGGTTTACGGAATTAACAGCTCATATTTAGATCTAAGGCTAGTGCTTTTGTTTGGTGTGGTAGGATATATCTTGCGAAAGCTGAACTATCCATTGGCTCCGCTATTGATTGGATTTATCTTGGAACCATTGGGAGAAATGGCTATTCGCCAGTCCTTGACAATCTCAAACGGTTCTTGGGAAATTTTTGTTACCAGACCTATTAGTATTCTGTTTTTAATACTAACTGTTATATCGGGATTTTTGCTTTCCTATGTCAGAAAGAAAACCAAAATTGCTTAAAAGCGTGAGGAAATTGTGGATTCTACAATAGTTAATAAAGTTTTTTTAGCAGTTGATGCTTTAGAAAACGAGATGCTTGACAATATCATGAGTCTGGTAAACATCCCAAGCATTACCGGGGATGAAGCCAGGGCCCAGGAATTCATGGCCGGTCTTTATGAAGACTTGGGATTAAAAACAGAAAAGGTTCACCCTGATATAGAAGAGGTAAAAGACCATCCTGCCTTTATTGCAACAGGGGAATCTTACGAAAACCGATTTAATGTGGTGGGAACCTTACCAGGCGATGATAATAAAAAGTCCTTAATAATTAATGGGCATATTGACGTAGTGGCACCTGATCCTATCGAGTCATGGAAAACAGATCCCTTCAAGGCTGTTATTAAGGACCACAAGATTTACGGGCGAGGGGCAGGGGATATGAAATCGGGCCTTTTGGCCAACTATTATGCCTTAAAAGCACTCATCCTTGCAAATTTAAAGCCAGAAGGTACGGTTATATTACAGAGCGTTATCGACGAAGAACCGGGAGGGGCTGGCGGCACCCTTTATCTTCTTAAAAAAGGATATACCGGTGATGGCCTTTTGATCTCAGAGCCCCACAACCTGAGGCTTTCCCATTCCCATGCTGGCATATTATATTTTAGAATCAAGGTGATAGGAAAATCTGCGCATGGTGGTTTAGCCCATCAAGGAGTCAATGCCATCGGTAAAATAATCCCTTTTTACAATGCGTTGGTGGAGCTGCAAGAACAAAGAGACAAAGAGGTTTACTTTGAGTTATATCAAAGAGGCTGTGGGGCTTCCTGTCATTTATCCGTTTCCAAACTGCAAGCCGGAGATTGGGAGGGAAAGGTCGCTGGCCATGCCAGCATGAGTTGCCGTATAAGCTTCGTTCCCGGGGAAAAAAAGAAAGACATTAAAAAACTATCGCGAAAATGGTGGAAGAGGTAGCCGCGCAAGACGACTGGTTCAAAGATTTTCCTCCGGAGGTTGAGTGGTTTAGCTGGCAATGTGATCCATATTATCAGGAAACAAATCATCCCTTTGTAAAGCTGCTGGACAAGACATCTTCAACCGTTCTTGGCAAACAGGTAGAATATTGCGGAAGATCATCGGGCAATGACGGCAGATTTGGCCCGGACTTCGGCATACCTTCGGCCGTTTTTGGCCCTATTGCCATCAATATCCATGGGCCAAATGAATACGTAGAGGTGCCATCTATTGCTAAAGTCGCCAAGAATCAGGCTTTATTTATGTTAAATTGGTGTAAGTAGTGTCCGCTTGATGACGGTCATGTCTTCCCGAGCACAACAGAGATGGGAGTCGATCCATGAGAAGTTTTTTTCTAAGGTCGGGCTATAATCAGCCGCAAACTCGTTCAAAGATTGATGAGATAGATGGATTTGCAGGCCATATATCCGAGACCTCAACATAAACCGTAGTGCGCAATTAACAACGTCAGCGTTGGCAGAGAAAATTAACCCCATGGAAGGGGGGGGGGATTGAGTATTATGGGACATTCTTTCCAGAACCATTGAAACGGTTTCTGATAAGAATTGACTTGAGGCTTGGAGATTGGGCAAGAAACAAATATAAATAACTGCGTGGACATAAACGTCGGTCTTGGGACTGGCTTAAAAGGAGCTGTGCCACATTTCCAAACATGTTTGTACATTGGGTTTATCTGTTCTTGAAAGGCCAAGAATAAGAGGAGCCGTATGAAGCGAGAGCTCTATGTACGGTTCTGTGAGAGCCTGAGTGTGGGCCACTCGACCCTTAATTGAAAATGGGGGCGTTGGGGTAACTGACATGGGATATTCTACCCAAATCAAGGAAACTGTGTTACATAAGGCTTCATCAGGCAGAAAAATTCAGTATGAGATAGCAAAAGAATTCGGAGTGGGCAAATCCATAATCCGGAATTGGTTGAAACACTATTGAAACAGCGGAAATATCAACGTGAAATTAAGAGAGACGCGCCCCAAAGACTGGACCCCTGAATAACGGATATCCGCTGCCAGGTAGTAGGCACGGATGTAATTGGATAGAAATGACGTAATTGTACAGAATTAGGATCAGGTTTATGAAAACAGATGAAAACAAGGTGATGCGGCTCAAGGAAGCCGTGGAAAAATATGTCACTAACGGATGCCACCTGTCCATCGGCGGGTTCACCTTGAACCGGAACCCCATGGCTGCTGTGCATGAAATTATTCGCCAGCGGAAAAAGGACCTACATGTGTATGCCCATTCCAATGGCCAGGGCGTGGACGAACTCATCGGCGGGGGGTGCGTGTCCCGCCTGGAGATCGCCTACGGTGGTACGGGAAAATTCATGTCCACCTGTATCCGTTTCCGGAAAGCGGTTGAAGGGCAGGCGCTCATGGTGGAGGATTATTCCAATTTTCAGATGACCCTTCGGTTTATGGCCGGGGCCATGGGGGTACCCTTTTTACCCACCCGATCCTCTCTGGGCACGGACATCATCGAAAAATGGGGGTTTTCAAAATCGTTCAGAAAGGAAAATCCCCGGATACCTGATGAGAAACTGGTGGTGATGGACAACCCGTTCGACGGGTGGGGGGATACACAAAAAGTGGTGCTGGTGCCGGCCATCAATCCGGATGTCACCATTATTCACGTGCAGACCGCCGATGTCCGGGGCAACTGCCGGATGGAAGGACTCACGTTTGCGGATGTGGAACAGGCCAAAGCCTCCCGGGTGCTGATCATCACCTGCGAAGACCTGGTGGAAGAGGACTATTTGAAAACCGAACCGGACCGGAACCAGATTCCGTTCATCCATGCCACCGCTGTGGTTAAGGTACCGTTCGGGGCTTACCCCACGGCCTGCTTCCGGTATTATGACTATGACCCGGTATATATGAAAGCCTATGCCCGGGCCGCCCATGACGATGCCGCCTACCAGGATTTTATGGCGGAGATGGTGTTTCAGCATCAGACCCATACCGACCTGCTGGACCATGTGGGCCGGCACCGCCTGGAATCGATTCTGGCGGGCCGCAACTGTGGATATGCCAAAAACCTGGACCGGAAATAAGGAGTCTGTGACCATGGATTATACGTTAAAAGAGCTGATGACCATCTGTGCGGCCCGGGAAATTAAGAACGGCGATATCGTGTTCTGCGGCACCGGCATCTCCATGCTGGCCGCCATGGCTGCTAAGAACATCAACGCGCCGCAGAGCGTGATTTTTTTTGAAACTGGGGCCATCGATTCCGAGCTGGCTCATATTCCCTTGGCAGTGGCCGACCCTCGGATCATGTACCATACGTCTGCCAACGGGGGCTTGATGGATGCGTTCTGCACCATGCAGAATCCGTTTGTGGGGCAGCGGGTGGTGGGAATCCTGGGCGCGGCCCAGATCGATATCTATGGCAACCTCAACTCCACGGTAATCGGGGAATATACCGCACCGGATGTGCGGTTTTCCGGCAGCGGCGGGGCCTGTGACGTGGCCTCATTTGTTTCACGCAGCATCATTTTCATGAAAATGGAAAAGCGCAAATTCAAGAAAAAATTGGATTATCTCACCAGCCCGGGATACATAGACGGGCCGGACGGCCGCAAAAAAGCGGGCCTGCCACCCGGTGGCCCTGACAAGGTGATCACAGACATGGGGGTCATGGGGTTTGATCCGGACACCAAACAGATGATCCTGCTCGGCTGTTTTCCCGGGATCACCCCGGAACAGGTCCTGGACCACATGGAGTTCGAGATCCGGACTGACCGGGCCGAGGGAGTTCCTGTGCCCACGGAAACTGAACTGACCCTTTTGCGGGAAAAATGCGATCCTCACGGCTTGATCCTCTGACCAGCCGGGACAAAATCGCCAAAATAGAAAGCCGCACTCAAACAGGGGGGATTTCTCGGCAGCTGCCGGACGGGATCATGCTCCCTGGTTGGAAAGATGGTCATGCCTGTGTGTTTTCATTGATCGGCCTTCCCAGTTTCAGGTCAGATTGAGAATACCTGGCGGGACCACAACACCGCTTCGTTATAGGCTTCTGCGGTGGACCGGCCGGGAATACCGATCTGTTTTTCCAGGTGAGCAATCAGATTCCAGTCCACCCGCTCGAAAGCTATCGCAAGACGGTAAACGGGAGAAAGCGAAGTTTCCATGCCGGACAGGGTTTTTCCAATCTCCCAGGGAAGGGCCAGCTCCCTGATCAGTTCTTCTATGGGACGTCCCAGCACGGCATCAATTGCGGAAAACATGCCTGTGAGAAACAGGTCGAGTTCCCGGTCCACCATATGAGCTTTTTGGCCTATTGATTCGCAGAATCGGGCCCTTTGCAGGCAGGTGGCCAGCAGTTCGGTTGGTTTGTCATCACCCAGGGTCATGAACGCGATGAGGTTCGCCCATTTTTTCAAAGGACGTTCACCTAGTAGAACCAGTGCATGTCTGATGGAGGTGATTTTGTGGCGGAGCCCCATCGCTGCCGAATTAAGCATTCGGAGCAGTTTCATAGAGAGGGAGATTTCCTGTTTGATGATCGATTCAATTTCATCAAGATTAAGGTCCGGACGACTCAGCTCCTGAAGAAATCGGATGTAGTTGACTTTGTATTCCGGAAGAGATTGACATTTTACAATCTCCGGTTTGCAGAAAAAATATCCCTGGAATAGTGAATAACCCGCGGTTCTGCCGTCCTGAACGTCTTCAGGGCTTTCTACTTTTTCAGCAAGCAGCCGAATCCCTCGGGAGAGCATCTGTTTGGCATAAAGTTGACGTTCCTTTTGGTTCGATTGCATGAAGTCCACCTTCACGAAATCAGTCAGCGCCAGTAGTGGTTCAAAAGAAGGCTTGTTGATGAAATCATCCAGAGCGATCCGGTATCCGCAGCGTTTGATTTCCTGGCATGCCTTGATAACTTTTTCGTCCGGTTCAACGGTTTCCAGCACCTCGATGACGCATTTGTCTCTGGGCAGAAGAAACACAAGTTGGCTCAGCAATGCAGATCGAGTCATGTTTATGAAGGCTAACCGGTCCGAGACCAGTTTTTCCAGTCCCATAATAAAAAGACTGTTGTCAATGAGTTTTGACGTAGCCATGTCCGGATCGACATTTGGGAAGAAATTTTCGGGTCCCGAACGAAAGAGCAGTTCATATCCGTAAACGTGATTGTTTAGATCTAGGATGGGTTGCCGGGCCACATAAATATCCAAAACAGCTCCCTTGGGGATATATCCTTAAAAAATGGATTATTAGATTATGATTATAGTGAATTGGTGTTGATGTCAAGCCCATCCGCACTCCGGATGAAGGCCTGAAACATATTCTGAGATAGTCTGCCTTGAAACCACCAGAAGTTCTGGTCTGAGAACAAGCACTCCGGCAGCTTCATCGGATGGCTTGCCCGTTTCCGCGACAATCTTTTAATCACCGGGCTTTATTTGTGTGTATCCCGATATGTAATTGATCCTCACAGCCCCAAAAGCTGAAAAAATGTTACTTGAAAGGAACGGGACATGTTTTCTGACCGGAAGGTGCCTGCGAAAAAAGAATTCGTTGCCTGGAAACAAGCCTGCATCCATCTGATGACCACAGTTTTTCCAGGGGGGCCGTTTTTGAGGTGCTCAACGTCCATGACACGTCAGACTGAGGTCCTTGCGTGTTCAGGCTGGATGCCCCAATAAAACGACTGGTTGGCAGTGTAAAAAGCTTTGGACGTGGGCCGGATCATGACCTCGGTTTTGGGAACGGTTATAGATAGTATCGCCCGCAGCAGTGTGATCACCCTGGCAACGATCCTGGTGATCCAGCTATCAGCCGGCTGTCTGAACAGGATGAAGGCCGCTTGATTTTTTCTTGACAACAGAGACGAAATCTGGTTCCGTATAAAAGACTGACTTTTAAAAGACTGACTTTTATCAGGAGATAGGTTTATGTCTGAATTACTTCAGGAAGCGGTGATCCGAAAGGAACGGGTGTCCGATCAAATCCGGGCCGTGCTGAAGCAGGCGATTCTGGACGGGCATTTCAAACCGGGAGACAAATTTCCTCCGGAAGTGGAGATCGCGGCCAAATACCGGGTGAGCAAATCATCGGCCAGGGAAGCACTTCGGGAAATGGAGGCCGAAGGCCTGATTCAGAAGAAAAGGGGGGTGTTCGGCGGCAGTTTTGTGGCAGCCCCGGGGCCGGAAAAGATCATGGATGTGATCACCAATGCCTATCTGTTCGGGGAAGTCACCGCATCGGATTTGGCGGAACTACGTCGGATTCTGGAACCGGGCCTGGCGGCCCTGGCCGCGGATCGACGTACCCAAACGGACCTGGATGCCATGGCCGACTGCATCGAACAGGTGGCCCGGTCCATTGACAAAGGCACCCCGGACCAGACCCTGGCCATCTCTTTTCACACGCTCATTGCCGATGCCTGCCACAACCCGTTTATTTCCGCGCTCATGGCTTCTCTGGTTCACGTGTTCCAACAAGTGCTAGCCAAAATCCCGGACCTGGAAACCGCAAAACAGGACCTGGTGTATAACCGTCTGTTCTATGAATGTATCCGGGATCGCGATAAGGCTCGGGCTGCCCGGGTGATGGCAGATCATTTCGACACCCTGGATGCGATGATCCAAAAAGAGGCAACACTTCAAATTTTTTTGCCTGACAACGAAACAGGCGTTAATAATCAATCCGATCAAACAAGGAAGGATGGAATGTCATGAAAAAACTGATTGCAAGCCTGGTACTGTCCGTCATGTTCTTTGCTTTGGCCCTGCCTGGTATCTGCCTGGCGGCCTGGCCCAAAAAACCCATTATGATCATGATCCCCTGCCCGCGGGAAATGATCCGTCCACCATGGTGGCTTCGGCCATGGCGCCGCTGATGTCCGAAGAACTGGGAGTTCCGGTGAAAGTAGTGAACAGGCCGGGTGGCGGCGCGGTTCTGGCCACCAACGAGCTGAGAAACAGCCGGCCGGACGGGTACACCATGGGACTGATCTCCATCGGCCCCATGATCACCCAGGTACTGCGGGGCAAAACCCCGTATAAAAATGAGGATCTCAAACCCCTGGGCCTGGTGTGGTCTTCGCCGTTCACCTTGGCATGCGGGCCGATGCCCCTTACAGCAATCTGGCGGAACTGGCGGAATACGGGAAAACCCATGACCTGAAACTTGCCCACTGGGGCCTGGGGGCCGTACCCACCCTGATTGCCATGAACGCAGCCAAAATAGGGGGATTTCAGTGGCAGGAAACCGCGTACAAAGAGTTGAACCCCCTGCTGGTGGTCAAAGGGGATGCCGATGTGATCACCTTTTCCCTTCCCGGGATCCGGGATTATGTGGAATCCGGAAAAATGAAAATCCTGGCTTGCATGCTGCCGGATCGACTCGCGGATTATCCTGATGTCCCTACAGTGGCAGAACAGGGATTTGGGGATGCCTATTCCATTTGGTTCGGGGCGTTTGTTCCGGCACAGACCCCGGACGATATCGCCGGTCAGCTCAGCGATACTTTTTTCAAAGTCATGGCCCTGCCCGAGATTCAGAAAGTGATCAAAAATGTGGGGGTGATTCCCCATCCCACCGGACCTGAAGCGGCCAGAAAACAGATGGACAGTGAGCTGGCCAATTTCGGTGCTATCATGAAGGACCTTGGGATCATTGAATGAAGCCCAAAATTCTGAACAGCCGAACCCATGACCTGTTGGGATCGGTACTGGGCAGCGGTGCCCTGATTCTGCTGATTCTGTCTCCCTGGCTGGTGGATACCACAGGGCCGGATCCTTTCTACAAAGGGCCCCTGCTGTTTCCGTTGATTACCCTGGGCCTGATCCTGTCCGGGTCCGTGCCGTCACTGGCCCGACTGATCCGGCCCGGGAAGGCCCAATGGTACTTGGACGGCCTGGGCCAGCCCGTTCGGGCGGGAAAAGTGTTGACCTGCCTGGTGCTGTTCTTGGCAGGTCTGATGCTGTTCGGCCTAGAGATATCCACCCTGGCGTTTCTGGCAGCAGGCCTGAAGCTGGTGGGCCAGGACTCCCGGGTCAAGATGGTTCTGGTGCCGCTGCTGGTGACCGTGTTTTTGACAGTGATATTCAAGCAGTTTTTAGGTGTCTGGTTTCCCGAACCCCTGGTGATGAGTTTTTTGCGGAGTGATTCATGTTTGAGCACATGATGGACGGGTTTTCCGCCGCGTTTTCCCTGGCCAATCTGGCCTCCCTGTTATTGGGGTCGTTTGTGGGGGTGGTGGTGGGAATTCTGCCGGGCCTGGGGCCTATGGTGGGGATGGTGGTGCTTTTGCCCTTCACCTTTTCCTTCACCCCGGACATCGCCCTGTCCCTGCTGCTGGGGTATTTTGCGGCGGGTATTTCGGAGGGGCCATCCCGGCGGTGCTCCTGCGTACCCCGGGGGTGCCGTCTTCCCTGGTCACCAGTTTTGACGGGTATCCCCTGACCCAGAAAGGACAGGCCCAGGCGGCGCTTTCCGCAGCCCTATTGGGGTCATTCGGGGGCGGGATCATCAGTGTATTGATCCTCATGTTTCTGGCCCCGGTCCTGGCTCACGTGGCAGCCAGTTTCGGACCGCCGGAGTATTTTACCGTGGCCCTGTTCGGGGTGGTTCTGGTGGTGATGGCGTTCCGTTCCCAGCTGGGCCGGGGGATCATGCTTCTGGGCCTGGGGTTCTGGTTTTCCACCGTGGGGATCGACGGCACCACACTGAGCGAGCGCTATGTGTTCGGGACTCTGGCCATGCAGAACGGCCTGGATATCGTGCCCATCTGCCTGGGACTGTTCGGCATCGGCCAGACCCTGATTCTGGTGGAACAGAATATCATGAAAACCGACCATGTACACCTGAGCCGGTCCACCCTGGATTTTTCCCAGCTGTGGCAGGCCCTCAAATACTGGAAAACCCTGATCCGGTCCGGGGTGATCGGCACTTTTGTGGGGCTTTTGCCCGGCACCGGGTCCATCCTGGCCTCGTTTCTGTCCTATGACACGGCCAAGCGGCTGTCTCCTGAAAAGGAGCGGTTCGGCCACGGCACCCCGGAAGGCTGCATTGCCTCGGAAGCCGGCAACAATGCCGTGCCGGCCGGAGCCATGATTCCGCTGCTCACCCTGGGCATTCCCGGGGATGCGCTGAGTGCGGTGCTGCTGGGGGTGTTCACCATCAACGGCATCTATCCCGGGCCGCTGCTGCTGGTCAAAGAGCCCGTGCTGATTTCCACCCTGTATTTTTCCATGCTGCTTATCAACGTGGCGGCCTTTGCCATGCTCATGATCTGGCTGCGGCCTTTTGCCATGATCGTGAAAGTGCCGGGCCGCCTGCTGGCTGTGATTATCATGGTGATATCCCTGGTGGGGATCTATGCGGTGAACACCCGGCTGTTCGACGCCGGGGTGGCCATTGCCATGGGCGTGCTGGGGTATCTGCTGCTGCGGATGGGCTGGCCTGTGGTGACTCTGGTCATGGGAGTGGTGCTCGGAGAGATCATGGAAAACCGGCTGCGTCAGACCCTGAGCCTGGGGGAAGGCAGCCTGACGATCCTGTTCCAGCGGCCCATCTGTGTGATCCTGCTGGTGCTGACCCTGCTCACCATTGCCGTACCCCTGATCCGGGATGCCCGAAAAGCCCGGCAAAACGCCTCGCCATCCTCTTGATACTCTTTATGGCCAGGAAAACCCCGACAAGCAATGACCCTGCAACCTGACAACCGTATAAAAACTACTTAAAGCTTGACACTTAAAACATACCGTTTTTATTAGACAACAAACGCAACGCACTTCTATCGTCAAAGAACATCTGCAAGGAGAACAAAAAATGAGTTATCCCACCATCTATCCCACCGGTGCCACGGTGTACAATCCCGAAAAAGCGTTCAACGGGTATACCCTGTTCCAGGCCAAGGAACTGGGGGCCTGCTGATCGACATGAATGGCGGGGAGGTCAAGCTGTGGCAGGGCCTGCACGGGTTTCCCAACAAACTGCTCAAAGGCGGGTACGTGATCGGGCACACCGGGGAACGCAACACCCGGTACAGCATGCAGGACTACCGGGATCTGATCCAGGTGGACTGGGACGGGAATATCGCCTGGGAATTCAATCAGTATGAATATATCGAAGATCTGGGGGAAGATCCCCAGTGGATGGCCCGGGTCCATCACGATTACCAGCGCCAGGGTAATCCCGTGGGGTATTATGTGCCCGGCATGACCGCTGAATCCAGCGGAGGTAACACCATGATCCTGGGTCACAAAAATTTGGTGTGTCCGAAGATTTCCGACAAGCCGTTGCTGGATGACGTGATCTACGAGATATCCTGGGACGGGGATATTCTATGGGAATGGGTTTGCAGCGAACATTTTGACGAGTTCGGGTTCCGGGAGGATGCCAGGAACATCCTGTGCCGGGATCCTAACATGCGGCCTTGCGGCGGAGGCATGGGGGACTGGATGCACCTGAACAGCATGTCGCTTCTGGGGCCCAACAAATGGTACGACAGCGGGGATCAGCGATTCCATCCGGAAAATATCATTGCTGACGGCCGGGAGACCAACATCATTTTCATTGTCAGCAAACAGACCGGTGAGGTGATGTGGAAGGTGGGGCCTGATTATGACTATACCCCTGAAAGCGGCCTGGGGTGGATTATCGGTCAGCACCATGCACATATGATCCCGAAAGGCCTGCCCGGGGAAGGCAACATCCTGGTGTTTGACAACGGCGGATGGGCCGGATATGGCAGTTGCCATCCGGGCAGTCCCACCGGGACCAAAAACGCGCTGCGCGACTACTCCCGGGTGCTGGAGTTCGATCCGGTTTCCCTTAAGATCGTGTGGCAGTATACACCCCAGGAGGCCGGGCTGGTGCATCCCACGGACAGCAACCGGTTCTACAGCCCGTTCATCAGTTCGGCCCAGCGCCTTCCCAACGGCAACACCCTGATCACCGAAGGCAGCGGCGGTCGGATCATTGAGGTCACCGCCTCCCACGAACTGGTGTGGGAATATATCTCCCCTTACTGGGGCCGACATTTCAAAATGAACATGGTCTACCGGGCCTACCGGTATCCTTATGACTATGTTCCTCAGGTGGCTCCGCCGGAAGAGACGGCCATCGAACCTCTGGATATCACCACGTTCCGGGTGCCCAATGCACAGCCGAAAGGCGCAAGATCCCGGGTGACAGTGGAAGGGGTGCTGCCGTTCCAGAGTTCTTCCGCCCTGTGCGTGGTTTCAGATACGGACAGTGCGACAGTCAAAGACAAATGATCCGATGAAGCACAAAATTTTTTGGATATGAATGGATCCGCATAACTATAGGGATAACGCCCATGACGTATACACTGTTTTCCACCACTGGTTGCATCCGGTGCGGTATTGCCGCCGCTTTCATGGATGAACGCAGCATATCCTATGACAAACCAGATGTGCTTGGCCAGGGAAAGGACGCTTTCAAAGAGTTTTACCGAGATTATCGGAGCGCAGTCACCCGGGGGCCGGACGGGATCGCATTTCCCATCCTGTTCACCGGCGGCACCGTTATCCAGGGACTGGGACCGGTGCTGGCGTTTTTGCAGGCAGGCAATGTCCTGGATCCGTTTGTGACACTGGACCACCCCCCCCATGGATGGATCAGCGGGCTGGATCCGTCTGCGAGGCCCATGCCGGATGGTACCGATTTTCTGACGGTGACCCGGTTTCTGAAAAAAAATGGACTGAACATCCAGGTGGACGTCTGCGGGAGAAATCCCCACATACTGAAATCAGTGATTACGGAAAGGCTGTGTGACAAAGTGGTGTTCACCCTCCATGGCCCGGCATCCCGGTACCAAGACCTCACCGGCTGGCCACTGGAGGAACCGGATTTATCGGAAAGCCTGTCTCTGACAACATCGGTGAAAGACTATACCATTCTTCTGCCGGTTCAGCCGGTTTCCACGCCACAGGGGCCGGGGGTATCCATCACTCCGGATGAAGCGGCCCAGGCAGCCGGTCTGGTGGAAAGCGCCACGGGCAGCAAAAACACCCGTTCTTGATCCAGCCACTGGCACCCGGGGAGGACAGCGGCCTGGTCCCCCTGGCACCACCACAGCTGTTCAAATACCGGACCCTTTGCCGGCGCTTCATGGTGATGGCTGATATATGGAAACCGGCATGATCCCGTCCGACAGCGTATGTGCCGGGCCAGTCATCCTTGTGACCAATATCGCCTGACTTGATAGTAGTAAGACTACGAGCGCGCAAAGATTACAAAGAAACGCTTCCTTCTTGAACCGCTTGATCTTCTTGACAAAACCCCTCTTTCATGTATTCTTTTCTGTAGAACACATCACCTCACCCTCGTGTTTGCTGTCCGGGGATTCGTGTGGAAAAATAGTCGGCAAGATTATATTTTATGATGTGAAAAGGGTCCAAATGGCGATTCAAATCCGTGATGCCAAGATTGTTCCGCCACAGCTGCCAAGAGAATTACTAAGCCGGCCGCGATTACAAGCATTTGTTCGAAAAAACAAAGACAAGCGGCTGATTCTGATCCAGGGGCAGGCAGCTCAGGGAAAATCCACACTGGCTGCGTCATGCATAAAAACCGTTTTGCCCAGAACCGCCTGGGTCAACCTGGATTCGGATGATTCCAAAGCAGACAGCCTGTTTTCCGGTCTTGTCCATTCTCTGAAATATTCACTGGCATGGCCGGATGTCTCCAACCTGTTGTCCTATCCGGCCATTGACACGGCACCAAGGATACCCCGGTGCCGGTATCGCGAATGGGCAGATGCATTGTTTGAGGGTGTTTCAGGGGTATTGTATATTGTTTTCGACGGCCTGGACCGGTTCAAAGATGAAAACACGTCATTGGATTTGATCCGGGAGTTGATAGAACGGGCGCCGCGCATATTCATTTTATTCTATTGTCCCGCGGGATACCCCCACTGGAGGTCCAGAGATTCAAGATCTCCCAGGATGCCGCTGTTCTTTGCAACGAAGACCTGGCCTTTAATTTTGAAGAAATTCGTTCTTTTTTAAATCAAATTAAATCATTTGATCTGAATACAGATGCATTGAAATTGATCCATCAGATCACAGAAGGCTGGACAGGTGGATTGATCCTGTTTTCTGAATGCCTGGGCCACCTGCCTGCGGATGACCGCCGCAGTTTTGTTTTTCAGCAGACTCAGAGACCTTTCAGAGAAGCGGTTTTTCAATATTTTTTAGAAGAAGTTCTCCACTCCCTGCCGGATTCCATTTATCAGTTTCTTGTCAGATCCTCTGTGTTTGAAACGATCAAACCCGAACTGGTTGAAAGGGCTTTGAATATTGGAGAGAGTCTGGAATTCCTCCTTGAACTGGCGGAAAAAAATTTGTTTGTCCGTTCCCGCTATGATGCTGAACAAGGGTGGGAATTCCAGTATCATCGATTGTTTAAAGAGTTCCTGCAATCCAGGTTCCAGAGTCAGCTGACAGAGAAGCAAAAGCAAGATATTTATTTGAACAGCGGCGGGGTATTTGAAAAAACCGGAGATCACAGCATCGCGATTGACTTTTATATCAGAGCAGGCGCATATGACAAAGCCATCGCCAATATTGAAAAACCGGGATGCTGCTTCTGGAGAACGGCAGAAATGCGGATCTGACTCACTGGCTTGCCGCACTGCCCGAACCCATGATCGAACAGCGCCCCTGGCTGCTTTATTTCCGGTGTATGACTCAGAGGTTTACCCGTGTCAAAGAAAATTTGAAATGTCTGCCTGACGTAATGGCTGCGTTCAAGGAACAAAACAACATCAAAGGACAGCTCCATTCTTTGTCTGCGATGCTGGAAGCCGTGATTACGTCGGGGCTTGCCTGGGATATTCTGGAAAACAATTTGAATCAGGCGGAAAAACTGTTGGATTCCGTGGCCGTTGACATCTATCCGTATGAAAAAGCGGTCCTTTTGTCTCAATACGGACATGGTCATACGGTGCGTGGAAACCTGCAGACAGGGGTGTCAGCTTTGCAGGAAGCGTTTTTGCTCTCTATGAATTGTAATAGTCACGTTTTGCAGGTGATGATTTCCTGCCATATGGTTGTGAATCTGACAATGCAGAATAAATTTTCCAGGGCACACACATATGTTGAAATCCTGGATAAACGGGTTGAAGGCAGCGCGATGCCTGAATTGCAGATAGTTAATCAGATTACCAGGAGTTTCATGGCTTCTTTCCGGGGAGAAGCATTAAGCGCCCGGCAATTCCTGGATTCTGCCCAGAAGCATGTGAATGACAATGGATTGATTTATTATCTGCCGGTTGTATTGATGTACCGGGTTTTGTATTGTGCGGTCTGTAACAGACACAGTGAAGTGGCTGAAGTGGGGAATCGGCTGGTGAATCTGGCCGACTCCATGGGAAATCCGGCAATGGTTGCATTAACCACTTTTTTCTTGGGATTGAGTGCCTATCGCAGCCACCAGTTCCAACAGGCTGGGCAGATCATGGATCTGGCCGACCGACGCTGTTCTCCCCGGGAAACCAATACACAGATGCAATATTATGCCGGCAAAGTGGTGACATGCCTGATTGCCTTCAACCATGGGAAAATCAGATGTCAGGCCAACGGGCTTCATGAAGCGCTGGAATATTTTAAAAAAGAAGACTGCGTCTGCCTGGTAGCGGAAACACATATGGCCATCTCTCTGATTGAAGAGCGGCAAAAACGATATGATCGGGCAAAAAAAAATCTTTTCCAGGGGTTTGAAATATCGTTACAGGCGGAACAGCGCCATTTTCTGATTTTAAATCGTTCCGACATGATTGCTGTGTGTCTGTCGGCACTGATACTGCCTTCCAGGAAAATACAGCAGCATGCATCATCATTTCTTTGTCTGGAAGTGCTTGATAGGGTCGTTTTTGAACCGGAAAAAACGGCTGAAAGTCTGGAGAGTCCGGTGAATATCGTCCGATTGTCTGTTCAGACCGGACATACGGCCAAAGGCATTGAACTGATTCTGAATCACGCGCCCATGCTGTGGCATCAAGCAAATTCCGGATACTGGGGCGGATGATCGCCGCACTGCCCAGAGAAATGGTTGATGCATCATCACAGCTGATTTACTGGCAGGGAATGTGCCATCTCCCGGTTTCACCGGAAATCGCCAGAAAAAGGTTGATGCAGTCGCTGAATATGTTTGAAACCGAATCAGACCCCAATGGCTGTTTTTTGGCTTTGTCCGGGGTACTGGAAGCGGTTTTCTATCAGTTCAATGGATTTCGGGAAACCGATTTTTTATAGAAAAAGCCGCGTCTCTTGAAACACGGTTTGGCCCGATTCAACAACCGGAGGTCGTGTTGAAACTGACAGGCGCCATACTTCATTCTCTGGTTTTTCAAAATCCGGTTTCCTGTCCGGCTCAAAACTGGATCGTGCGGGGATGGCGGACATCTCAGCAAGTCAAAACGGTTTGTCATGCTGCCCCTTTTTTTCTTCCCATGATTCTGCTGCGGATACTTCAGGGCGATCTGTCCGGTGCGGGCCATCTGTTAAAACGGTTTGACACTGCTTCACCTGAAACCATATCGCCACAGCCCTATCTGGTTCTTTTGAATCTGAAATCGTTTCATGCCTGGCTCAGTGGTGATTTTGACGCGGGATTACAAGCGGTTGAAAAGGGACTGGCAGTGGGAAAAGAAGCTGGAATCGATTTGATCTCTTCGGGTTTGCGGGTGCATGGTGCGGCATCTGCCATCGGTGCCGGCCGGTATAAACGGGCCAAAGCACTTTTGGATCAGATCACTCCGGTTCTATGTCATCAGGGGATGTGGATACAGGGGTGGTATCATTATATTTTTGCCTGGCTTGCCCTTGTGACAGGAAATCCGGCATCCTGCCGCCTGCATGCCAGGGCCTGTTTTGAAAAGCTGAATCAAGCCGGGTGTGAGCTGGCACTTGCCTACTGTCATCTGATGATGGCCAAAATGCACCGTGCCGTTGATGAGAAAAAAAGGGCAATCTTTCATTTAGACCGTTCATTGACGTTGTGCCGTAAATATGGTGCTGAGCAATGCCGGTTCATGGCATTGCTGGACCGGGCCTTTATTTTGACAGGCACGGAAGCGGACCAGGCACTTCGGGCCGGAATGCGGTTGGGGAGAGATCAGCAGTATCGATTCGGATTCGCCTGGAATCCAAGGGAGATGGCGTGTCTTTGCGCCAGGGCCTTAAAAAGGGATATTGAGCCGGATTACGTTTGTTCATTGATTACTGCGCATCATCTGATGCCGGATGATCCGCCATTGGACATCCGGCAATGGCCATGGTCGGTGTCTCTCTATTGTCTGGGAAGATTCAATGTGATGGTCAATGCCAAAAATATCGGATTCTCCCGCAAAACCCAGTACAAACCCCTGGATATGCTGAAATTCATCATTGCCAGGGGAGGGCGGGACATTCCGGACTATGCTATCCAGGATGCGCTTTGGCCCGACAGCGATGGAGATGTCGCGCACAACGCATTCACCACCACACTTCACCGGCTCCGAAATATGCTGATGACGTCGGATGCATTGATTTATCGGGAGGGACGTGTGTCATGCAATATCCGGATTGTCTGGGCGGATATATGGGAGTTGGAATCTCTTTGTCAATTAATGGAACAACACCTGAGTGAACGTCAGCCCATTGATCAGATAATACCGCTTCTGGATGGTTTGTTCGCATTATACCAAGGCGCTTTTATTCCCGATGACCCGGCGGAATGGGCTATCATGGAGCGGCAGCGTTTCAGGGAGCTGTTCATCGCTGTAATCCAGAAAACAGCCGGGCGATTTGAACAGTGTCAGCAGTGGCAACGGGCTGCCCAATGCTATCGGCGGGCACTGAACCCCGAGCCGTTAACAGAAATATTTTATGAAAATCTCATGCGGGTTTATGCCAAAATGGGAAAATCCAGCGAAGTGCTTCTGGTTTATAAACAATACGAAGCGGTGCTGAGAGCAGAACTGGGTATGTCACCTTCAGCCAGGATCAGAGGATTGTGCTGGGGAATTTGCGGCAAGGCATCTGGCAGTCAGAAACCGTCTTAAGGAGTGTCTTTTAACTGTTTCATATTTAAAATGGGAAAGGTATCAGTGGAGGCGCCCTTTATTTAATAATGGCTCTGATACCTCCCCCATTATCGAAAAACCCTTGCAGTACAGTTGTGTTCCAAAAAGAAAGCGGGCCGTAACCCAGGAGATCGTTGGTTTCCATATCAGTTCCTGGGATACGTTAAATCGACCAAAGCTTTTTCCAAAAACCATCCGTCAGGGTGCGGTTCTCCGGCCGGTTTGATGGTTACCGGATGAGCTGAGTCGAGCCCCGGTTTTTTCACATAAAGCAGATAGCAGTGCGATCTGACCGGGATGACATGGGTGCGTTTTGTAAGAAGCGGTAGTTCTGAGGAAACGTTTCGTAAGAACTTTCCGCCGCGGTCATATTCACAATAAGTGCCGTCAGGATTTTTGATATATCGGTGCATGGTTGCCATGTCGACATAGATATCTTCAGTTGCCTTGTTTTGAGTGAGAGTTTGACCGCATTTTTTTTCTTTTTGGTCAGCGCCCCAGGCGCTGAATGCGGAAAAATAGATGGTTGCCATGCCAAAAACGAAAAAAACGATCCCTTTGTTCATGATCCCCTCCCCGTTGATAATTGATAATTCGCAGACGGTGTCGTTCCGGTTACGCCTGCCAAAAGCATGCGCACTGTGTATTTAAATTTTAAGATATCAGAGAGTGAGTTACAAATAGATTACAGATTCAAAAAATATTTTTCAGATTCGGCTTTTTTTCAGATTCTGTCGAGGCCGCGTATTATTTTCCGGGCCGGTTCCGGCCTGGGAAATGGTCTGTTAATGCTTGACAGATGACGTGCAGGCGGGTATCCATGAAACTGAAAAAACTGGAACTGTCCGTCATGACTATCGTAAAACAGGGAGACCATGAATATAGTGTACACCCCGGATCTATCCACATCTGCCTGCCAGCCCCTTTATATGACTGCCATCGAGGCGGGGTTCCCTTCTCCGGCCGATGATTATATCGAAGGCAGCCTGGATTTGAACCAGCACCTGATCAAACACCCGGCCGCCACCTTTTTTGTCAAGGTCAGCGGCAACTCCATGGTCGATGCCGGCATTTTCCCCGGAGATATCCTGATTGTGGACCGGTCCCTGGAGGCGGTGGACAAGAAAATTGTCATTGCGGCAGTGGATGGGGAGCTGACGGTCAAGCGGTTGAGAATCCGGTCCGGCAGACCGGTTCTGGAACCGGAAAACGATCAGTATGATCCTATTAAAATTACCCCTGACATGGCGTTTGAAATCTGGGGTGTGGTGACCAATGTGATCCACAAGGTGTGAGATGAGAGGATGACATGCCGGTATTCGCCCTGGTGGACTGCAACAATTTTTATGTGTCGTGTGAGCGGGTGTTCAATCCCGGGCTGGAAAACCGTCCGGTCATTGTGTTGTCCAATAATGACGGATGTGTCGTGGCCCGGTCCAACGAGGCCAAAGCCCTGGGCATCACCATGGGAGTCCCGGTTTTCAAGATCCGGCACCTGATCGATCAGTTTGATATCCGGGTGTTTTCATCCAATTACGCGCTGTACGGAGACATGTCCGGCCGGGTGATGCAGACCCTTTCCGCATTTGCCCCGGCCATGGAGATCTATTCCATTGACGAGGCATTCCTGAGTCTATACCGGCTTGTCTTCACCGACCTGACCACTTATGGGAGACAGATCCGGCAGACGGTCCGGCAGCATACCGGCATACCGGCGAGCATCGGCATGGGTCTTTCCAAAACCCTGGCCAAGGTGGCGGCCGGGATCGCTAAAAAATCGCAAAAAGCGGACGGTGTCCTGGATCTGACGGATCCGCGGCTCCAGAACCCGGCCCTGGAAAGGACCCCTGTGGAGGATGTGTGGGGGGTCGGCCGGCGGTATGCCCGGTATCTTCAGATGCGGGGTATCCGAACGGCCCGGGATTTCAGAGATGCCGATGTCAGCCGGTTCAAAAAAGATGGGCATCAACGGGATCCGAATTCAAAAAGAGCTGCTGGGCGAAGCCTGTTATGATCTGGAAGTGGATGCGCTTGAAAAAAAACCGTCTCCGTATCCCGGTCCTTTAAAACCCCGGTGACTGATTTTGACAGCCTGTCCGAGGCGGTCAGCACCTATATCGTAAGGGGAGCGGAGAAGCTCCGGGCCCAGAGCAGCCATGCTGAGGCCATGACGGTTTACGTCACCACCAACCGGTTTAAACCGGAATCTTTTACTACAAGGCAGATACCACAAGCTTTCCCACGGCCCTGAACCACACCTCTGCCCTGCTTGCCTGCGGCCGGGCCGCCTTGAAGCGGATTTTTCAGAAGGGCCGGGCCTATACCAAGGCCGGTGTGATCTTCTCAGACCTCACCTTAAACGGCATCTATCAGCAAGATCTGTTTGACAATGCGGACCGGTCCCGGGCCGGCCGGGTGATGGAAACCATGGATCGTATCAATTATTTGATGGGCGCCGGCACCGTCACCTATCCCGCCACCGGCATGGGCCGTGACCGGCCCTGGACAACTGCGTTCAATCACCGGTCCCCGGCCTACACCACGGACTGGAACCAGCTGGTGACAGTGAGATCCTGAAATGACAGCCTGGTCGGTATACCTGCTGCGATGTGCGGACAACTCTTTGTACTGCGGGGTCACCACCGATCTGGCGGCCCGTCTGCAAAAGCATAATCAGGGGACTGCATCCCGATATACCCGGTCCCGGCGGCCGGTGACCCTGGCTGCGTTTCGGGACAATCTGGATAAATCAGTGGCGTTTAAACTGGAATATCGGATCAAGCAGCTGCCTGCGGACAGAAAAATCACGGCCTTGAAAACATCGCAGGGATAACCTGCGGTTTTTCAAGGCGTTGAGACCAGTTGCCGGCATCTGGTTTGTGAGCATCCATGGGATGGCTGCCTGTTTTTCAAGCATCTTGGCATTCTTCAGACACCACCAGACGCCGGTGGTTTAATCGCCTGATGACCGGGTCGGGACAGATGAAGGTATTTTTAGCGGCTTGCTGTAAATGACCTTGTCGTCCCCGGGGCTGTAGAAATCGGGCAGGGTGGCGGCCTCGATGTAGCCGCAGCGCTCGTAAAAGCCCGGGTTGGGGCGTATCTGGGCTGGGATGCGGTTTCCACGTAAGCGGTAAGGCCTCCGGCATCCATGATCAGTTGCTCCATCCGGGCCAGCAGGACCTGCCCCAAACCCTTTTTCTGGAATTTCGGGGAGACCGCAATCCAGTAGATGTCATAGCTGGCCAGAGTGCAAGGGATCGGGCCGCAGCAGCCGTATCCGGCAAGCCGGCCGGCCTTTGAGGCCAGGATAAAATAATATCCGCTGGCCGGGCCTTTCTTCAGGCGTTCTTCCACCAACTGGGCCGCGATTTCCACTTCATCCTCCCGGAAGAACCCGGTGGCGGCCACCAGGCCCCGGACCTCTTTCACATCATCAGGCACGGGGTCATACCGGAACTGAATGCCTTTGGGGATGGACCGGGACGATGTGCGATCCCGGGTCGGAGTGAACACAGCCTGGGCCAGGCCTTCAAAAAAGTGCCGGGCATTGACGCCCAGATTCCGGGTGTTGTAGCCGCCTTCCTGAACCACCAGCAGGGGCCGGCCGGCCGCCCCGATCATCTGCCCGTTTTTGAAAAAATCTTTGGGGGTCAGAGACCAGGTGCCGGTGGGGTCATGCCGGGCCGTGTCCATGCCCAGGCAGACCACCAGGAAGTCCGGTTCGAAATCCGCCACCCGTGCCAGGGCCCGGGTCAGAGCCGTTCGGAAGGTTTTGCCGTCCACGGCTTCGTCCAGGGGCAGATTGAGATTGAAACCTTCGCCTTCGCCTGTGCCGGTTTCATCTGAAAATCCGGTGAAATAAGGATAGGCAAACGAAGGGTGGCCGTGGATGGATACGGTGAGGATATCTGACCGGTGGTAAAAAATATCCTGCTGCCCGTTGCCGTGGTGATAGTCGATGTCCAGGATGGCCACCCGACCCTGTTCCCGTAGATACCGGGCCGCAATGGCCGCATTGTTGAGATAGCAGAATCCGCCAAACGATCTTTGTTCCGCATGATGCCCCGGAGGCCGCACCAGGGCATAGGCGACTCTCCGGCCTTCCAGCAGGGTGTCGGCTGCCGTGAGTACGGCATCGACTCCGGCCCGGGCCGCAGGCCAGGCGTTTCGGTGGATCGGGGTGAAGGTGTCAATGCAGTAGTAGCCGGGCAGGACCGTGGATTCCCTGGGAGGCCGGGTCTTGTTCCGGATGGGAAACACATAGGGATAAAGGGATTTGTCTGCGGCCACCTCTTCACAGGCCCGGGCCAGGTAATCAATGAAATCCGCGTCATGGACCCCGCGGATATGGGTGTCGGTAAAAGACCGGGTTTCAAGCGTTTCAAACAAACCGCTTTTTTTCAGGTGAGACAGGATCCGGGCGATGCGCACCGGGGATTCCACATACCCGCGTTCATGGATATGGTGAATCTCATGATCCTGATTGAGCACCAGGGCGATTTTTTCTGCGGATCCGGCCTGGACGGTCCGGCGGGTTCTGTGGGGCCGCACATGGCAGAAAGGCCTCAGTTTCACCGGATTGTCCCGGATGGAGCCCACCACCTGTGTCACGTATTCAGGTGGGCACAGGTCTTTGTATTTGCGCTCCAAAATGGCCTGCACCACATTTTTTGCATGGGACCGCGTAAGGGGGGTGTCCGTTCCCAGGTCATCATACACCAGGTGCGGCATGCAGGTGTCCTCCGGACTTACCGGGGTCTCATACCCGGTGCCGGCAATAGGCCTGGCCCCGTAGCGCTCATAGAACCGCAGCCGGGCGATGTTGTCCCGGAGCAGGTCGGGGTTGCATTCTCCCGGTGTGTCGGGCAGGCATTCAAAGAACAGCCCGCTGACTTTCAGGGCCGCACACTCGGCTCTGACCCGCTCGTACAGAGTACTGCCCAGTCCGCCCCGCAACGTGTCTCTGGCTGTGGCGATCCAGTCCAGAAAACAGAAATTGATGTCCGGTTCATGCAGGACCATGGCAAATCCCAGCACTTTATGCCGCATGTTTTCCGCCACAAACAAAATGGGCCGGAACCGGAGAGTAAACGGATTGCGCAGATGGTCTCCCAGGTGTGCGATGTCCCGTTCGGATACCTCAGGAAACCGTTTTTTCAGGATGGTTTCGACCTGGCGGATCGCATCCTGATTCACCGGGATCACATCATCAAAAATACGTCTTATTCTGAACATAATTGAAAGGACACCATCTGTTGGACCGCGTGGGCGTAAGAAATTCCTGCCCGATCCAGAGCTGCGGCAAATCCGGCATCCGGAGACAGGCAGGGGTTGGTGTTGATTTCCAGGATGAACGGGCGGCCTTCGGTGGTCACCCGGAAATCCACCCGGGCATATCCGGCCAGGTGAAACAGTTGCCAGCATCGGCGGGCCAGGGTTTCCAATTCTTCCAGCAGGGACATCTCCGAGGGAAAGAAGTCAAACCGCCGGGGGGTGTTCTGGTATTCTTTGGAATCCGTTTCCCATTTGGCCCGGAATCCCACCATGGCGGGCCGGTCTGCCGGGGTGTCCGGAAACAGGATTTCGGCCGGCGGCAGCACCCGCACGCCGGAACGGTCAGACAGAAGTGACAGATTGAATTCACGGCCGGAAATGAACTGTTCGGCAAAACAGGCCCCGCCTAAATCCGTGGCTCGGGCTTTGAGCAGCCGGGACACGTCCTTTGCCGTTCCGGGCACCAGGTTTTCCGTTTCAAGACCCAAAGACCCGTGTTCCCAAACCGATTTGATGATCCACAGGGAGGCAGAATAATCGGTTTTCAGGGACAACCCGGCGCGGTATGTC
>LQAF01000052.1_pt1 | contig 24540 bp, 29 predicted proteins | sample 1535781 | NCBI WGS metagenome assembly LQAF01 (sample SAMN04331583, study PRJNA305678) | bioreactor metagenome | isolation source: bioreactor_2 inoculated with Wadden Sea sediment 2nd replicate of a... | place: Germany:Bremen
AAAAAACCGTAAGGTTTGGTGCCGACATGCAACAACAGCTTTCTCCAATTGGATTGACACCCCCTCAGAACATCATAAGCCGCATCTTTACCAAACGCGAGGTTTCCGTTGGTTGCAATGCACCTGAACAAATTTTCCTCCACAAAGGGCAGGGTGAATATGGCCAAAATCAAGGTGCGCATGCTATGCCCATGTCGTTTTCTAATGCCGCATTGATGCAGAGAAGTGGCAATTTTAGAGCGTTATGTCCTTTTTGGGGCTGTTCAATTGAATCCCGAAAGTTAAGTTAGAGTGACATATTCCACCATCGACACAAAAACACAATTTTTGGGATGTCAGTCACAATTCGTTCAAACCAGAACAAAAGAAGGGAATTCAGCCCCTGGAAGATACGTTCGGTATGGGGCAGGGTTTAGTCCCCCTTGCAGAGAACCAGAAAAATCCTTCGCAAACCAGATCCAGTTCCCACCCATGCCATGGATCTATGCCATTTGCCGGCAGAGTAAAGGTGAAATTTGTATCAATGGCTTGTCCCGGAGTAATCAACTTTTCCGGTAATGGATGGCGCTGCTCAGCTTCTTGAAAGGTGCTGCTAGAAAGGTTTCCTTTTTTCAAGGCAATAGTGATATGTCCCTGCCTGAAGTGCTGCCCATGCCAATTCGTCTCACCAGTATTTTTTATATGAACCCAAACAGAAGCGTTTCCTTTTTCAGGATCTATTCCACCGCCAAGTAAGGTGAGCCGGGCATGCGTGTTGTTTTGTAGGTCATGACATTCTGGAAAGGCTCCATAAGGTTTACGGGCCGTTAAATTATTGGTTGCATCCACAGGTGCTGTTGAAAATTTACCAAGTGGCTGATCCGCTTGTTGGGGGGTAAAAAAGCCATTGACTGATATATAGCGGACCTGATCGATAAATCCGTATCTTTTCAGAAGGCAATCAAGATATTCAATGGAAAAAGGGTTTTCTAGCGTGCCATAGGTGTCCATTTCCTTGACAAGTTGACGTTCCAGGGCCTTATTGCCGGGATGCCAGGCACCCTCGACAATACCGAGGCACCCGCCCGGTTTGAGATAAGAAAACACTTTTTCTAAGGCTGTATGTTCATCAACAACATGATGAAGTGAATCGAAAAAAATGATTGCATCAAAGCTGTGCTCTGCAAATTCGCTTTCTTCAATAGTTGTCTGATGAAAATAAACCTGCTCTGAAAAGTCTATCTGATAGTGCTTTCCCAAATGTTGACAACGGTTTCGAGCAATTTGAAGCATATCGGCAGCCGGTTCAAGTGCGTCTACTTGAAATCCCAACATTAAAAGTATTTCCGTCAGCCAACCCGAACCGCTTCCTGCCTCTAAAACTCTGCCCTCTTCCCGAATATTCATCGCTTTAAGTAAATTGTTAAGCGCATACATCAAACTGAAGTATTCCAAGTTGCCCGGTGACGGATCAAAAGGTTTTCTGTAAAGCCATTCTCGGCCACCATTTGAGATATTGGCAACATAATCCGATGCTGCTTTTACAGCTTGTGTGTATCCAACAGTTTCTTGATCAAGGAATCTTTTAATCACGGGCATCGCATCCAAAGATCGTTCGCCTTTTTTTTTAACTATCTGCTTGAATATTCTATTGATCCGAGTTTTACTGAACAAATGACTACTGGCAAGATCCTTACGGATTCTTAAGCCTCTTTTTTTCGGAATAGGAAGAAATTTTTTAAGCACGATTTAACCAAATGGTACCTTAGTTTCCAATAATTAACTTAAATATCAAAATTGAGTTGAGCAAGGAAGACTGCTTTTCAGTTTCTGATACCGGATGCTTTTTTATCGGTTTCATAAGTTTCATCCTTACCCGTCCTAAACCAATTTTTCAATGTTAAGAGTCGCACTTATATTTTCAGAGAGGGCGAAATATGTCAATAAAAATGAGACACATTTTCCATAAAGTTAAAGTTGAATTAACTCGTTCTCTTTTTGTTTTGGTTTATTGTGTTAAATTTTGGAGGAATCTGAATCAAATCCCGCTATATGTCTTACTTATATTGTCATAGAGGGGGAGGGGTCAAATTTGGGTGCTGATGGGGGGGGCAATTTTGAAAGTTGATTGACAGTCATGGGCCATGACTGGGCAAGCCTGGACCGAAAAGATCGCCTATACGCTTCCTTTGAATAGGCTATCATTTCAATCCGCTGTTTTTACCTGAATGGAGGTCAATCCCAGCCCCAACTCACGAACATCGCCCGAGATTCCGAGTTCGGCAGGAGATACGGAATTTTTGCTCTTAAACCTGATGGATACCTGCGTGTCATCTGAAAAAAGATTCTTGGGAATCTTGACTGACCGAGAAGAATTATTATCAGAAAGGGTATATTTAAGCGTTCCGACATACTGTTCTTTCAGGTAGACATCAATTTCCTGACTGGGGTGCTTTCGGTCCAGAAAGGCGTGACCGTCAATCAATAGTACCAAATCTTTTTTAGGCACCCGGTCAAGCCGAAACCCGCATAAGGCCGCCTCGGCCTTTGACCATGTTCCCCAGGGCTCTCCCCCCCACCACTCATGGTTTAGATATTTGCGGCCTTTCCCCCAGGCTCTAAAGGGTAGATTTTCACCAATTTTCAGGGTTTCGGTGCCCCCAGAGTGGTCTTTTCCCAACAGCATCGATTTTTTGAGCCTGACAAAAGTTTTTGGCAAGAAAATACTTTTTATCGGGTTAATATTTTTTGCAAGGATTGAAAGCTCACAGGATTGAATCCATTTTATATCTGAAAAATTGTAAATCTTAATCCTCAAGGCCAGAATTTTTTCAATCGCTGGCATCCGGATCATTCCTGCGGCCCGTACCATGCCTATTTCATCAAAGACAATACCGTCCTCACTTGTGCTGATTGTAAATTGCTCAGGATAGGCCGGAGGAGCCCAGACCACCGGATGATTCAAAAACCTTATCACTGCCGCATTGACAGGTTTTTTAAATTCAATTTGGATCAGGGTATTGCTTTCATGGATATCATACACGGCCGATATCTCCGACGACGGCAACCGAATCATATAGGCATTAAAAAGGCCTACCGATATCAGCACAACTATGAAAAGCTGAAATATTTTCCTGAGCAATTGGTTATTTGACAACACAATGACCAACAAAAAAGAACGAATAATATCCCCATGACGGACCATGCAGCTAACAAGGGTTTACTGGCATTAAAAAAGGAGTTCAATCCGGATTCACAGAAAAAATAATTGTCCCAGGGAATAACGCTTGAAAAGTGAAGAAAGGATAAAAAAGTAAGATGATTGTACAGAACGTCATATGTATAAGATACTTGCATATTAATCAAAAATAAATTGGGCTTAATGCAGTATAGGCCGAAATTGATATAGGAAACCAGAACAAAGACAACAGTGATAATCCTGGCGATCTGAGTTTTTAAATGATGAGCCATATGGCAAGCCCCATGGCAAACACAGGCAATACCACCACCCAAAACCGGGCGGGGAAAGAGTCAGAAGCCGCCCCCCAAACAAAGGTGAGAGAATATACTCCCAAAAGAACCAACCCCAGTCTTGCCTGAGTTGACTTGTTTATAACCCCGATCACCAATCCGATAATTCCCAATATCAAGGCGGGATTAAAAATCAAAAGGCCGTGACGCATGGTCCAAAGTTGAATTGCAAGCCGCTGGAAAAACATGGTGAACCCAGGCTCAAACGGTGCCTTTGCGCTTCCGAAAACCGATCCGCTCCAGGATATCTGAAACCAAACAAACCCAGCCAGAGCGATCATGGCATATAAAACCGAACACAATATAATTCTACGATAATTCGGATGCTCTTTCAGCTCACTCATCACTCTGAGTACCAGGTAAATGACAAGTACGGCTGAAATCAATGCCGTTCTGATGTGGAAAAACGGAAGGATCAGGGACGCGGACAGGCCGAGGTACAATGAGAAAAGTGGCAATGATTTTTGAGTGGATATATAAAGTGCAATCGAAAGCAAGGTCATTAACCAAATTTCCGAATACAACAGACTGGCATAGGAAAACACAGGGAGTGTGGTAAATATGAAAAAGGAAATTAACACCGATAGCACCGGCGTTGAAAACCGCTGCAAAAGTTTGGCCAATGCAAAAAAACCTGCCAGTGCTACGGCAAACTGGGCCCACCGGCCACCCTCAGGTCCCCAAAGACCGACAAAGGGACTGATAAGTATGGAATGAACCGGGGAATGCACGGAACTCAGCAACTCAGGAGGATATACGCGGATATAAAAACGGTCGCAAAATGCCACCCATTCCGTGTAGGCAAGATGAAAAGAACCGGTTTTAAAAAAACTGTAGGCCATATGCAGGTATCTAGGTTCGTCACCGGTATAAACAGGTTTGCGGGCCAAAATCTTAATCAGAAACAAGAGGCCGGCAAATAGGCTAACAAGTAAATTTCCCCTCCATAACCTTCTTGCGATGGGCTTAACACCCCTCATGATTCGGACCCTTCCCTAAAAAAACAAAATATTTTTGACCAATGAAGTTTAGCCCCGAAAACAGGCAGACGCCAAATAATAATGCCGATTGTTCAACGATATGGGTCTTTTCTATATGTAAAAAAAGCAACAAATAGCGGATGATGGGTTTGGCAATTAAAAACGCCACAATATAGCATAATGCAATATTAATGAAAAATTTAGTACCTGTACTCAGAGATGAGTCGTCGTTTTTGAAGGTCATTTTTTTGTTTAAAAAAAATGATATCAGGCTCGAAACAAAATAAGATATCGCACTGGCCCCCCAATACCCCATCCCCAATAAATTATAAAATACAGACATCAACATTATACTGAGGATCGTTATAAATATCCCGATACCAATGAATTGAAGCAATTCATGCTGTAGTGAACCATGTGTTCTAATCTTATTCATTTTTTTTTCTGCAAACAGCTATAAGCGACAATCCGGGTAATCGGATATGAATTTTATTTAGCAATTGATTGATGGAGAAGTCTATGTTCAGCAACCCCCAAAGGGACTTCGTCATAAAACTGTCTTCGGCATGTGACCACAACCCAATACCTGCGTTTTTGTTCTTAATCCACCCGGTTTTTTCGAGCAAGATAAAAAGCCACCTGAGTAAAAATAGAGAGCTGTAGAAATAATACGCCTGTTCAATGATGATTCCGTTTTTCCGTAACAAGCCAACCAGATTTTTTCTATTATATCGTCTATAATGTTTTAAAAACAGGTCATGGGAGGAAAAAACAAACTGAAAGGCCGGGACGGTTATGATAATTTTGCCGCCAGGGGTTAACGTCTCGAGGACTTGTTGTAAGAAGGCGTTTTCATTCTCGATATGTTCTAAAACATCCATCATGATCAGGCAATCGATGCTATCTGTCTTAAGTAAAGCGGTATCATTTAAGCAGATGAGCCCGTCTTTTTTTTTTCCTGGTATTGGTATACCCCTTATCAACAGCAAATACATTACCATTTGTCATCTCCATAAGTTTTCTACAAAAATAACCATCTCCCGAACCAATGTCCGCATAGGCAAAGCCACTGTTTTTGGGCAATAATTTCAAAATATTATGGCTACGAGACAACTCCCATGGATGCCGATATGGATTCTTTGTTTTTTCCCTTAAATCCATTTCAATTTTATTCCTTTAAATTGAACTCCTTAATAAGATACAAGGGCCTGTTTTTGGTTTCCAGGTAGGTCTTCGCCAGGTATTGCCCAATGATACCGAGGCACAACAATTGCATTCCGCCTATAAAGGAAAAAATAGACATCATGGATGGCCAACCAGATACCGGATCCCCCCAAAACAATTTCCTGACAATGATTACGATCATGCCTAAAAATGAAATACCCGATATACATACGCCTATAAAAGAGGATAATGCCAGGGGCAGGACCGAAAAACCGACTATTCCATCAATGGAGTATAAGAACAAACTCCAGAACGACCATTTGGTGTGACCTTTTACACGTTCGATATTTTCATAAGTCACCCACTTTACATTAAACCCGACCCAATTGAACAGTCCCTTTGAAAAGCGATTGTACTCCTTCAGGGATAGAATGGCTTCCACCATTTGTCGTGTCATTAGCCTAAAGTCTCTTGCGCCATCTACAAATTCTATTTTGGAGATCAAGTTGATTATCTGATAAAACTTTCGTGCAAAATACGAACGAAGCAGCGGCTCTCCTTTACGGGACACCCGTCGGGCTGCAACACAATCATAGCCTAAGTTTTTTATGGATAAATACATGTCCTTCAATAGATCCGGCGGATCCTGCAGGTCTGCATCCATTATCGCAACATAATCTCCCTTGAACTTTTCCAAACCGGCATAGATAGCAGCTTCCTTTCCAAAATTCCGGGAAAATGAAATATAACTGATATCATCAGATGTTGATGCCATCTCTTTGATGATGGTTAACGTGTCATCCGTGGAACCATCATCAACAAATCCGATTTTGATATTTACCTCTTTTAGTAGTCCACTATTTTGGGAAACTTTTTTGACTTCACTATAAAAAAGTTCGATAGATTCCTGTTCGTTGTAACACGGCACGACGATGCTTAAAGTCTTTTTTTGATCATGCATTTAAATCCACTCTTGGCTTTAGGCTTGAGTCCAAAATAAAATCGTCAGATATTTAATCGTCCCAGCAACTAATTTCAACTGCCCGATTTTAATACCTGGTGTGCCCCCTAAAGTCAAGAGTGAGGCCCGCTATGCCCAGAGCTGACGCAAGTAATTGCTCTGAAGTGGATACGGATAGGAACTTGTTTTTTTGTCAAACTGAGTTTGATAGTTGATTTTAATTAGTGTAGGGCGGGTCAAGAATAAATCTTATGAAACCGATAAAAATGCATCCATTGCCAGAAATCGAAAAACAGTCACCCCCCAGGGACGAAAGCCCAAGGAAAAGAATCCGTTGCCTGCTGAGGTCGCCAGGCTTCAGAAAGAAAAACAAACACGTCTCTCTCCTTTTGCCTTAAAACCTGATGAACAGGAAACGGTGCTGGATACCCTTCATTCTGAAAAATACCAGGACCAGGCCCCGTATCAGGTTTATGCATCTCTTCTTGATGATGGAGAATACTATTGTTCAATCATGACTATGTAGCGGTTTCTTCACAAAGCCCATGGTACGGTTCCTGATCACAGACGGCAGGTTAATCGTCCGAAGCATAAAATATCCGAACTGCTGGCAACCAAACCGAATCAAATCTGGTCGTGGGATATTACGAAGCTGAAAAGCCAAGTCAAATGGACATATTTTTATCTGTATGACGTCATGGGTATTTTGAGCAGGTCCGTTGTTGGCTGGATGGTTGCCCACAGGGAACAGACAGCATTGGCGAAACGGCTGATACAGGAATCCTGCCAAAAGCAGAATATACTGCCAGGTCAACTCGGGTTGCATGCAGACCGGGGATCCGGCATGAAATCCAAAGGTGTGGCACAGCTCTGTTGACATATTCCGCCGTGGCATCAAATTAAGAGGGCACTGGATGGCCTTCAGATTACAAAACTTTTTCATTTAAATTTTCGTGTGCTTATGCGTAATGAGATTTGCATTGAAACATCCAATATTCTAAAATTACTAAGGATTAAGGCTCTGAAAAAGGCTGTTGAGCCACAAAAAATGACTGAAAAAATGCCCTGATTCGTAATTTTATAGATTCGGATCCTGAAATTAAAGGGGTTTTCGTCGATTTAAGTAATTTTGCTGTCAAACTCCAGTTAAGATATTTTATTTCTTTTTTTCCCCATACTCCCTCCGCAGATCCAGAAACGGTTGTTCAATTGTGCTGAAACTGACGTGTGCCACCAGCCATGTGAGGGCGGCGAGGATGAACACCTGAATGGCGAAATTCACTTGCCAGAAAGAGGCCCAATGGATAGTTCCAATGGTTTTTTCCCACAGAAAAATCATCAGAGCGTGCCACAGATAAAATGAAAAGCTGATCCGGCCTCCGGCTTCCATGAATGTGGCCACTGGTTTCCAGATCTTTCCCCGCCAGTGGCGGTAACTGAGAATGACGAACGCCCACCCGCCGGCTTCGATGATCCCCCAGAAAATCCAGTAAACAGAGCGTTGGTCATCGGAAAAAAAACTGAAGGTAACGCTTTGCCAAGCTATCAGTCCCCACATTAACGTCAGAGCTGCGGCCGGCCAAAGGAAATTCAGCCGGATATTTTTATCAATTAGAAATTTTGAGGCAAATCCGGCTATCATGCCGATGAGAAACTGATCCAGTCGTCCCAAAAGAGTGGAATAGTAAAGGTGCATGGGTCGGTCTACGGAAAACCAGGCCCCCAGTTTAAACAAAACCAGAAGAAACATCAGCCGCCACAGGTAACCGGGGCCACGGGCAACGGCAAACCGGCACAGAAATGGAAAAATCAGATAAAAAGTGAATTCCACGGAAATGGTCCAGGCCGTGCCGGTGATGAAATGGTTGGACGTGGGTGCCTGGCCGAGATTTGAAAAAAAGGCATAAGCCCAGTCCGGGGACTGGAAACTGTCCCGGGACAGGGAAATCGCCACAAAAAAGACAAATAAAAAGAGGGGAAAAATCCGTAAAAAACGGTTTTTAATAAATCCCAGATAGTTAATTGCGCCGTTATGGCGAAAGGCAATGGTCATGAACAGGTAGCCGGATAATACAAAAAAAAGACTCACCCCGGTATGGCCTTCGATGACCCAGCCGAATATCCCGGAATCCGTGTTGGGTTGCCAGTGGCCGTAAAGTACATGATAGACATGAAAGACAAAACCAGGGCTGCGGCTAGCAGGCGCAGGTGATCCAGGCGGGGAAGGTAGTCGATGTTGGCGGATCGCATAATTTTGTATAATTAGGGTCGTTAACTCTACTTTTGGGTTTAAAATTTATCGGCTAACTTTCGTTTTTCTAACAAACCGGAATATTGCAGCGCTGGAGCCATAGCCACATCTTTACCAAATGCAAGGTTTCCGTTGGTTGCTATGCCCCTGAAGAAATTCTCCCCCATGAAGGGCAGGGTGAATATGGCCAAAATCAAGGTGTGCACGCTATGCCCATGTCGTTTTCTAATGCCGCATTGATGCAGAGAAGCGGCACTTTGAAACTGGTTAAAAAAATTATTGATTTTGTCAAAAATGTTAATTGAATTTGTATCATTCTTCCTTTACCATTTTATTTTGTTTTTCGCTAATTCACTATATATCAACAAATAGAAGGGCTCATCAACTTTTTTTGTCACAATTTCAAAGAGTTTTGTGTGAAAGTCAAGGACTTCTTGAACTGTCAGCCGTCCCGGGTGGTAGTTAAGCAACAACCTGCCGCAGCTAAAGCCAAACCTGGCCCAGTGCCCATCACTGTTCCGGGCCGAAAATTCTATGGTGCGACCTACCTGTTCGATCGTATCGGGGAGGCCACTGGTGTGACTGATGACCTGAAAACCTGTTTTCCCGACAGTTACTGCCAGATTCTGTCAATCGTCTATTATCTGATACTGGAGGGCAAAAATCCCTTGAGTCGTTTTCCACACTGGGCAGCACTTCATCGGCACCCTCACGGTGATATCATACCCTCTCAGCAAATCAGCGACCTGTTCGCCTCAATTACAATGGTAAAAACAAAGACCGTGAACACTTGCCGCAGATCAATCTGGCGGTATTGTTCGGTGAGCAATCCCATCTTCCTTTCTATTACAGAAAACTGCCCGGTAACATTCCTGACGTCAAAACACTGAAAAAACTATTGGCGGACATGAACACGCTCGATTATGAAAAGTTCAAGGTCATTCTTGACCGGAGATTTTTCAGTACGTCCAACATCAACGATCTGTACAAACACTACATGAAATTCCTGATTGCTGCGAAAACATCGCTGAAGCTTGTCAAGGATCAATTCGACGACGTCCGGGATGATATGCGGAACTGGCCCCACTACAGCCAGGATTATCAGCTCTATTGTTATTCCATTCCGGTTACCTGGAAATATTCCCAGGAGCAGCCTTACAAAAAAGATACAATCAAGGACAAGCGCTGTATGCATCTTTATCTTTACTTTTCCCCGGAGCGGGCATTAGAGGATGAAACTGCTTTCAACAGCCGAATGGCCCAGCTTTAGGTCGGAGAAACAACCCGGCGCCAGATGGAACTTTACGGGAAATTTGACGTCATGCCCCCTGCCTCGTTACAATAAAGCGGGAATTCAGGGTGTGTATTATGGACAAACTGCTTGAGGCGATATGATTGAAACAGTTTTTGAAAATTTTGGTGCAACGTTAAGGTGTGCAATATAAGCTTCTTCTTGATTTTTTTTGCGTGGCTTGTAATACTCCGCCACAGTCCATGAGACATTGTGGCTTGTGGGCAAATGGTTGAAAAATCGATGGATGTAGCTTCATGAATATTTTGCTCACCGGTGCAAACGGGTTCGTGGGTTATGCTTTGTACCATGAATTGCGGATCCGGCAGAACAAATTATCCTGTGTTTTCAGAAGATTTTCCGAGGATGACGAGGAGTTGAAAGCACAATTCAATGATTGTGACCGATATCTGGTCGGAGATATCAATAGAAATACCAGATGGGGATACTGTCTGAAAGAAATAGATCAGGTGGTGCATCTGGCGGGCATGGCCCATATCGGCTTTCATAAAATCAGTGCTGAACTGTATCAGCGTTTTTTTTCCGTCAACCATGAAGGTACCCGGAATCTGGCCGTTCAGGCGGCTCGGCAGGGAGTAAAGAGGTTTGTATTCATGAGTTCGGTCCTGGTAAACGGCAGTGAGAGCCCGGCAGGGCCGTTTTGTGAAACTGATCGGGCAACCCCTCCCAATGCGTATGCAGTTTCCAAATATGAGGCGGAAAAATCTCTTGAGAAAATCGGGGCGGAAACCGGCATGGAAGTGGTAATTCTTCGACCGCCCCTGGTGTACGGGCCGGGTGTGAAAGCCAATTTTCTAAAATTGCTGGATTTGGTGTATGCCGGAATTCCCATGCCTTTGGGTGCGATCGACAACCGGCGGAGTTTTATCGGTCTTCAAAATCTGGTGGATGCGGTGTGTTTGTGCCTGGATCATGAAAAGGCGGGAAATCAGACATTTTTGATCAGCGATGGCATGGATCTGTCCACTCCCCGCTTGATCACTACCATTGCTGAAGCCATGGGCCGGCATGCCCGGCTGTTTGCGGTTCCAGACAGAATCATGAGAACCGGGTTGACGCTTCTGGGCAGAAAACAGATTTATGACCGCCTCTGGGGGACACTTCAGGTGGATTCGACCCGGATCTGCACCCGGCTGGGGTGGCGACCGCCTGTGCCGTTCGATCAGGAAATCGGCGAGACCGTAAACTGGTATTTGAAAAACCGCCGGCGTTCTCCCCGGCTGAAAGCGTGATAGGACCGATATGGTTATTGTCTTGATAAGCTTTTCCTTGGGGTTTGCCGGATCATGGGTTGTGATGAGGCATGGCGACCGGATCGGTGCTATTGACGTGCCGAATTGCCGCAGTTCTCATCACAGGGAAATTCCCAAAGGGGCGGGACTGGGGATTTTGGCCGCCCTGATTGTGTCCAGTCTGCTGCTGGCGGTTCCTTATTATATCTGGTTTCCAGCCATGGTGATATCTCTTGCCAGTTTCTGGGGGGCGGATAAGCATGTTCTGCCGGTATTTCACCGACTGGCGATTCACTTTGGATGCAGCCTGTTCTTTTTGTATTTGCTTTTGCATTCCCAGAATCAGGGTCCTGCCGGCTATGTGATCTGGCTACCTGTCCTGGTGTTTATTGTGGGAACCGCAAATTTTTATAATTTCATGGATGGTATCGACGGGATAGCGGGTATCACCGGATTTCTGGCATTTTTGTTGATCGGCGTGTATGCCGGGTTGGCAGGTATGGGGCCGAACATGGTGCTGTTCAGCCTGTCCGTGGCATCCGCCTGCCTGGCATTTCTCTGCTTCAGCTTCCCTAAAGCGTCGGTTTTTCTGGGGGATGTGGGCAGCATTCTTCTGGGGTTTGTGTTTGCCAGCCTGGTGATCTTTCTGTCCCGGAACCTGTCGGATTTTCTGGTCATGGCCGGATTCCTGTCCATGTTTTATTTTGATGAACTGTTCACCATGGCCGGCAGGATACGGAACAAAGATTCGCTGGTGGAACCCCATCGCAAACACATTTATCAGTTACTAGTCAATGAAGCCGGCATTGCTCACTGGAAAGTGTCTCTGGGATACGGCCTGGCCCAGCTGATCATCGGCGTTTTTGCCGTATGCCTTCAGCCGAAAGGCATCGGCTGCCTGGTTGCGATGTACGGAACAGCTGCCCTGATTTTTACTGGCATGTCAATTTATATTCGGAACAGGTGGGTGCCCGGTGAAAAGTAAGCTGAACCGGAATACCGGATTGATGCTGCTGCTGGATCTGATTCTTTTGACCTGCGCATTTTATCTGTCCCATCTGATCCGGTTCGATTTTGACATCCCGGTATGGGCTTCGGCCCGTTTCAAAGAATGGCTGATTATCGTTTTGGCGGGGAAGTTGGTCTGTTTTTATTATTTCGACTTATACAAAGGGATGTGGCGGTATACCGGGATTAACGATCTGTTGAATATCGTCAAAGCCTCGACTGCCGGCAGCTTGATTTTGATTGCCGTTGTTTTGTACACCACCCGGTTCGAACAGATGTCCCGGTCGGTGTTCATTATCGACTGGTGCCTGACGTTCATGCTGATTGTCGGGGTCCGGGTGGTGACCCGGTTGTGCTTTGAAAATTTTTCCGGAAACGTCGGATTGCGGGATGTGAAACACCTGCTGCCCCGGCTGTTCCGGTCGGGCAGGGGCCAGGGACGGAGAATGCTGATCATCGGGGCTGGGGACTGCGGCGAAAAGATCTGCCGGCAGTTTCATGAAAATCCGTCTGTCCGGTCCCGTGTGGTGGGTTTTCTGGATGATGACCAGTCAAAAACCGGCAGAAATATTCACAGAGTTCCGGTGCTGGGCACCATTGACGAACTGGAAATTATCGCAGTGTCCATGGAAATTGAAGAGGTGATCATCGCCATTCCGTCAGCATCATCAAAACGGATGCGGGAGATTCTGGATGCATGCCGGCAGGCGGATGTGAATTTCAAAATCATTCCGGATATGGGGGAGTTAATCGACGGGCGGATCACCCTCAATGCCATCCGGAATGTGGAATACCGGGATCTGCTGGGACGGGAGCCCGTCCGACTGGACAAAGAGGAAATTGGGCAGTATTTAGGGAAAAAATGTGTTTTGGTGACCGGTGCCGGCGGCTCCATCGGCACGGGTCTGTGCCGGCAGATCTGCCGGTTCTCCCCGGAAACCATTGTTCTGGTGGAACGGGCGGAAAGCCCGTTGTACGAAATCGATCTGGAGCTGGGAAAAAATTTTCAACACGTGAAGGTTGTCCCCGTGCTGGCCGATATCCAGGACAAATCGGAGCTGACACAGATTTTTACCCGGCACCGCCCGGAAATCGTGTTTCATGCCGCCGCATACAAACATGTTCCCATGATGGAAAGCCATCCGTGGAAAGCGGTGGAGAACAATATCATTGGTACGGAAAATATCGTGGAGGCAGCCCGGGAATTCAAGTGTGACCGTTTTGTGTTTGTATCCACTGACAAGGCTGTCAATCCCGCCAATGTCATGGGGGCGAGCAAACGTGTCTGCGAGTTGCTGATCCAGAAGGAAAACACCGTGGATGGTTCCGGAACCCGTTTTATCACGGTGCGGTTCGGCAATGTCATCGGCAGTGTCGGCAGCGTGATTCCGCTTTTCAAGAAACAGATCCAGGAAGGGGGGCCGGTCACCGTGACCCATCCGGACATGATCCGGTATTTTATGCTGATTCCCGAGGCCTGCCAGTTGATTCTTCAGGCGGGTGCCATGGGAAACGGAGGGGAGATTTTTATTCTGGAAATGGGAGAGCCGGTGAATATCGATCAAATGGCCAGGGACCTGATCCGGTTTTCAGGTTTTGAGCCGGAGGCGGATATTCCTATTGTCTATACAGGGCTCAGGCCCGGGGAAAAACTATATGAAGAACTGATGACCGATCTGGAAGGGGTGGTGCCCACTGATCACGGGAAAATCCGGGTGCTGTCCGGTCATGCCGGTGATCTGGGTGAACTGGAACCCCGTCTGGACGTATTGAAAAAGGCGGCCAGAAAAAGAGATGCGGACCGGATACGGCAACAGCTGCACCGGATCGTGCCGGAATACGGATATGAAGCGGCTGTTTGACTTTTTGATCTCTCTGATATTGCTGGCAATGCTGTTGCCCCTGTTTGTCTGGGTCGCCGTGCTGGTGAGGTTGAATCTGGGGTCTCCGGTATTTTTCAGACAGATGAGGCCCGGGAAGCATGGACAGCCCTTTATGGTCTACAAGTTCCGGTCTCTGACCCATGAAACCGATGTGCAGGGCAATCTGCTGCCGGATGAGCAGCGGTTTACCCGGTTCAGCGATTTGCTGCGCCGGACCAGCCTGGATGAGTTGCCGGAACTGTTCAATGTGCTGAAAGGCGAAATGAGTCTGGTGGGACCCAGGCCTTTGCTCATGCAGTATCTGGACCGGTATGATGCGGTACAGGCCAGACGGCACGAGGTCCGGCCGGGGATTACCGGGTGGGCTCAGGTGAACGGCCGGAATGCCATTTCCTGGGACGAAAAGTTCCGGCTGGATGTCTGGTATGTGGATCATCACAATTTTCAGATGGACCTCAAGATTCTGGCCAAAACGCTGGTTCAGGTGTTCAGACAGGAAGGCATTCGGGAGAAAGGGCAGGTCACTGCCCGGGAATTTATGGGGGATACAAAATGACTGACCGATTTGTTAACTGGGAATATCCTGAAATCATTGAGGGTGAGCCTACCCGGTACCACTGGATTGTGCAGGGGATTGCCGGTTTTTACTGGGGTATAAAACCGATATCGGGGCGTTTTGCTATATCCAGGCCAGAGAAGGGGTGGTGATCGAAGATTTCGTTCAGGTGGGGTCCCACTGCGCCATCTACTCCGTTTCCACCATTGACGGCAAAAAGGGTTGTGTCACCTTGAAAGAAAACTGCCGCATCGGCAGCCACTCCACCATCCTGCCCGGGGTGACCATTGGAAAGAATGCGGTCGTGGGCGCACACAGCCTTGTCAACAGAGATATCCCCGACAATGTGGTGGCATTCGGATGTCCGGCTGAAGTTATCAGATCTTTGGAGAAATAAGTATGGAATTCGCGCCATGGCCTTGCTTCGCAGATGATGAGATTCAGGCCGCTGTTAATGTGCTGAAGTCCGGAAAGGTGAATCAATGGACCGGTGATGACGTGCGGGCATTTGAAAATGAATTTGCCGGTTATGTCGGCACAAGTTATGCGGTGGCCCTGGCCAATGGCAGCCTGGCACTGGATATGGCTTTGTTGGCCCTGAATATCGGACCTGGGGATGAAGTGATAGTCACGCCCCGGTCGTTTGTCGCTTCCGCTGCCTGTGTGGCTCTGCGGGGGGCGACTCCGGTGTTCGTGGATGTGGACCTGGTGAGCCAGAACATTACCCCGGAAACCATTGCCGCTGCGGTCACGGAAAAAACCAAAGCAGTGATCGCGGTGAATCTGGCCGGCTGGCCCTGTGACCTGGCACGGATCAGCGGTTTGTGTAAAGACAAGAGCCTTTTTTTGATCGAAGACTGTGCCCAGTCCCATGGGGCAAAGCTTAACGGGAAAATGACCGGCAGCTTCGGGGATTGTGCCGTTTTTTCCTTTTGTCAGGATAAAATTATGACCACGGGCGGTGAAGGAGGCATGCTGGTGACAGATAATGAGGACATCTGGCAGAAGGTCTGGAGCAGCAAGGATCATGGCAAAGATTATGAACAGACGTTTTGTCAGTACCACGATCCGGGTTTCCGGTGGCTGGTGAACCGTTTCGGAACCAACGGCAGAATGACGGAAATGCAGGCAGCCATGGGCCGTGTGATGCTGAAAAAACTGGACAAATGGGTGGAACAGAGGCGGTCCCATGCCCGCCGTCTGACCCGGGGGATGGAAACTATCCCTGGAGTGCGGGTGACTGTGCCAAAACCGGAGATCTGTCATGCCTATTATAAATATTATGTGTTTATCCGGGAAGAAGAATTAAAAGACTCGTGGAATCGGGACAGGGTGATCAAGTATCTCAACCGGGCCAAAGTGCCGTGTCATACAGGCATCTGCCCGGAAATCTATCGGGAAAAAGCGTTTGAAAACGGGGGGGTGCGGCTGCACGGCTGCGTGACAGACCCTGCCGGAAACCAATTCCTGCCCACAGCAAGACAATTGGGGGAAACGTCTGTCATGTTCATGGTGCACCCTACATTGAGTCTCAAATGTATTGACCATGTGATCGAACAGGTGAGCCGCATCATGGCACAGGCGGTCAGATAGACCGTGTCCGGGCAGAGAAACGGAAAGCATACCGGCATTTCTCCATCCGGTGACCCGGGAGCATGGATCAGGGAGGCGTTCTGGGTCGGGTTCGGTGTGATGACCTCTGTTATGGCCCTGCTTGTCGGCACCCGTTTTCTCACCCACATGATGTCCACGGGTGAATATGGGCGCCTGGCCCTGGCAGTCAGTCTTGCCGCACTGGCGGTTCAGATTTTCGGCGAGCCCATCGGAAAGACAGCGGTTCGGTTTTATGCGCATTGGCAGGCGGCCGGAATGCCGCGCAGGTTTTTGCAGTGGCTGGACGTTTCTTTTCTGAAGGCGGCCGCCTGGATTTTCCTTCTGGGATTGGCCGGGATCACGACCCAGTCGTTTCTGTCCAGGTTTTCCGCTATGGCTTATGGGATGCTGACCTGCGTGTTCGCGGTCTTCCTGGTATTCAACCGCGTGGCATTGGCTTTGGAGGATGCCGCCCGGAAAAGGCGGTTCCGGGGCATGATGCAGGGCGGATTTGAGGCAGGCCGGTTTCTGCTGGCAATCATGCTGATCGTGCTGCTGGCAGCTCCTGAGGCCGTCACCGTACTGATCGGATTCGTCTTGGCGGCGGCACTGGCGGCAGGGGGTCATATTCTCTATTTTAGAAGGCTTTTTCGGCCGGTCCGGGACGACGTGGTATCCGGATCAAACCGGCGGGTTCATGAAATGGATATCCGGTCCATGCGGGCATTTCAACTGCCTTTGATCGTCAGTAACGGCGGTATCTGGGTGGTGATGATGGCAGATCGGTGGACCTTGATCTGTTTTGGCGGTGCCGGTGATGTGGGCGGATATTCGGCAGTGTATCAACTGGCGTTTATTCCCATGCTGGTGGCAGGAAATTTCCTGATTCTGTTCCTGGAACCTATCCTGTATCAGGTGACCGGAATCAATCAACGCAATGCGTCGTCTTTTCAGGTCTTGCGGGTTAATCATTATGCTGCTCTGGGCATCGCGATCATTTCATTCATCGGTGCTATCGTTCTTTTTTTCGGACATTCAACGCTGGGACGGATTTTTCTGGGAGCGGAATTCCGTGTCTACAGCTGGCTTTTCCCATGGCTGATACTGGCCGGCGGCAGTTTTGCCGCATCCCAGCAGCTGCTGCTGAAGCTGAGTTGCGACATGCGCACAGGTCTACTGGCAAAAGTGTGGGGTGTGACGGCACTTGTTGCCTTGAGCGCTTATATGGCCGGGGCCTTTTTCTGGCAGGTGAAAGGGGTTGTGGCCGCCGTGGTGGGCGTGAATCTGTGCCTGCTTCTGTTTTCTCTGTGTATTGCCGCTGGAAAAAAACCGGACAATGGTGTTGCTGAAGGATTTTGCGAATGAAAGTCCTGCATCTTTTAAAAACATCCCAGGGCGCGTCATGGGCGTTTCGCCAGATGAGAGAACTGGTGAAGCGCGGGGTTGACGTGCAGGTGGTGTTGCCTGACTGCTCCGGGAGCGCTCTAAGGTATTCAGATGCAGGGATCCAGGTGCATGTCATGGATCTGGATATCTCTTTGAACCAGGCAGCTGGCCTGCCTTTTCAAATTAAGCGTTTCAAGGAGCTGGTGCAACGGATTCGTCCGGATCTGGTGCATTCCCATTTTTTTTCCACCACCGTGCTTATGCGGCTGGCCATGCGGCGCAGTCCGATCCCCCGGATGTTTCAAGTCCCGGGACCGCTGCACCTTGAACATTTTTTTTTCCGGAAGTTGGAGATGTCATTGTCCGGCACGAACGATCATTGGATCGCTTCCTGTGAATGGACGCAAAAACAATACCGGTCCATGGTACCGGATAAAAAAAAGGTGTTTTTATCCTATTATGGGACGGATGTGGACCAATTTGTGAAAAAAAAGGGGGAGAAAACAGCGGTCTGCCGTGAGTTGGGAATCCCGGAACAGACGGCTTTGATCGGCATGGTGGCCTATATGTATGGACCCAAACGCTATCTGGGGCAGCGCAGAGGACTCAAAGGCCATGAGGATCTCATCGATGCGGTCGCTCTTCTGGTTAAGCAGAGGCCTGATGTGGCTTTGGTCTTTGTGGGCGGGGCCTGGGCCGGTGCCACCGCCTATGAAGACAAGGTGATTTCCTACGGGCGGGAAAAACTGGGGAACCGGGTGTTTTTCCTGGGAACCCGGCAGGATGTGGCCCGGCTGTATTCCTCATTTGATATGGCCGTACACCCGTCTCATTCAGAAAATGTCGGGGGGGCGGTGGAGTCTTTGTTAATGGGGGTACCCACCATCACTACCCAGGTGGGCGGGTTTCCGGATGTGATCAAACACCAGACGACCGGGCTGCTGGCCCAAGTAAAAAACCCGGTTGATCTAGCCGAAAAGATTCTTTGCTATCTGGAAAATCCTGGTCTTGCCCGGCAGCAGGCCCGGGCCGGGCGTGAATATACCCGATGGCTGTTCAATGCGGCACGGACCGCTTCCCAAATGAAAGGTATTTATGAAACTATTGTTTCAACACGTTCATGCGATCAATAGAGCGTTGCCGGTACTGCTGATTTTTGTCATTCCTGTTTCCACCGCTTTGACCAATATCGTGCTGGGGGTGTTGTGTCTGTTCTGGATTCTGGACAACCGCACCGACCGGTTCGCAAGCTGGCTGGGGATGTTTCGGTCGAACCCGGTGGCATTGATGGGTGCCGCGGTATTTCTGATGCACCTGTTGGGGATGGTGTATACTGCCGGAGAGACCGCAAAATTGGCGAAAGCCTTTCGGACGGGGCACGGTTTCTGTTTATCAGCATGATGATGCTTTATTTCAGAGATGACACGATCCGCCGGGCATTTTTGTTTTCATTCATGGCTGCCATGGGAATGATTCTGGTGCTGTCTTGTTTGTTGTGCCTGGATCTTTTACCGGGATTGATTCCCGTGTGGGGGGACAGCCAGAACTGCGTCATTTTTCATGACCATATCAAACAAAATGTTTTCATGGCCTTTACTGCATTTCTGGCTGGACTGCAGGTCCGAAAACCAGGGATCGGATGGATCAGGAAGAGTCTTTGGATGATATTCAGTCTGGCAGCCCTGGTCAATGTGCTGTTCATGGTGGCCGGAAGGACTGGGCATGTGATCGTGATGGTGCTTCTGGCGTATTATTTTCTGACCTGGAACCGGGCCAAAAGCCTGGTGGCTGGGGGGCTGGTATTCCTTCTTCTGGTAACCTTTGCATGGATCAATCCAGCAAACCCTTTGTTCAAAAGAGCTGGAATTGTCATGGAGGAGGTCAAGGAATGGCAGCTCGATGAGCCGGCGGATATCACCTCTTCCTCCGGACTTCGCCTGGAATGGATGGTCAATTCCCTGAAACTCATCAGACAAAATCCTTTCATCGGAACAGGAACCGGGAGTTTTGAAGCAGTCTACGGCCGGTTGGTTTCTGATACTCAAATGACACCCACCGACAATCCCCACAATGAATATCTCATGACAACGGTGCAGTTCGGGCTGGCCGGACTGCTGGTGCTGCTCGGTTTTTTTGCTGTACAGTGGCATTATTCCGGTTCGTTTCAAGATCCGGCACAGGCCAGGGCGGCCAGGGGACTGGTTCTGCTGATGCTGGTGGCCTGTCTGACCGCATCCCCGTTACAGGACAGCGCGGAAGGGTGGTTTTTCGTTTTTATGAGTGCCCTGCTTTTTACAGAAAGGCCATCCATCCGGAAATTTTTACTTTGAACAATCCATCATGGAAGTTTTTCTTGATTTTATCCAAAATTAGGTTTAGATCATGAAATAACAGGTGACGATCTTCTCTTATGTTTCTTTTGTCACATTGTATGCATGGACTCAGTCGACTGAGTCATTTCGGAATGCAACGTCAAGGAATCAGGGATATGGTAACCATTCTTCATTTCAATGTTCAATCAAGTAATGTCGTTTTTTTCGAACCAAAGGAGGCTTTCTATGCCCAAATCAATCAATTTCAGATCTAAACAATTTTTCAGAATCGTTTTAATCGGATGGCTCATCGTCGGTTTCTGTGCCCCCATCGCATTAGGGGCGGATAAGGTCAATATCAATACAGCAGGCAAGGAACAGTTAATGACGTTAAAATTTGTTGGAGAAGTGCTGGCGGAAAGAATCATGGAATACAGGACAGACCACCCATTTCACGCCCCCGAAGAGATCATGAATGTCAAGGGCGTGGGGGAGAAGATTTTTGAAACGAACAAGGATCGTATCATCGTCAAGGATGAATGATCCTGATTTGAATTTGTATCCCTGATTCCTTAACGTTAAAAACCTGTTGCCCCTGTCTGTCGAATTTTGTATGATCAGAGAAACCATGTTGAAACACGGCATGGTTTTTTTGTTTGCAGAAATATAGCGCGATTTAGTTATCACAATAAGAAATGAAGAAAATACAGGATTGACACCGTGGATGGTTTAAAACAGTTTCATCGCAGATCGTTCTGGATCATTACATTGTTTATGTTTGTCGTGTCTGCCGGAGTTGGCGCCGGTATCTTCTGGGGCCTGGCCCGAATGTCAGCGATGATCGGGCCGGTGCCGGAAACGTCGTACCTTTCGGATCGAATCCCGCTGTTCATTGAATTGTTGCAGGCCGGATTCACGGCTTGGGTGATGCCTGCAGTCTCTGGTGCCTTGCTGTTGCTGGGTTGGATTCTCTGGCTGGTCCTGAGGCTGGGAACCGCCGGCATGGCCCGGAAACAGGGTGAAGTGGAGACTTTGGAAACCGTAACGCCTAAATCCGGTAAAAAAGATTTTCTGGAACAGAAACTCGAACGGGAACGCAGTCAGCGCCTGTTTTTGCACACACTGTCGGTGCTTCAGCGGGAAGGCCGGCTCCTGGATTTTTTTGCTGAAGACCTGAAACAGTATTCCGATGAACAGATCGGCGCGGCTGTTCGCAGTATTCAGGCGGATTGCAAACAGGCAGTGAAAAAGTATATTGATCTCCGTCCGGTGGTGGCCGAAGATGAAGGGGATCCCATCACGGTTGAGCCCGGATTTGACATGAACGCCATCACTTTAGTGGGAAACGTGACCGGAGACCCGCCGTTTGAAGGAATCGTCAAACATCCGGGGTGGAAAGCCGGAAAAAAAGAGATTCCCAAACTGGCGGATGTTGCGGATTCAACCGTGATCACTCCTGCAGAAATCGAAATTAAGGCCCGGGATTAAATGGATTTTCAGGACACACACTACATTGTTGGCATTGATCTGGGCACGACCAATTGCGCGGTGTCTTTTGTGGATGTCACTGGATTGAAGGAGGCCATTGCCGGGGCAGCCCAAAAAAATATCCGGACCATCTTGATAAAAATCAGTGGATCAAGGTGTTTCAGATACCCCAGCTCACCGGCCTGGGGGAATTTTCAAAACTGCCGGTACTGCCGTCATTCCTGTATATTCCCGGGGAATACGACATCTCTAAGGAAGGACTCCGGCATCCCTGGAAAAAAAGGGAAGACCTGTTTGCCGGGATGTTTGCAAGGGACCACGGGGGCAAGATTCCCTCCCGCCTGGTGTCGTCCGCCAAAAGCTGGCTGTGTCACGGCGGGGCTGACCGCCACGCGCGGATTCTGCCCTGGGGCAGCACCGGCATCGAAAAAATTTCCCCGGTGGATGCCACGGCCGAATATCTGATCCATATGCGGTCTGCCTGGAACCATTTTGTCAAAGATGAAGACAAATTTATGGAAAACCAGTTTGTGGTGATCACGGTGCCGGCGTCCTTTAATGAAGAAGCCCGGGACCTGACCATGGCGGCCATTGAAAAAGCCGGGCTGTCGCGGGCCGTTACCCTGCTGGAAGAGCCTTTGGCCGCGTTCTACAGCTGGCTGATTCTGCATGAAGCGGACTGGGGACAGCAGGTCAAAGAGAATGAATTGATTCTGGTGTGTGATGTGGGCGGCGGCACCACAGACTTCAGTTTGATATCCCTGAAAGCCGGAGAGCAGGGCAGTCCCCGGTTCGAACGCCTGGCAGTGGGGGACCATCTGATTTTGGGGGGAGACAACATCGACCTGGCTCTGGCAAAGATTGTGGAGGCCAGGTTCAAGTCCGGCACCGACCTGACCCCGGACAAATGGAAAACCCTGTGCCACCAATGCAGGCAGGCCAAGGAGCAGATCCTTGAGAGCCGGGAAAAGTCGGTTCGCATCACCATCAAGGGAGAGGGCCGGGCCTTGATTTCCGGGACCTGGCAGCAGACCTGACCCGGGGGGATGTGGAAAACGTGTTGCGTTCCCGGTTTTATCCGGATGTGGATTTTTCACAGTTCCGGGAAGCGGGGACAGAACGGGAAGTGGCCGATTTTGGTCTGCCGTTTGAAAAGGAACCCGCTGTGACCCGGCATATCATTCAATTTTTGGAAAAACACCGGGATAATGTGAAACAGGCCTTGGGCAAAGAAGATCCTCTGCCGGATTTTATTTTGTTCAACGGCGGCACCTTGAAACCATCCCTGGTTCAGTTCCGGATCAAGGAATCAATCCGGCGCTGGTTCAAAGCCAAAGATGCTTCCCGGCCAGTCACCCTGGAAAACGACCGTCCTGAACTGGCAGTGGGTATCGGGGCTTCCTATTATGGCCTGGTCAAGCAGGGGATCGGGGTCCGGGTAGGGTCAGGCAGTCCGAGAAGTTATTATCTGGGGGTGGGGAGCGCATCGGGTTCAGAGAAAAAAGCGATCTGTCTGGTGGAGCGGGGCCTGGATGAAGGGTCTGCCATTGACCTGCCCCAAATGTCCTTTGAAGTCCGGGCCAACGAACCGGTGAATTTTGATTTGTACAGCTCCAGCTATCGGTCCGGTGACACCGCCGGGCTCATTTTGCCCATTGATAGTACGCTGACCCCCATGACGCCCATGCAGACCGTCATTCGGTTCGGACAGAACGGGGACAAAAAACCATTCCCATCACGTTGGGGGCTGAGTACACGGAGATGGGCAGCCTGTCCATGTATTGTCATTCCCAGGTCAGCGATCACCGCTGGAAACTGCAGTTCCAGCTGAGGGAAAACCCTGGGAAACCGATGGACACCGCAGAAACCGAAGTGTATGACGAGGCGGTCATTCAGGCGGCCTGTGACCGTGTGACCGACCTGTTATCCGACCCGAAAGCGGTGAATCTTTCGTCGGCTGGCAGACAGGTTGAGTCGCTGGTGGAACAGACCCGGGTGAACTGGCCCCTGTCTTTTCTGCGATCTCTGTCAGATCAGCTCATTGATCTATCTGATAGACGCCGGCTGTCTGCGGAACATGAAGCCCGGTGGCTTAATTTGACCGGCTTCTGTATGCGCCCGGGGTTTGGAGATGCCTTTGATGGGGAACGGATCAGAAATCTGTGGAAAATCTATCTGGGGGGGCTTGGATTTGATAAGGCTTCCCAGAATCGGCTGGAATGGTGGATTTTTATCCGGCGCATTGCTGCCGGACTCAAGGCAGGTCAACAGCGGCAGTTTTTTCAGAATATCGCGCCGATCCTGATTAAACAGAAAATCAAGCTTCCGCCCCAGGAAATGGTGGAGCTGTGGATGACGGCCGGTAATCTGGAGCGGCTGCTGGTCAAGGATAAAGCTGTTCTGGCCAAAACGCTGATTCCCCAGATCAAACCCGGTAAAAATCAGGACCGGTTGTTATGGACCCTGGGCCGTTTGGGTGCCCGGGATCTTTTATACGGATCAGTAGACCGGGTGGTGCCTCCGGCGGAGGCGGGTCGCTGGGTTCAGGAGCTGATGAAGCGAAAATGGGCCCGTCAGGACAATGTGGATTTCCCGGTTGCTCAGATGGCCATGAAAACCGGAGACCGGACCCGGGATCTGGATTCGGGTCTGATTCAAAAAGTTGTGGAATGGCTCAATGAACGTCAGTCAGATGCCGCCTTGATAAAAAGGGTTCAGGAAAGATCCGTTCGGGCGGTGGCGGAACAAAACGTTCAGTTCGGTGAAAAGCTGCCTTCCGGGCTGGTTTTAAAAAAAGATGAAACAGGTTAAAAAAATGTTTGACAAATGTTTGGATAGAATGTATTCTATGTGGGTTCTCTTCGAGGAAGAAAGCGATTGGAAAATCCTTGAAAAGAAATGAGA
>LQAF01000053.1_pt1 | contig 24490 bp, 20 predicted proteins | sample 1535781 | NCBI WGS metagenome assembly LQAF01 (sample SAMN04331583, study PRJNA305678) | bioreactor metagenome | isolation source: bioreactor_2 inoculated with Wadden Sea sediment 2nd replicate of a... | place: Germany:Bremen
ATGAAACAGAGAAGGGTGACCCTGGAACAGATAGCCCGTGAGATCAATATATCACGGGTGACCATCTCGAAAGTCATCAACGGTCATGATTCTGTCAGTATGAAGAACAGACAGATCATCCTTGATGCATTGAAGAAGTACGGATACCGGGAGAATAAAGCTGCGAAATCACTCGCTGCGAACAGGTCCTATACGATCGGACTGGTCTGCTTCGATTCTCCTCGATCACCCTACTTTCTCAGATCTGTCCTTGCCGGCGTCAGGGAGGCAGAGAATCAGTACCGTGACTATGGTCTGGCTGTAGATATCGCAGTCACCCGGATCAGCACCCCTGAAGAACAGATCGAACGCCTGAACAGCATGGCAGAGGCCCGATACGATGCCATCGCCATCATCCCCAATGATATCTACAAACCCGCGGTGACACGAGATATCGCGGCTACGATCTCCAAAATCACCGATGGGGGGATCCCCCTGATCACCGTGAACCGTGATGTGGCAGATACCCGCAGGACCGCCTATATCGGGAGTGACTATATCCAGTCAGGGAGGATGGCCGCAGAGCTCCTGGTCAAGATCATGAGAGCAGGAGAGATCCTGATCGCCGTGACAGGACCCTATAACCATTTCATCGATGTCTCCTCCCGCCTGACCGGGGTGCTTGAATGTCTCCAGAGACATCCAGAGATCACGGTGAGACCCTTCTACAACTATGCAGGTGATCATGAGGATTTCATCCGACATGCGATCGAATTCAAAGAGTCCTGCAGCGGGAACGCAGGGCTGATCGATATCAGCTATCAGACCGGACATATTGCCCGACAGATCAGCAGGCACGGTGGAAAGCATCTGTATACGATCGGTTTCGATCAGTATGCCGGATTTCACGATGATCTGGACAACCAGTATATTGAAGCTGTGATCTCACAGGATATGTTCGCTCAGGGCTACTACTCGATCAGCTATCTGTTCCAGTTGCTCACCGATGAGATCCCGGTCATCCCCATCGTACCGATCAAGAATGAGATCATCCTCCGTGCCAATGCCGATTCCTATCAGTGAACGAACGATCTGCTGAATCCAGCATACGGGCGCTGTACCAGGGTAGTCGATCCTGCTGGAACCACGTCGAACCAGAGACGGCCGTTCAGGCAGACCAGCCCTCTCCTGTGTTCCTGAGCATTCGAAGACCAGTACTGCTGCATAGCAGCTATCCCTGAGATAGTGTCCCTGCAGTCCCTCTTCGGTACAGAAGCCACAGATCACCGGGTCCTCTTCTCATGCTGCTACTGAACCACAGTACGAACAACTATCAACACTAGATTCATACTCGATCGCGCCGGGTATCATAGATATTCCTTACAAAGATCTTCTTGACAAAATATTAAGTGCAGCTTAACATATTGTAAAGTAGGATAAATCATGAAGACACAAACCACATCGATCGGTCCGCTGATCCGGCAACACCGAAAAGCGGAAAAACTTTCCCTGAGAGAGCTTGCAGACAAGACAGGCCTGAGTGCATCGTTCATCTCACAGGTCGAGACATCCAAATGCCAACTGTCTGTGCAGTCACTGCAGCAGATAGCGGCAGTGCTGAAGGTCCCGATCCACCAGCTGCTCTACGGTGCTGATGAGCAGGAGCGTCGGGACGAAGAACAGCAGAAGGAGATCTTCTTTGTCAGCGGGGGGAACTGTCCGAGTATCTTCCTGCCAGAGAGGAATGTGATCTCTCAGCTGAGGACCCCGAACCTCGGCAGGGGACTGGAGGTCCTCTGCTCGACCGGGTACAGATCATCGGGGAATACCGCGAGGACTCTGCATATACAGAAGCAGGAGGTGATCTATCTCATCTCAGGGCAGGTCAGGATCGTCATCGAAGAGCGTGAACACCTCCTGAGGGAGGGGGACAGTCTCTACTTCCGTGACCTTGAACTGCAGGTGTTCGAATGTCTCAGTTATTCTGCCACCTGGCTCTCGATCATATCAAACCACTGACTCCAGAAGGATCTTCCTATGCATGAACCTGCAGATTTCTCTCGAATCACCAAGAGCTTCGATTTTACCCATGCCCTGAAGCCTGCCCATATACTCACCAATGCTTCTCTGAATGAGACCACTCCCAATGGGGTTCGCATGACCTGCCGAACCAGCGGAGGGCTGGACACTGCCATCGCCGTCGACCTGCTCGATCACGACATAGTCCGGGTCAGGATCCATCCACATCATATCCCCGCTTCCCCACGGGAGATGCTCAGTGGGGATCTCGAAAGACCGGGAGCCGGCTGCAGCATACACAGCAGTGATGACCATGTGAATCTATCCAGCGGTGACCTTGAGGTGCACTGTGATCTCCTCCCCTGGAATCTGCAGGTAGCAAGGAACGATCAGCCGTTCTTCACCCAGCAGATCGATGACCGCTGTTTCGGTCCCCATTATGAGAGCGCCCCCTGCGGGTTCGACATCGATGCTGACGGGAATCTGCATGCCAGACTCTCTGTGTGCTCATCTGTGCATGAGAAATGGTACGGGTTCGGAGAACACTTCACTCCCCTGGTACGCAATCAGCAGACCATCGATCTGTTCTGTGAGGACTCCGGTTCCGTGAACTCTTCGAGATCCTATAAGGCCATGCCGTTTCTGCTCTCGACACAGGGTTACGGTCTTCTGATGCATACCAGCTATCCATCACGATTCGAGATGGGGACCTGCTCAGGAGCATCATATTCGATACAAGTCGCTGATGATCTTCTGGACTACTTCATCATAGCCGGCCCTACCTTCAAGAAGATACTCCACTCCCTGAGCATGCTCACCGGGACCAGTCCCGTACTGCCCAAATGGTCCTTCGGTCTGTGGGTCTCACGCTGTGGATACCGCTCCTGGGCTGAGGTCGATCAGGCAGTCACCGGTATGAGAGCGCATGATATACCCTTTGATGTGATCAGCCTTGACCCCTGGTGGCAGGGCCCCGCCCCGTGGTCAACGCTGTCATGGGACCCGATCAGTTTCAGTGATCACAGGAAAAGACTCCAAGGACTCACCGAGCAGCACATCAGAGTATGCCTGTGGATCAACCCGTATGTCCCTGCAGGCACTGAGCTGTATGAGACCGGTATGCAGCAGGGATTCTTCCTTCGTGACCGAGACCATGAACTCGTATACGTCTCAGAAGCCTTTGCCGGGAAAGAACTCGTGGCTTATGACCTCACCGATGAGAAGCAGGTGAGCTGGTTCATCTCACTGCTCAAAGGGCTGCTGCTCCAGGGAGTATCGGTGTTCAAGACTGATTTTGGTGAACAGATCCCGCTGGAGGCCGTCAGCAGTGACGGAAGAAGCGGCCTGGAACTGCATAATCTCTACCCGCTGCTCTATAACGCCTGTGCGTTCGAAGCAGTCAGACAGGTCTACGGGACAGGGCTAACCTGGGGACGCAGCGGATACATCGGTTCGGTCCGCTATCCTCTGCAGTGGGGAGGAGACAGTTATGCATCCTTCTCACAGATGGCGGGACAACTGCGGGGGATGCTGGGATACGGGCTGACCGGGATACCCTACTACAGCCATGATATCGGAGGGTTCGACTACGAACCTGAAGTCTTCAGGGACCTTGAACGTATCCCTCTGCCGGGAACCGATGAGCATGAGCAAGCCATCACGATCCTGAGAGCCCCTGATGCAGAACTCTATATCAGATGGATGCAGTTCGGCACCTTCTCCTCTCATGCCAGGATCCATGGGAAACGGCCGCATGAACCCTGGAACTATTCAGAGGAGGCACTGCGCATAAGCAGAGCTTTCATCCGTCTGCGAAACAGGCTGCTCCCCTATATCTTCACCCAGTCAGTCGCCGGGGCAGACAGAGGGCTGCCCCTGGCCCGGGCCATGGTACTGGAATTTCAGGAAGACCGGGCGACCTGGGACATCGAGACACAGTATATGTTCGGTGAGGACCTGCTGGTGGTGCCGGTCCTGCAGAGAGCCCGTTCTGCACCGGTCTACTTCCCCGAAGGGACCTGGTATGATCTGTTCTCAGGGGCTTGCTGCAGCGGGCCGGGGTGGCAGAACGTACCAGCCCCGTTAGATCGCCTGCCTCTGTTTCTCAAAGGGGGAAGCTGCATCCCCCTGCGGGCAGAGGTGACTGCTACCGATCAGCCATTCGATGATCTGGTGCTGATCTGCACGCCTGAGACAACGAAGTGTACGCTCACACTGCATGATACAGCGATCAGTCCGGATACAGCTGTCGAATCCTTTACCATCACGATCGATCCAGTGCACAGTAGAGCGACCTGTGCAGAGAAGTCAGCTACCTACCCTCTGACAGTCGTCGGGACTGTCGACCTGATGAATTCATAAGGAGCATGAAAAGCTATGATCATAATCGGAGCGAACATCAACAGCAGTGAAGATATGATAGATTCGATCATTGAGGAGCGTGACAGCAGTTCGCTGCTGGCTATAGCAAGAGCTCAGTTAGCATGGGGTGCCTCCATCCTGGCAGTCAACTGCGGCACCCGGATCGAGACAGAACCATCAGATCTGGTGTGGATGACACAGACCATACAGAAGGAACTGCCGGTCACTCTCTGTTTTGACTCCCCGAACCCGGAGGCACATGCTGCAGCTCTCGCCGTCCATCGCCACGGAAGGGCTATGATCGATTCGATCACCGCCGAGCAGGAACGGATGGACGCCATCATCCCGCTTGCAGTCTCACACCACACCACCCTCACCGCCCTGCTGCATGATGAGAGCGGTATGCCCTCAACGAAGGAGGATCGGCTGAGAGTCCTTCCCGCGATCATCGAACGGACCAGAAGAGCAGGGATCAGCAGCAGTGATCTGTATCTTGATGCCATGGTCTTTCCCCTGGCAACAGGAGATTCCAGTGCTGCGGTCTATCTGGAGACCCTCATCGAGATCAGATCGACCTTCCCGGAGTACAACACCATCTGCGGGTTGAACAATATCTCATACGGTCTTCCCGAAAGGGATCGGATCAACAGCGGATTCCTTCACATGTGTGCAGCGGCAGGACAGCATGCTGTCTATGTGAAGTTATCAGATGCCCTCAGTGCGGCAGTCTCTTCCCAGCAGGTCCTCACCGGAGGCGACCCCTTCTGTACCGGCTACCTGCAGGCCTACCGCAGAGGTTCCCTTGATCCATCTCACTGGCAATCACCTGAGAACAGCTGAATCGAGAGATGAATCATATGCTGATTCCTCATGCCTGATCGGCTCCCTACACAAGAATATGGTGTGCTGTACCCATTCTGTATACAGAACACATGATGTATCGTCAGTGGAAGTGCCCTGACGATAACAGAGATATCGGTTGACAAATGGGATCTCTCTTCAACGCGCGAAGGCATTATACGCAGGAGTTGATTGCATGAAGAGGCTGAAGTGCACTTGAGCGTAGCAACAGGTAGTGATACAAGCAGCATGAGCTATCCCATCGATTTCGCCTATGAAGAGGGAGCAGATCTGAAGATCACATTTGTTCCTGACAAAATTGACGACTTCTCTAACTCAGGCGAAGGACTCTTCCTGTTCAGGCAGTACGACTCAGTTGCTCGGATATGCTCTCAACCCCATGACCTGAACTAACTTCGATACTTCTGCTGACACGGACTCGGATCACACGAGTCTCGCTCTATCTCGTGCAGGCAGCTTCCTGAGAACCAGGGCATACGAGTCAGCGATCCAGCTGAAGATCTGCTCATCGGGGATCCTTCCATCATTGGCAATACTGTTCCAGTGCCGTTTATTGAGATGATACCCCGGGATCACCCCAGCATAGGCCTCACGTATGGCCAAGGCATCATCAGGGTCACATTTTACACTGATCATGGCACAGGTTGTGATATCTGTCAGGGCGAACATCTTTCCCATCACCTTGCAGACCAGGGTGGTCTCATCGAACGGGAATTCGAGGGTCACCCCGGCAAGACTCCTGACATACTCCTCGAAAACGGCTAAGGTCATAGGTTGTGTCTCCTTGTATCATGGGCGTATGAGAGAACCATCTCTAGAGAAGAATCACTTCTGTGTTACTCCCTGCTCATCGACTGACCAGGAGAGGGCAAAGCTTCCTTGGTGCTCCTGTGCGCTCACCCGTATGCGATAACGCCCGCTCTGAGAGATCTGCAGGACCATCTCACCGGTGCCCGAGAACTCCCCAAAGACGGCTCGGTCAGGACCGAGCATGAGCGTCTGAAGCTCTCCTTCGTCAGTCCGGACCAGATTCGAGATCGTATAGACCTCCCCGGCTTCAGCCTTGATCACCTGCTCCTTGTAACCATGGCAGCGAGTATAGGAACCGGAGGCATAGCCGGGAGAGAACTCCACTTCTCCTGTGCGGATACGGTAACTCCCCTGCGTGCACCCTGTACTGAACAGTATGATGATCACCACAGTCAGTGACCATCTCACCAGATAGCTTCTGCTGATCATACGAATCCTTCTCCCTCTCGAACCTGATCTCCATCACCGATCAGCAGCCTGCATACCGTACGATCGCTTCACAGGTCAACGGTCATCGTCCCCCGAATACTGTTCCACTGCTGATCGAACTAATCATACAAAGAACCGGAAAGAGAATCTACTGCAAGATCTGCAGATCATCCCGATCAGGCAGTTTTACGGCCTTACGAAGGTGAGCGAGAAAGCAAATAAGCACACGAGATCTGCCTCCATGATACTATCGGGATGTATATCGAATGCAAGACATGGAAGATAGATCGTGAATACTGTGTCATGGAATGAAATATGAGTACCCAAACGCTTGTTTCTGGTTTATAATGATCATGCTTAAGTACAGAAACTGCTCTCTCCATGGACTGAGACCTGTAGAGAAGGTAGTACCTCACACGACCGTGAGCATATCCACTGAAAAAAGGAAACACATATGGTAACGTATAAGAAGGGGCATCAGATCAGTCTGCTGCTGACCATCCTTTCCCTTGCAGTACTCATCACATCCTGCGATCCCTATGGGTCCTACCCGGAGGAAGGAGAGTACGGGAACAGCCCGTACGACGGGCTCCTCACCTGGACACGATATCCCGAATCAGCAGCCTACAGCAGCAGAAGCAACCATGCCTCTGCAGTCTTCGACGGCAAGCTCTGGGTCATCGGCGGCTATGGCTACGATGGATTCTTCTCCGATAACTATCTGGAAGACGTCTGGTGCTCTGAAGATGGCCTGCAATGGACCAAGGTCCTGGACGATGCACCCTGGCACGGCAGAACAGGCCATGCTCTGGCAGTCGCCAATGATAAGCTGTATCTGATCGGTGGCTATGCTGTTGATGAGACAGCAGAGAACACCAACGACACCAATCACTATATGAATGATGTGTGGGTGACCGAAGACGGTGTGACCTGGACAGAACTCACCCCCAGTGCTCCCTTTGGAGACAGGGCCTACCATGGCCTCGCCGTGATCGAGGGTGCTGATGACGGCCCTGACACGATCTATGTGATCGCCGGCAGGAACAGGGGCGTCGACTATCATCAGGACATCTGGAGATCGACAGACGGGCAGAACTGGGGAAAAGTCCTGGACTCTGACATACTCGGTCGCCGGGGGGCGATGGGAGTCACGGTATCAGGGACGAGCATCTACATCCTCGGCGGGTATGCACAGGATTATGAGGCGACCTTCGATCCCGCTGCAAAAAGAGACTGGAAGAAGATCGTAGTGTTCGATACCGAAACTAGCTCGATATCACGAGCAGGATCACCACCGAACAGAGACGGCATCAACTATGATTCACGGGCTCATCTGGAGCTGGTCACCTATGAGGGGACGTGCTTCATCCTCCCGGGTGCATCGATCACCAGAGAGTATGATAACTCACACCCGAACTTCTATTCCACCTACTCCTTCACTGCACCAGGTACGGTAACACCTGATTCGGCAGGGTCCGGTTTCGGCCCGCGATACGGATACACCGCAGAGGTCTTCGACGAGAAGCTCTGGATCCTTGGAGGCTACTCCCTGAGAGGATACGAACATGATATCTGGTATGCAGAGACAGAAGGAGTACAATTATGAACAGTCCCATGGTGAAGACCCTGATCTTCCTGCTCATCCTCCTGATCCCTGCAGCGGCCCTTACCGCCCTCGATATCGGACAGACCGGATGGGAATTCCATCTGGTCGATAACAACTTCTTCTACCCCAACTATGCAGCAGATCCCTTTGCCCCGCGATTCGAGGCATCTGACAGGTCACTGTCGATCAACGAGATCGCTCTGGATTCAGACAGCCGTCTGGATATCACCGCAGGCACGCGATTCTCCCTCTTCTCATTCAGAAGATCCGACGATCCCGATGTAGGGATTCAGCTCGATCTCTTCCTGACTATCCCCATGTACATGGAGGGCAGTAGCAATGACTTCCTGGGAATGGACGGCATATACTCCATTGGGCTGGTCCTCTCACCATCTGACTGGTTCACCGGCAGATTCTCCCGGCATCATATCTGCACCCATGCCGGCGATGAGATCGATAAACATCTGCAAGGCTCCCCCTCCATCGACTATGACAGCTCACCGACGATGCTCTCCTCTACCTATGTGCGTGATGACTTCGGGATATCGCTGGCACTCAACCCCCTCGTACCGATGGGGCTCTCCACCCGGGCGAACTCACTGCTGGTGTATGGAGACTTCTACTACTTCTGGCCAGGGGAGGATCCACTGGGAACACGGCAGATCAAACCTGCACGAGAGGCCTACTACTGGACGAACATGGGTATTGAGATCAGGACTCCTGATCTGTTCGGCAGCATCAGGGCCTTTGCAGCATACAATGTCAGTGCCTGGCAGGAACTGTCCTGGATGCCCTCGCATTCAGTCGATGCAGGCATCGAGATCCCGGGGGCCTTCGATGATCTGCTGCTGAGGGTCTCCTACAGCTACTACAACGGAAGGTCCCTCATGAACAACTTCTACAACAGACGGGAAGTCTTCGAAGGGATAAGCATCTCGATCGACAAATGACCCGGACATGAGAGAGCTCCTGCTGCAGGTCATTCATGCAGCAGGAGCTCTCCTTCGATTCATCAACTATATCATCAATCCAGTGATCATCCCAATTCAGCCCATCTCAGGAACTGAAGCAGCAGCTTTGGGCATCGACCACGCTGTCTACTCATACCCAATGGAGGAGAGGAACTCAAGGATCACCCGGGCACTCTGCTGTGGACACTCCTCATGGGGGACATGTCCGCAATCATCGAATACTTCCAGTCGGGATGAGGGGAGCTCTTCATCCAGCTGCAGGCTCTGCTTGAGCGGCACGATCGAATCTTGCTCTCCATGGATGATCAGTACAGGCAGCTGCAGTTCCTGCAGCCGCTTGATGATCCCGGGATCCGAGGATGCCTTGGTATAGGCATAGAGTGCCCGGTCCCAGTTCTCTATCTGCAGTGGCTGCAGATACTGATCAAGCAGCTCATCAGGGATCTTTTCTGGGTCATACCAGGCATCTTCGAACAGATCTAGGGGATCCTGTGCCAGTTTCCGAGTGGTCTTCAGACCGATCCGATCGAAGATCCTGAGCTTGAGCAGGGCACTGACGAACCCCGGAGGACCGTTCCGGTAGATCGCAGGATCAATGAGGATGAGAGCTTGGACCCGATCTGGATGTTCCAGCGCCATCTGCACCGCAAGGTTCCCCCCTGCAGAGTTCCCGATGATGACCGCTTTCTCGATGCCGAAGTGGTCGAGAAAGCCGATCGCTCGAAGGAGGATCTGACTTCGTGCATAGGGATCGGGAGCAGCCCCTCTCTCCGGGAGCGGACGTTCTGAGAAACCGAACGCCAGCCGGTCATACCCGTAGAGGCTGTACTGATCGGCAAGAGCCGGAGCAAGATAATCCCAGGAGTGAAGATGTGACATGAACCCATGGAGAAAGAGGATCGGAGGGGCATCAGCAGAGGAATCATAGCTGCTGTAATGCATCGAATACGATCCGATCTCCACGAAACGATCCTCAGGAGAGGCAATCTCCTCTACCGTGGAGAGCCCTGGAAGATCTGCAAGAGAAGCACAGCCTGAGAGCAGCAGCACACACAAGAGAAGAAGCAACCACATCGTACGTTTCATAACCACCTCACATACCCTCTATGATACTACCGTTCTGCACCGTTGTGAAGCAACAGAAGGAGCAGCTCCAGCTGCTCCCTCTGTTCATGAGTAGTCTGACACCATGTTCCTATTCCCGGGTAGACACTCTCTGTGCTGCACTGCCCAGCTGAAGCAGCTCTCATAGATAGAGCCTTCACCACGAAGTCATGGCCCTGCTTCCAGTCGTTCCTACTTGTTGAGCTGAACGTGAGTGCTTTCGATGGCATACACGATCCACTCGTCGATATCGGTCACATGATCTGCCGAACGTTCGATGTACTTGAGCAGCATGAGATGCCGGCCGAGTTCAGCACGAGTCATGGGACTGCCGAGGGAGTTGTACATCTCATTGAGGGCTGATCGATAGGCCTTGTCGATGAAGGAGTCGATCGCTGCTGCCTCTTTTGCTATCACATCATCCCGTTTGCTGTAGGCTGTTATGGTCTTCTCAAGCATGACGTAGAGATTATCTACCATGTCGGCATACAGGCCCTGGATCTCCGGGACCAGTCCGCCCTTGATCTTTGCCAGTACTTCCATCACATGGATCAGGTAATCCCCGATACGTTCGAGGTGATCGATGATCTTCAGAGAGGCTGCCAGGAACCTGAGGTCTGTGGCTACCGGTCGCTGAGTAGCGACGACTCCGATGAAATCATCCTCGATCTCGATCTCCCATGTGTTCAGCAGCTCCTCATTCGCCCGCAGCTTATCATGGGGGATCACCGTACCGTTGTTCAGGGCATCTCGGACCAGCCCTACGGTATCAAGCAGCACCACCGCCATCTTCTCAACGCGTCTGCAGCCGCCGCTCACTCCTCTGTTCATCATATATGCACTCATACTACTGTACCTGCTTCTCCTGTATTTGTTCTTCTACTCAAGTCCATCAACCAAACTTACCACTGATATACTGTTCTGTCTTCTCATTCTTTGGGTTCAGGAACAGATCAGCGGTCTTTCCGTACTCTTCCAGATACCCGGTCCTGTGATCATCGACCATGTAGAAGGCCGTATAATCCGAGACTCTTGAGGCCTGGCTCATATTATGGGTGACGATGATGATCGTATAATCGTTCCTCAGTGTCGATATGAGCTCTTCGATCTTGGCGGTCGCGATCGGGTCCAGAGCGGAGGCCGGTTCATCCATCAGGATCACCTCCGGTTGTACGGCGATCGCCCTGGCGATGCACAGACGCTGCTGCTGCCCGCCGGAGAGCCGGAGGGCATTCTCCTTGAGCTTGTCCTTCACCTCATCCCAGAGGGCTGCACCCCGCAGGCTCTTCTCGACCAGCTCATCATAATCTCCCCGATAGCCGTTTATCCTCGCCCCCCAGGCGATGTTCTCGAAGATCGTCTTGGGAAAGGGGTTCGGCTTCTGGAAGACCATGCCGATCTTCCTTCTGATGAGTACCGGGTCTACCTCTTCATCATACAGATCATGTCCATTGAAGGCGACCGTGCCCTTGATCCATGATCCGGGGATCAGATCGTTCATCCGGTTGATGCTCCTGAGTACCGTACTCTTACCGCAGCCTGACGGTCCGATGAATGCAGTGACTGCCTTCTCAGGGATCGAAAGATTCACATCTTTCACTGCCCTGAAGTCACCATAATGGATGCTGACATCATTCAGCTCTATAATATGCCGTTGTTCCTGTTTCATGACTCTCCTCGTATTCCCTGCATATGCGACAGTACCTGTCACCATGCTCGTATCAGTTCTCTGTAACTTGTTCATCCCTACACCTCTGTACCATCTACTCCAGACTCTTCTTTTTCGTGACTCGGTTTCGCAGATAGATTGCAGTCCCATTGAGCAGCATCAGCAGGACCAGCAGAGCGATGATCGCTGCGGCTGCGATGTTGCGATACGACCCCTGGGGCCGCGAGGACCACTGATAGATCTGGATCGGCAATGTAGTGAACTTCGAGAACAACCCCGAAGGATCGACTGCGATGAAGGTGGAAGCACCGATCACGACCAGAGGGGCTGTCTCTCCCAATGCCCTCGAGAGAGCAAGGATGGTACCGGTCAGGATCCTGTCGATACTGACCGGCAGCAGATGATGCCAGATCGTCTGCCACTTGGTCGCCCCTACCCCGTAGACTGACATACGCAGCGAATCAGGGATAGCCTTCAGGGCCTCCTGGGTATTGATGATGATGATCGGCAGGATCAGCAGCCCGAGGGTCAGCCCTCCTGAGAGGATTGTCCTGCCGTTTGCCGTCCCGTCTGTTGCCAGAGAGGAGAATACCGCCCCACTGGTCACCGGTTCCATGGCACGGACAAAGATCGCAAGGCCAAGGAGACCATAGATGATCGACGGCACTGCCGAAAGATTGAAGATATTCAGCTGCAGGATCCTGTTGAGCCGGTTATCGACCGCATACTCCTGCAGATAGATTGCAGCAGCGACCCCGATCGGGAATGCGAAGCCGAAGGTGATCAGCATGATCCACAGTGATCCGAGGATAGCCGTACGTATCCCGGCTTTATAGGGGTCACTGGACTGCTCGGTCACTAAGAACTGAGGAGAGAGCCAGGATCTGAAACTCAGATACGCACCCTCTTCCTTCTGTACGAACTCCTCGATGGCGGACCGGGAGAAGAGCGACTCAGTGAGTGTCCAGGTCCTCAGGACTTTCGGCTCGACGATGAACTCCTCGATGATCGATACCAGTTCCTTATTGGAGTGTTCCTCGAGAGATTTCTCTGAGAGCACCCGACGCATGATCCCTGAAGAGAGATGTGAGTTCATCGAATCGATGAGCTCTTCACGGGTGAAATCCTTGACTGACTCTTTCCCGTAGACCAGTTCTACCGGATCTACCGAATACCGCAGGGCGGCATACCCGAAGACCGAGTTGATGATCGACGAGAGCAGCAGCACCAGGAACAGTATTGCCATACAGGTCCCGATGATGAACACCACCTTCCAGATCAGGTCGGTCCGTCGTCTGCTGTGGATCAGGCTCTCCACCTCTTTCGTGCTTCCGAAATCGTTCATATGTTGTATCCCCATCACGCTACTCGTACTTCTGGTGAAATCTCACCGCGATCTTTCGCGAGATAAAATTCAAGGTGAAAGTTATGATGAACAGCACCAGCCCCAGGGCGAAGATACTGTTATAGTCTACTGAGTTGTAACTCACGTCCCCTCCCGATATTCGTACGATGTACCCGGTGATGGTCTCAGCCGCTACCAGCGGGTTCATGGTGAACTTCGGACCGGCACCTGCTGCGAGGGCAACGATCATGGTCTCACCGATAGCCCTGGAGAAGGCAAGCAGGAAGGTCGCTGACAATCCTGAGAGTGAGGCCGGGATCAGGATCTGATAGATCGTCTCGGTCTTGGTCCCCCCCAGTCCGTAGGCTGCCAGTTTGAGCTCTTTGGGTACCGCACTGATGGCATCCTCTGCCATCGTGGCGATCATGGGCAGGATCAGGATACCGATGACCAGTCCTGCAGAAGCGGTGTTGTAGATCTCCACCACCCCCTCTCCAAAGATGGACCTGAGCAGCGGGGTCATGAAGGTCAGGGCAAAATAGCCATAGACGATAGTCGGGATACCGGCGAGCAGCTCCAGGATCGGTTTGAGGATCCTGCGGGTCTTGTCACTGGCATATTCACTGAGGAAGATGGCTACGAACATACCCAGCGGTATGGCAAGCAGCATGGCTATGATACTGGTAGTGAGCGTCGCATTGAGCAGCGGCAGGAACCCGAAGTTCCCGATCATGGGCTGCCAGGTCTTTCCTGTGAGGAACTCCAGAAGACCTACTTCCGGATCACTGAAGAAGAGGAAGGATTCTCTCACAAGGATCACGATGATACCCACCGTGACGATGATCGACAGGAGGGCACAGGCGAACAGATAGGTCTCTATCAGTCGTTCATGAGGCCTGATCTTCTTACCGAATGGATGCTTTTGTATAGTAGTCATAACGTTCCTATATACGGGGTTTGAAAGGTGCAGGAAGAGGACACTGCATGCAGAGCCCTCTTCCCATCGTTCCTTACGAACCATTCATATCACTGATGATCCTGGCTGATTAATAGGTCCCTTTCATCGCATCAAGCCAAGCCTGTCGTCCGCCCTGCAGTACTTTCTCATTAGCCGGGAAGTATCCTACATCTACGATCTCTTCGTTCACATAGGAGAGATAGAAGTTGATGAACGCTGCTACCTGTGGTTTCTCTCTCATGATGGTGGCATCTGAGTAGATGAACAGGGGTCGTGCCAGAGGATAGAGTGCCTCATCGACGTTCTGGCTGTTAGGTGTCACCCCTTCGATATCGAGGACATTCAGTGATTCTTTGTTCTCTGCGTAGTAGGCGTATCCGAAGAATCCGATGGAGTACGGGCTGCCTTCGATTCCCTGTACCAGGATGTTGTCATCTTCACTGAGCTGCAGATTGGCTGCTGAGAGCATGGGTTCCGGATCCTTTCCGAAGACCTCTTCGACGAAGTAGTCGAACGTACCGCTGTCTGTTCCCGGGATGAATCGCAGGATCGGTTCAGCAGGCCAGCTGGGGTTCACATCTGACCATTTTTCTGCTGTGGAGAAGATCTGTGCAAGTTCGTCAAGTGTTGCGTTCTTAGCGAAGGTGTTGGCCTTGCTCACGGTCACTGCCAGGGCATCGGTCCCTACTCTGAACTCGATGGGAGTTCTGCCGATAAGCTTGGCTGCATCGATCTCTTTTGCTTTGATCGGTCGTGATGCATTGGAGATATCGGTCTCACCTGCGACGGTGAATCGTTCGAAGCCGGCACCTGAACCGATACTGTCGATGGTGATGTTATCACCATACCCTTCATCTTTGAATCGTTCAGCCATCCGCTCTGAGAGAGGATAGACGGTTGAACTTCCAGCGGTGATGATGTTCCCGGAGACTTCCAGGGGATTGACTCCCGGAAGACCGAACATCCCTGCTGCCGGTTCGATCCAGCTGTACGGGTCAACTTCTGCCGGTGCAGCTTCCTGTTTTCCACCTGCGAATGCAGGGCTTATTGCTAGCATGATCATGATAAGGATAGCAAGATATTTCTTCATGTGATTCCTCCAGATTGTTTTTGACTGGAAGATAGAGTACAAGTATGAGCAGATGGTTAATCGAATGTGAAAATACCATGAATTGTAAGATATGTGATAAATACTGTGTTATTATATTGTATATTGCTATATTAACTCTATTTTAGAGTGTATAAGAATAGTCAGATCCAAGCAAATAGGGTGAAAAAATAGAGCAGGCTCTCCAAAAAAGGGAACACCGATCAGAACTGACGATCCCCGGAGTACTGTGGTGCAGGACTCCGGGGACACGTGGGCGCTCCTCCGACACGATCAGCGTCGTAGCACAGCTGTAGAAGAGCCGGCAGACTCACAGATACGAATCGATCAGAGCGCTTTGGGTATATCGAACTCCTCTGAAGGTTTTGTCTCCATCATATAGGCAAGGCGCTGGAGGGAGGCAAGGATCATGGTCTGCTCCCAGTTCTCCATCAGACTGAACTGACGAGCGAACTCATCCTGCAGCAGTGATGGATGCTGTGAGAGCACCGCTTCAGCCTTGGGGGTGATCTGGATGTTCACCTTTCTCTTGTCTTTCACATTCCGGTGTCTGACAGCGAATCCCTGATGCTCCAGTCGATCGAGGATACTGGTGACGGTCGCCTGTGAGAGACTGACATTCCTGGCGATCGTGGAGATCGGCTGATCGAAGGAGTGTTGTATCTCTTCAAGGATGACCAGCTGAGGCCCGGTCAGTCCATATTTCTTGATCAGTCGTTTAGACTGCAGTTCGAAAGCTCGTGTTATTCTGCGCAGACTCTTTACGACACATTCTGCGGATTGGTAGGTATTCATAGTGGCTCCTTGGATGCACATAGGATACGAAAGATTCCGGTATCCTCTGTTTGCTTATCAGGTATTGTTTAGATACCTAATATATAGTGTTGTAAGAACAATAATATATATACGATTATTAATCTATACCATAGAAACAGTTTAAAGAATTGTTTTCATCATTTTTTGATTATTATGCATAGTATTTTATTTTCCCCTTGACATGTTGTACTACTTTTGTTTAGTATACTAATATATTATCACAAAACTAGAGAGGTATAACATGAAAAAAACATTAGTATGTTTAATGATCATCCTATTGAGTGTCACTGCAGTAGTCACTGCAGCAGGACAACAGGAAGACGGAATAACCACCATCACCTTTGGTGATGTATCCTGGGACAGTGTCCAGGTACATAATAGGATCATGGCATTCATCATCGAGAACGGACTGGACGGATACGAGGCGAACTTCATCGCCGGTGACACCCTCCCGATCATTAACGGGATCGTCCAGGGCGATGTCGATGTCGATATGGAATCTTGGCACTCCAACTTCCCCGAAGTCTATGCTGAAGGGATCGCATCAGGAGATATCATCGACCTTGGCGCCAACATGCCGGATGCACCACAGGGCTGGTGGGTACCACGATACCTTGTCGAAGGTCCTGATGCTCAGGCAAGCGGACTGAAGAGTGTGGCAGACCTGCCCAAGTATGCCGATCTGTTCACTGACCCTGAAGACCGATCGAAAGGTCTCGTATACGGTGGAGTCGCAGGTTGGTCACAGCTGATAATCTCAGAAGAGATCTACAAAGAGAACGGTCTTGAAGAGACCTTCAATCTGGGTATCGCAGGATCAGGTGCAGCACTTGCCGGGACTATGGTAGGAGCCTATACCAAGGGCGAACCCTGGGTAGGATACTACTGGGCACCGACTGCAGTACTGGGAAAACTTGACATGGTACGACTGCCGGGAAGCGAGTATGAAGCAGCAAAAGTGAACATCCTCGTCGGTAAGACCATGCCTGAGAAGGCACCTGAGGTCATCGAGATCCTCAAGAAGTACAGCACGACTGTCGATCAGAACAATGAATTCCTTGCTGCCATGAGTGACAACAACTGGAGCTCAGAAGAGACTGCCAGATGGTTCCTTGAGAACAAGCAGGACATATGGACCAAATGGGTCAGTGCCGATATTGCTTCACGAGTCAAGGCAGCCCTATAGGAAGACTATATGAGTGAAAAGAAAGAACAGCCACAGATCGTCATAAAGAATCTGTGGAAGATATACGGAAAAGATCCCAAAAAGATCTTTACCAAGAAGATGCAGGATCTCAGCAAAGATGAGATCCAGGAGAAGACCGGCTGTATCGTCGGCATGAGGAACATCAGTCTTGAGGTCGAAAGAGGCCAGTTCTACATCCTCATGGGGCTTTCGGGAAGTGGTAAATCCACCCTGATACGTGCGCTGATCAGGTTGATCAAACCTACCGATGGATCCATCGAGATCAACGGCAAGGACATCACCAAGATGACCAGCGAACAGCTCCTTCATTTCAGAAGAGACACCTATGGTATGGTATTTCAGCACTACGGGCTGCTGCCACACCAGACGGTCCTCGATAATGCGGCCTACGGGCTCAAGATCCGTGGAGTCCCCAAGGGTGAACGCTACGCGAAAGCGATGCGAACCCTTGAGACCGTCGGTCTGAAGGGCTGGGAAGATTACTATCCCGGTTCCTTAAGCGGCGGTATGCAGCAGCGTGTCGGACTGGCACGTGCCCTGGCAAACGATCCTGACATCCTGCTCATGGACGAGCCCTTCAGCGGGCTCGACCCCCTGATCAGAAGACAGATGCAGGATGAGCTGGTAGAGCTGCAGGAAAAGCTGCAGAAGACCATAGTCTTCGTTACCCATGATCTGCATGAAGCACTGAAACTCGGTGATCAGATCGCCATCATGAGAAACGGGGAACTGGTACAGGTCGGGACACCGGAAGATATCGTGTCGAACCCTGCAGATGATTACGTTCAGGAGTTCGTCAGAGACGCTTCTCCTGCGAAGGTCCTCACCGCTGGGACGATCATGGAATCACCGAAAGTCCTGCTCTATGCATGGGAAGGTCCCAAGACCGCCCTGACCCTGCTTCGCTCGAACAACCGAAAGGCGGCATTCGTCGTCGACAAGGGGCATAAGCTCCTTGGAGTGGTGAAAGAGAGTAAGCTCGAACAGCTGCTGAACCTTGCAGAGAAGCCGAAGGGCATCCCGCTTTCAGCAATAAAGAAGATCACTTCGGTCACCGAAGATACCATCGTCGAGGACCTGTTCTCGATCGTATCGGAGAATCCCTATCCGATCCCAGTGGTGGATGAGAACAACAAGTTCAAGGGAATGGTGACCACCGACCAGATATTCGAATCAATAGCACCGGCTGCTGATGAAGGAGGCGACAATGATTAGTTTTCCAGATGTTACCACGATCCCGTTAGCCTCCTGGATCGATGCTGCCATGACCTGGCTGCTGCAGAACCTCAGTGGGTTCTTCGATGCAGTGGGATTCATCATCCTGCAGGTGGTCCTGGGGTTCGAGACGATCTTTCTCTTCATCCCCTGGTTCATCATCATCCTGCTCGTAGGCCTTGCCGGGTGGAAGCTCGTCGGGTCGATACGAACCGGTATCACCTTCATGATCTTCATGTTCCTGATAGGTTCGTTCGGCTACTGGGAACTCTCCATGAGAACCCTGAGTCTGGTCATCGCATCGGTATTCTTCGCACTGCTTATAGGGATCCCATCGGGGATCAGCATGGCGCGGAGTGACAGGACCGAACGGATCCTGAAACCGGTCCTCGATGCCATGCAGACGATGCCGAGTTTCGTCTATCTGATACCGGCGCTGATGTTCTTCGGTATGGGAAAGGTCCCTGCCATGTTCGCGACCATGATCTATGCCGTCCCTCCAGTCATCCGTCTGACGAATGTCGGGATCAGGACCGTAGATATCGAAGCCGTCGAAGCTGCGAAAGCCTTCGGGGCAACACCCAAGCAGATCCTGTTTGATGTGCAGCTCCCTCTGGCGAAACCTTCTATCATGGTCGGTATCAACCAGACTACGATGATGGCACTTGCCATGGTAGTCATCGGTTCGATGATCGGGGCGAAAGGCCTTGGAATGGAAGTCCTGCTGGCGATCAACAGAATCGAAGTAGGAAGAGGATTCGAAGCAGGTGTATCTATCGTATTCCTGGCGATCATCATCGACAGGATCACCTTCTCCTTCTCCCAGAAAAAAGAGAAATGACAGTATCAGGTACTACCACCATACGGTAGTACCTGAAGAGTAGACAATACTACACGAGAGAGACCGCAGAGATCAGATAACGATCACTGCGGTCTCTCTTTTTCAGTGCATACGAGAAGCAGCCACAGACCTCGAAGGGAGGGCCTTCACCTCTGCCCCCTTCCCTGTGCCCTCACGATCTTCTGTTTAGCACTACCTGTGCATGACCTACCATACCCTACCACAGCGAAGCTGCATGAAATTTCTGCATGAACTACTCATACATATGCTACACTGTATACATGCATGGTGTACTATCGGTCATCTTGACTGATCCAATCTTATATGGAGCCGTATGATGCAGAGAATTTGGTGTGTGATAGGAATGATCCTCTTTGCCGCAGCACCCCTGAGTTCAGGTGCACCGGATGTCTCGGGGATCCAGTCGCCGCTCATCTACTATGGTAACTGGTCGGATGAAGATATCCCGGCCATGGGGCAGTTCGATCTGGTCGCTCTGCAGCCAGGTCACTATCAGGGAGCAGATGAGTCTCTTGCGATCCAGAGGATCAGAAGTACCGGCACCTATGTCCTGATGTATATATCCATCGGAGAGGATTCAGAGACCTTCAACGGAAAACCACCGCGTACCGGAGACGGCAGGGGGCCGGCCTACTATGATCCGGACCTGCAGCAGATCGTCTATGAACATCGGGGTATCGCCGGATTCTATCTGGATCAGTGGAATGCAGCAGGTTCGGTCTCGGGAGATAGCAGCGACCGATACAGTGATGGTATCCCCGACAGACATGGGGACTGGGGGGCCTGCTACGTACATGCAGGAGACCCGGCCTGGCAGCAGATCATCATAGAGCAGGCCGAGGAACTGGCCAGCTACCGGATCGACGGGTTCTTCCTCGATACCCCGGAGACACCCAACCCCTGGCAGGGCTACGGATGGACGGCAGAGGGCATGTATGATCTCATAGGACTGCTTGATACACACTTCCCGGACCATCTGCTGCTGCTCAACAGGGGGATGTTCTACTTCGACCCGAACAAGCCCTACCAGTATGCCTGGAACCCGGCAGAGTTCATCGATATCGCACTGTTCGAAAGCTATACCCTCGATAACAGCTATGAGCGCGCATCCGGGGACCCTCTCGATTTCCAGATAAGCCCCTATCACGAACTGAACAGATACTACGTATCTCCCAAGGTGAATGCTGCACTTTCAAGCCATCAGCGCACCATACCGGTGATCAACATCGACTATGCCCGGGATCCTATGACCTTCCCTGAGCGGTATCCGGAGCTGTATCAGCAGATCCTCTCAGATGCTGTCCATACCCAGGGAAGAAAGGAACTGATCACCGACAGGTACTTGAGTGAGATCTCCACCGTGATCATCGATCATCCCCCTGAAGCTGACCGCTCTGCCCCACGCTGGCAGAACACCACCCTCGGGAAGAAGACCGTCTTCGATGAGTATCTCTTCTATGATGTGATCGGGTTTGACTACACGAAAGAGGAGTTCAGTACTGCAGTGGCCCCATCCCGCCCCGGTGTCAGGAAGGTCATCCCGGCGACCGGCAGCTGACCGTCCTGTGGGATGTCGCAACAGACCAGAGCCATCCGGTACGATACAACATCTACTATACCACTACACTCCCCTTTGATATCACCAGGGCTGAACTCCTTGCCGATGTCCCCTATATACAGAGTCCTGATTATACCGACAGAGGCTATACCAGCGCTGATGATGCCTGCCCCTATGAGTACACGATCACCGGACTGACTGCAGGACAACCCTGCTATGTCATCGTACGGGCTGAGGACAGCACCACAGGCGCAATCGATCTGCAGAGCGGCCGCAGGGGGCCGAACGGCGGGATCGAAGAGACCAATACCAGGATCCTTGCAGGCATCCCGCTGCCGATGGGTCCACAGACGATACGCATCGATGGGAAGTTCAATGACTGGGCAGCAGTCCCCGCTGCAGCGTTCAGTGATCCGGCAGCCACGCAGCTTTCCGAGCTGCGTATCCATGATGATCAGAGGTATCTGTACCTGCAGCTGACCGTTGATGGGATCTTTGACCTGAGTGACAGTGCAGTCTATCTGAACACCGATGGCAAGGCCTATACCGGCCATCCGGGGTTCAACGGAGCTGATTACCGCTTCCTTGCAGGCTCGATCTATGACTATACCTGGGACTGGAACCACCGCGGGGATATCACCCCGCTGTACTCCTATGACGGCAGCAGCTTCGAACTCGCACTCCCCAAAGAGCAGATAGGAGCAGATCATATCAGTCATATCGTTCTCACAGCAGCCTATGGGCCGCAGGCAGGTTCCCTCCCCGCTGTCGATACATCCTCCGCTCTCAGCTACCAGCTGCTTGATCCTCCCCCTGATACACAAGGCCCCCTGTTCAAGCAGGGAGAACCCTCGATCTCCCTCTCTGCTGATACGCAGTCAGTCCTGCTCTCCTGGCCTGAAGCAGAGGATCCCAACGGGCCGGTCGTCTATGACCTGATTGATTCGAACGAGCATACAGTCCTTACCGGCAGCACAGACACCGAGTATGCCGGGATCACGAAGAATCGCATACGTTTCCCCGTCCAACTGCTCGAAGCTCAGCTGCAGCTCACCATACGGGCACGCGACAGCCTGGGGAACAGCACATCCCTTGCACCGGTGACCTTCGATGCCGTACGACGGACCGAACAGGATATCCTCAAAGGGATCATAGGGATCCAAGATGCATCTGCAGGAGCACATGAGAGTACGGTGTACTTCTCCAGGAGTGCTACCGGCAGGTACCCTGCGATGTATCATCTCACGATCGAGAGCAGTGACGATCTGCAGCGTGCAGAATACCGGAGGAACATCAGGGTCGAAGCTTCAGACAAGCCCGCATATGAATACATGTACACGGTCACCGGCCTCTCAGGTTCCTCCAGATACACCTTCTCATTGACCGCAGAAGACCAGTACGGCAATACCCGGTCAGATCTGTCTCCGGTCACAGTCAGGACCTCCGGAGCCCCGTATATGACTCGCGGCAGCATCGATGGCGAATTCGATGACTGGAAGCTTGATCCGCAGGTGGTACTGGTGGGAACTGATGTGATCGAGAACCGCCCGAAAGGTCTCAAGATCTATGATATCGACACACTCAGCTATGTAATTCATGCCGACACCCTCTTTCTGCTGACTACCATCACCGGGGAGCCTGCAGCACTGGATAAGAGCGTCTGTTACTACCTGAACACCGACGGTGATGATGCTACCGGCTACTCTTCACACGGATATGATATTCGCATAGAGGGAGACGGCACGATCTCAGCATTGGCTGACAGCCACTGGAGGGTCATCGCCACTCCGATCGGGACGGTTCCCATCGAGATCTCCTCAGACAAGAGCAACAGGATCGAACTGGCACTCCCCGGGGAGCTCATCGGGGGATTCAGTGACCCCATACAGGTCTATCTGCGATTAGGTTCCCAGCCTCCCGCTCTCACCCAGTTCGACGACTTCGGACCATTCACGCTCTATCATGATAACAGATCCCTGCCGACAGAGAGAGAACCCTTCCCTCAGGTGATCATCTACAGTATCGCAGGATTCTTTATTATGGTACTCTTGTTCCTTAACTGGGCAATACTTCCCCAGCTGCATCACACGGCAGCGGTCAAAGGACTGCCGCCTGAGAAGCAGGAAGACACTGACAGGAATGACTATACCATCTGAATGGCGCAAGGAGCATATCTATGAAGTTGACCGTACTCGTTGATAACACTACCCTGATCGATCAGTACTACCTCGGCGAGCCGGGACTTTCGTTCTATATCGAGGATGGTGGACAGAAGATCCTCTTCGACTGCGGGTACTCCGACATCTTCCTGCGAAATGCACAGAAGATGCAGATCGATCTGATGTCCCTCGATACTCTGGTACTGTCTCACAGCCATCTCGATCATACCTGGGGTCTCACCCACCTGATCAAAGCCTTTACCGAGGAGCGATTCGCCGGGCGCATGATCGGTCTACCGCACCTGGTGACCCATCCGAGGACGTTCGTCAGCACCCAGGAAAGCAGTATCGGAGAGATAGGATCTATCGTCCCGCTCAAACGACTCGATCCCTATTTCAGGCCGGTACTCACTCGAGAACCCTTCGCCATCACCGAGCATCTGATCTTTCTCGGTGAGATACCAAGAGTCCTTCCGTTCGAACACTCCCCGGGGATCGGTATGAAGGCGGGAGAGGATAGCCCTGATACCCTTCTTGATGATTCTGCTCTCGCCTACCGCTCCCCTGAGGGACTGGTGATCATAACCGGCTGCTCCCACTCGGGGATCTGTAATATCGTGCAGTATGCGAAACAGGTGTGCCATGATGAGCGGATCGTCGATATCATAGGGGGGTTCCACCTGCTGCAGCCCGAACCTGCACGCCTGCAGGGGACCGTTGCATATCTGAAGCGACATGAGCTCACGGCACTGCATGCCTGCCACTGTACGGATCTTCCTTCGAAGATCGCCCTGGCTGCGGCTGCCCCGATCAGAGAGGTAGGGGTCGGGCTGACGCTCTCCTACTGAGAGGTACTCACAAACTTCAGAAGAACATGCTGCACAAACAGGGAGTGACTGAGTCTACCTGATTTTCTCTATATCTTTTGTATACCGATACCTGTTTTTGTACTATAATCTTCTCAATGCGAACGCTAAGGACGTATCGCACATAAACTGTAATGAGTAATGGGATCAACATATGTATGACGTTCAAGACTGTATCATGTTCACAGCGTCGAACAGGGCCCGGGCGATCACCGAGGCGTTGAACGAACGGCTTTCTGAACATGGTTCGACACGTGTTCAACTGAATGCGCTCTTCTTTGTAGCAAGCACCCCGGGAATAAACCAATCACATCTTTCACAGCTGATGTGCATCAAATCTTCAACAGTAGTACGATTGATCGATCGTATGGTCAGAGAAGGACTGATCTCCAAACAGCAGCTCGACAGCGACCGAAGGCACAGTTCTCTTACCTGCACGGATAAAGGGCTGCAGCTTCTTGAGCAGGTGATGCCTGTCGTCATGCAGTTCAACCAATCGCTGGAACAGGGGATCAGTAAAGAGGATCTGATCATCTTCGATCGGGTATATGATCAGATCGTCGAACAGGCCAGGAAGTTCCAGAGCC
>LQAF01000061.1_pt1 | contig 23188 bp, 27 predicted proteins | sample 1535781 | NCBI WGS metagenome assembly LQAF01 (sample SAMN04331583, study PRJNA305678) | bioreactor metagenome | isolation source: bioreactor_2 inoculated with Wadden Sea sediment 2nd replicate of a... | place: Germany:Bremen
GATGAACTTAAGCGCCGGCTGGCCTTTTCCACCATCAGCCAGCTGTCCTACATCATCTTCGGGGTGGCCATGCTGTCATCGATGGGCCAGCTCGGCGGGGTGATCCATATTTTGATGCACGCCTTCGGCAAAATCACCTTGTTTTTCTGTGCCGGGGCCATTTTTGTGGCCACCGGAAAAAAATATATCTCCCAGATGAAGGGTCTGGGCAGGCAGATGCCGGTGACTTTTGGCGCGTTTTTTATCGGCTCTTTAGGGGTGATCGGCCTGCCGCCCACCGGGGGGTTCTACAGCAAATGGAATCTGATTTTGGGAACTCTGGAGGCCGGTCACACGGTTTTTATGATCGTTCTGCTGATCTCATCGTTTCTGAATGCGTTTTATTTTCTGCCCATTGTGTTTCAGGGATTTTTCGGCAGAGCGGATGACAGGCCTTTGAATGCTCCGACCGCCGTCAGGGAAGCGAATCTATGCCTGGTGGTGCCGCTGGCCCTAACGGCCCTGGCATCCATTGCCCTGTTTTTCTTCCCCCAGATGTTTGTGGACCTAATCATTCTGGGTTTGAATCTGTGAGAAACCATTCTTATCAAACCAATGGCATTGATAATTTTGCCGGGGATATATAGAAATATGACAATAAATGACAAACATAACCATGACGACTGGGAAATGTTGGGCCATGATCCGGTGCCCGGCTACAAGACCGCGTTTTACATTGCAGTGCTGGTGTCGGTCATCTATCTGGCAGTGGCGTTTTTTCCCGGCGGCGGTGTGGCCCATTGACCCTATTGATCAACCGATAATTGAACCGATAATGGACCTTATACATGATTGACCGCAGGGCCCGGACAGGGGAGGGGGACTTTTTCCGGGACCGGGCTGTGCGGATTTGATTCAGGTGACATGATGAAAAAAGAGTTGACCCTGTTCGACAAGCCGAAAATGTGAAAATTCTGTTGATCTGTTTTATTGTTCGCTGGGGGTGCTGCTGGCGGCTGAATTTTTCATTCACCCCCATCCCGCCTTTTATTTTGAACAGATCAAAGGATTTTCCGCAGTATACGGATTTTTTTCCTGCGTACTGCTCATTTTTTTAGCCAAACTGCTGCGATTGATCGTGATGAAAAAAGAGGATTACTATGACCGGTAATCTCATGCCCCCGGCCCTGATATTCATAAGCGGTGCGCTGCTGATCCCGTTTTTGCGGGGCAGGACCCAGTCCGGATATATGCTGTTGATTCCGGTGGTGTCTTTGCTCATTATCATGAACGCCCCCATGGGGCAGATCTGGACCCGGGATTTCTGGGGATACACGTTGATCATGGGCCGGATCGACAAACTGTCCCTGGTATTCGGCTATATTTTCACGTTAATGGCGTTCCTGGGGATTCTGTTCGCCTTAAAGGTCAGGGACAATCTTCAGCATGTATCAGCGATCGTGTATGCCGGTGCCACGCTGGGCGTGGTGTTTGCCGGAGATTTTCTCACCCTGTACCTGTTTTGGGAGATTATGGCGGTCAGTTCCACATTTCTGATTCTGGCCTCCCGGACCGATGCGGCCCGTAAAGCGGGGTTTAGGTATATCCTGGTGCACCTGATCGGGGGGTTGTTCCTGTTGGCCGGGATTGTGCTGTATATCCGGGAAACCGGCACCACTGCCTTTGACTATATCGGGTTGTCCGGCACTGCGTCCTGGCTGATTTTCATCGGTATCGCCCTGAATGCGGCGGCTATTCCCCTGCATGCCTGGCTTCCGGATGCCTATCCCATGGGGACCCCCACCAGCACGGTGTTTTTGAGCGCGTTTACCACCAAATCCGCGGTGTATCTGTTGATCCGCACCTTTCCCGGCACGGACCTGCTCATCTGGATCGGGGCGTTTATGGTGTTTGTCCCCATTTTTTACGCGGTCTTGGAAAACGATATCCGGCGGGTTCTGGCCTACAGCCTGCTGAACCAGATCGGGTTTATGCTGGTGGGCACGGGCATCGGGTCTCAGCTGGCTTTGAACGGAGCCGTGGCACATGCGTTCTGCCACATCCTTTATAAGGGGCTTTTGTTTATGGCCGCCGGGTCCGTGCTCCAGATGACCGGAAAGATCAAGTGTACCGAGATCGGCGGGCTGTACAAGAGCATGCCGTTGACCTGCCTGTTCTGTATCGTGGGAGCGGCCTCCATTTCGGCGTTTCCTTTGTTTTCAGGATTTGTGTCCAAATCCATGGTGGTGACCGCCACAGTGGAGGAGCACCTGGTGCTGGTGTATCTGGTCCTGCAGTTTGCATCCGCCGGCGTGTTTCACCATGCCGGTATCAAAGTGCCGTTTTTACCTTTTTCGGCCATGATTCCGGGATCCGGGCCAAAGACCCGTCCTGGAACATGGTGCTGGCGATGGGAATCGCGGCGTTCGCCTGCATTTTTATCGGTGTATTCCCCCAGCCTTTGTATAATCTTTTGCCCTTTACCGTGGACTATATCCCCTATACCGGTGCCCATGTGGTGGGGCAGCTCCAGCTGCTCATGTTCGGGGCACTGGCGTTTGCCTTGCTGATCCTGTCCGGGTACTATCCCCCGGAAATCAAGTCCGTCAACCTGGATGTGGACTGGACCTACCGGAAACTGGGAACTGCGGCATACCGGCTTTTGGACAGCGGTCTGAACAAGCTGAACCGCAAAACGGAGCAGGGGATGATGACTGTGGTCAAAGGCGGCAGCGCATTTCTGGGCCGGATCACCGTTCATCTGGTTTTGTTTTTTTCCGTGAATCTGTGGTTGATTCTGGGGTACCGGGACAAACACCTGGCGTTGAAAAAACAGCAGCTATACAATGATGTGATCCAGGGAACGTTTCCTGTGGGGATCGGTGCGGCAGTGGCTGTGTCGTTTGTGGTGCTGATATATCTGTTAACCTGAAAACTGGCCTTGTTTGAGGACCCTATTATGGTAAAAATACAGGATTTGAAACATATCCACATGCTGGAAAACATCCCGGACCGCCTGCTGGCCCTGATCGGTCAGGAAGCCCGGCTGTCCATTTTCAGCGCTGGAACCTGTTTGTTTAGGGCCGGGGAGCCTGTGGATACCTTTTATATGGTCATCATGGGCCAGGTGGCCCTGACCGTGGCCCTGACTCCGGATATCGACGTGATCCTGGAAAATATTCAGTCCGGCCGAACCTTCGGTTCTTCAGCGTTGATCTCCGGGGGACCGGCCACCTATACTGCAGTCTGCCAGGAACCCTGTGAGACCATCACGGTGTCCGGTCCGCGCATGCAGCAGCTGTTCGAGATCAACCAGGAGCTGGCATTTTATCTGATGGCCGGTGTGGCCAGACAGTATAAAATCAGCTTGGACACCCGAGCAAAGATGATTATGAAGACACTGGCCCATCACCCGGAGATGAAAGCATCCATCCATGATATTGAAAAACTTACCCCAGCGTATTAGACCCGATGGGGTCGATCCCGTCACGGCCCGGAGAATCGTTTGAAGGAAAACACATGGTACCCAGTGATCAATTGAAAAAAATACAGTTTCTTGCGGACCTGCCGGATGATATTCTGGAAAAAATCAGCCCCCATGCCCGGCAGGCGGTTTTTGAGTCTGGCACCATTTTGATCCGGCAAAACGACCCTCAGCATCTGGTGCACATGCTGGTATCCGGAAAAATTTGCCTCACGCCCGGTCCGACACCGGCTGGGTCCTGACCCTGGATGAAATCGAGCCCGGACAGAGTTTCGGCCTGTCCGCACTGTTCGGAAAGTCCAGTACCACCTATACAGCGGTCTGCACTGAACCCTGTGACATCATTGTCTTGTCCAGTGACCTGATGGCCAAACTGTTTGAAGCGGATCACCGAATCGGATATGCGGTGATGCGCCGGGTGGCCCAGCTGTTTAAAGACCGCATGACCAAGCATACCGGGCAGTTTCTTTGTTCATTGTCCATGCACCCGGCCATCAATCCTGTGTGAAAACCCGGTATCCGGAAGGTCCTTGAGCTTTGGCCGGGAACGAATCCCGGGCAGGCGTTTTTTTAGTCGGACTCCGAATGAGATTGTATCCGGCGATCCTTCCGGTCTGATGTCCCCGGGTTATGCCTGTTCCAGAATTCTGAGGGAGATCGATTCAACCAGGTTTTGGGTTTTTTCCCTGTAGTCCAGCACATGGGGGCGGAGATATGGGCTGCCAGATCCGCCGGGCTGTTCTATTTCTCAATAACCGTCACCCTGTATTGATCCATTTTTTGATGTGGCAGGCCGGTTGGGATATCCACGGTCGGTACATAACTGATACATCCCTTTTTTTTGAGCACCGCCGGCATGTTGTTTTTAAAGATTTCCACAAAACGGGCAAGACTTCCCTCCTTCACCTGTATGGATGCGATCACATAAATCATTTCCTATTCTCATGATCGGTAATGTGATTTCTGAGATTCTTTCCCTGGGTTTTCAATATTTCCAGAACATTTCGGCCCCTTCTTTGGGCAATCTCATGGGCCTCTGCCACCACTTTTTCTGCCATGCTTCGGAGGGCCGCCTCATCCGGCATTGCCGTGCCGATATTTTCATATTTCCAGGCAAGCAGTTTTTTGGCAAAGGCGATTTCCTGCTGCCGGACAATCCCATTCTTACCAAACAGACGCATAAACACGGGCCTTTCGCTTTAGTTTTTTTGGATCGGCAAAGTGATGACGAACGTGGCCCCTTGGCCTTCTTTGCTGGAGACATCCAGCCACCCGCCGTGTTCGCAGATAATGTTGTAGGCGATGCTCAGTCCTAAACCGGTGCCGTGATCCTTGGTGGTGAAAAACGGATTGAAGATCTCGGCTTGAATCTCATCGGGAATGCCCGGGCCGTCGTCCATGATTCGGATGATGGCCGCCTTTTCCAAAGGATGAATAAAACGTTCTTCTTCGCTGATGATGATTTGTCCGTCGTGTTTAATGGCCTCGCATGCATTGATGATGATGTTGACAATGACTTCCTTGAGCTGCTCCGGATCGATGCATGTTTGAGAAATCAGGGATTTTCGGACAAGTTTGACCGATACCCGATAGGATTGGAGCCGCTGATCCAGAAGGTTCAGGGCACTGTCCACAATGAGTGAGGGGCTCATGTTCCGGGTTTAAGGCGGGGGGTCTGGAAAATTCCAGAAAATTGTCCACGATTTTGTTGATCTGCTGGATTTCACCTGAAATGACATTGAAATCCTCCTGCTGGGCATCGGTGAAGTGGCAGGATCGTTTCAAGGAAAACAACCGCATCTTGACGGATGTCAGGGGGTTGCGAATGCTGTGGGCCGTGCCGGCGGCCAATTTTCCCAAAAGCGCCATTTTTTCTGACTGCAACAGGGTCTCCTGGCTTTTTTTCAGGTCCTGATGTACCTGTTTCGTGTTCTTGATCAGGCCATGAACACTCAGTTCCAGGGCTGCAACTTCATTGGCCGGTTTGGGGGAATCCCCTTGAATATATACTTCCTTTGCAATTTTTCGGATGGGTCCCAGAATATGTCGGGCAAAGATGTAATTGATCAGAAGCGAGAGAACGATCACAATGATAATTGCCATCAACGCCATATAACGGAGCCGGTTGGATTCCTCCCGGCTGGTTTTAATGGCCGCCGAAATTTTGTTTTTATGGAAGGTCTTGAACTGTTCACACAGATCCAGAATCTGGGTAAACTGCTCCCGTGTCGTTTCATGGATGACATACCCTTCTTCAAATTCGTTTGCCATGTAAAGGTCAATGACCCTGTTCTTGGTGGAGATATAATCGGCATACTTGGATTCAATCTTGGCAATGGCCTGTTTTTCCCAGTCTTCTTCCACGAGTTTTTTGACACTGGTCATAGAATTTGTGAATTCATCCCGGGTCTGATTCAGCCGGTCGATCCAGGCCGGTTTTTTGTCCAGCAGGTAGTAGGACACAAATCCCTTATGTTTGACTAGGGCACCAGCCAGGTTTTCAGCGGACTGATACACGATGATATTTTTGTCGATGATGGTCTGGAAGATTTTTTCGGTTTTGTAGGTATACCAGATCATCAGAAGCCCGCCCACGACCGTGATGCTCACCAGAATGGCATTGACAATGTAAATTCGGTTTTTAAGGCTCAATTGAAGCATGGGATTCCTTTTCAAGAGATGCCAGATATTTGGGGTAGGAGGTCAGGTAAAAAGACAAGGGCCGTGAAAAATGTCTGCCAAGAATACCGTCCACGAACAGGCGGCTGATGTGCTGCTCCTGGATCAGGATCTTCTGGGACTGAAAAAAAAGGATTCTTTCTTCCGGGGTGAGCCGGGAGACCTTGTCCAGAATGGTCATCCTGGCCCGGGGTTGATACATCCAGAAATAAAACAGATCCAGGGAATGGATGATGATCAGAACCGCCAGATCTTTGACTTCCGCATTGCGGCTGGTGAACAAATGTTCGGGTTTTTCCAGAATTTTGAGCTCTTCGGTCTCCGGAAACAGCATCTCCAGTCTGGCATAGGTGTCGAACAGGTCCGCGAATTTGCGCTTCACATCCCGTTTTCTCAGATTGAGATTCTGAAACCGGTCCACCGTGCCTTCAATGATTCCGGCCACTGTGTCAGAGGCCGCTTTAGAGATAATGGCGGCCCATTTCTGCAGCACCGCGTCCACCGCCGGGATATTGAAAAACAACAGGATGGCCCCTATGGCTGTATTGAACAGCAGTGCCACGGGAATGGATAGGATGCTTCTGAAAAAATTGCCGGTGACCATACCCTTGGGAAGTCCGCGAAAAGCGTTATGGGCGGACAGGTAGATGCCGTTAACCAGCCCCATGACGGCATAAAGAGCAATCGGACTGGTATGGGTATTGATGTCCAGCATATTGTTCAGAAACACCGTCTTGACCAGCCAGTCCAGCAGGGGCACGGAAAAACCGGTAAAGAACAGTGCATCCGTGAGCCGGTCCCAGCTAACGTAATTGTTCCACCGGGTCAGTGAGGACCGTCTGATCCCGCCGCCACCCAGCACCGACTGCAGGATGACCCTCAATCCGGTGATGCCGAACCAGATGAACGCTCCGAACCAGGCCAGAAACCACCAGTCTTTCGTGAGAAAAAACACACAAATGCCGGGATAAATCCCAGTGAGATTTTCAGGCCGTTCTTTAATCTGGTATTCAGGTTTTTCCATCCCCTGAGCAGTGACATTTTTTTGCTGGCAGATAGGTGTTCTTCAGGCAGAAGACCGTTGGTGGCCTGTTTCTGGATGCCTCCCAATGTGACCACATTGCCTTTTTTTTCATATCCAGGGAAAAGGATTCAAACACCCATCTTCTCATTTTGACAAATTGAATCTGATCTAGGCCGGGCAGCCATTGCAGCATTGCCAGCAGCCACTGGAAAAACGGATGCATGACGTCTGTGGAAACAGCGGTCATTTGCTGGCTGACGCGGATATTTGCCGGCAGGATCAACCGGTCTTTTTTCTGGTGCCGGACTGTTTTCTGTGCCCGGAATGGCAGGGTGTTTACAATGCAGAACCCCATGCCGTAAGCCTGGTGGGATTTGCCGGTGGAATCGCTTCCGATGCGTGATTTGAGTGGATAAGCCGCATACATGCTTTTGAGGGCATCAATGTCGTATAAAATCTGATACAGTTTGTTAAGCCGGTCCAGGCGGGAGTCATCTTCCCGTTGTTCCACCCGGGAAATGCTCTCACGAATCTGGTGTTTGAGTTTCAGCAGGCTACCGCTGTTAATGGCTTTTTGCAGCTCGTTGACGGCAAACAGGTGATCGGTTTTTCCGGAGACAAAGTTTTTCAGATTGATGATTTCAAGCCTTGTGACGAGCCCTTTGGAGTCATACAGAATCTCAAGCACATCTTCCGGTGTCAGATGGTCTAGTTTTAGGGTGATGCGAAAGTCACACAACAGCTGGCCAATGGTGTTAAGAAACACGGTGTGGGTCAGTTTTAGCCGTTCCGGTATATCTGGATCATCTGTGGCGGCAGAGGACTGGAAGATATCCGGGTGAATTTCCGGATCCAGCCAGGTGTCCAGGATCTGTTTGACACTGAATCGGTCCATTCGGTCGATCAGGGTCCGGATTTCTTTTTGCCTTGCTTCATCCTCCTGATGAAAAATGTCATGTAGCTCCTCTACCCGTTTTTTGATGGCCTTCAACACCCTGGCATGGATAAATTCAGCCAGATGGGGGACCGAGGGCTGTCCGGGAAAGGCAAAATCCAAAAACGCTTCCGAGTCCAGGGGCGGCATCTCGATGTCCAGGTGCCGGCACATCTCTGCGTGATACTGTCCATTAAAGCGCTTCAACAGTTTGAGTACCTGTTTTCCTGAATTTCAGCACCTGTTTGCCCTGGGCCATGAACCGGGCCACATGGGGTTCCGCAAGAAAGCACAGAAAAGATTCCGCATCCGCCAGTCCCCGGGATACCCAGATGAAGGATATATATCGGCCCCGGTAGAGGGTCTTGAATTCGATGCCGATGCGCAGATCGATCTCCATGATTTTTGCCGCTTCAATGAGTTCCAGGGCGAACCGGGGTTCGATGTAGTGATAATAAATGACCCGTAGCCGCCGGATACCCTTGATCCAGGCATCCATGATCAGGTGGGTGGGAGATTTTCGGCCCGAGGTGTTGGCATCGTGGACATGGTCGTCAAACGAGACCTGGTTCCATGCTTCAGGCATTTCAAGAAGATGATAGTGGGCCAGCAGTTTTCTGGTCAGCCGGGGTTTTCCGAACGCGGTCAGCCGGAATGCATGGGCCAGGACTATCTGGCTTTCATCATTGCCTTTGGCCCGGACCAGCTCTTTCATGATCTGCAGCAACACCCGGGCCGTATTTTTTGGCATGGAGCCGTACGCAGTCTCAAGCACCTCGTCTTTCAGTGCCTTGAGCGCCGCCAGACGGTTTTCAATGCCCCCTCTTTCCATGAATTCCAGCAGGCTGACAATGGCATAGGCCGTGTGCAGCCCTTTGGATTCGGCCAGTTCCTTGATGCCCAGGGGGTGAAAAAACGGGTAGTACAGTTTTCGGATGTATCCGGGACGGGCATCCGCCTCATACACGGAATGAACGATCCGGATCAGCTCATGGTCCCGTGCATCAAAAAAATGGCATCCAATCGATTCAAACTTGTCCCTGTTAAATTGAATCCGGTGCAGATCCTGTCAACCCTGCACGGTGATGGGTGACTGCCATGACCTGCCGGTTACAGCGACAGATGCCTCCCAATGATCGGTTCAATTTTATCATATAAATTTCAGCCGTTATGAGATCGATCATAGACCTAACGCTGAATTTATTCAATATCAAGCTGATCTGTTTCAATAATCAGCTCATATTCTCCGCCCTCGGGCATCCGTTTGACGGAAAATCCCAGTTTTTTCCCCAGTTTGAGCATCTGGGTGTTTTCCGAAAGCACGATCCCCATGACGCGCCGAATGCCCATCTGCCGAGCTGCTTTCAGGCACTGGGTCAGCAGGGAGGACCCGATGCCTCTGCCCTGCCAGTCGTCACTGACAGCAATGGCAAACTCCGCCTGGGTCTGGTCCGGGAATAAAATAACCCGGGACACTCCGACCATGGTCTGGCGGTCATTTTGTTCCTGCAGTGCCACCAGGGCTATTTCCCGGTCATAATCGATCTGGGTCAGCTTTACCAGTGTGTCTCTGGATAGTTCTTTTAACGGGGAGAAAAACCGCATGTACCGGCTCTGGGAAGAAAGAGAGTGAAAATGCTCGATCAGCAGGTCTGCGTCGCTGGGCCGTATGGGACGGATGAAAAACGGCTGGCCGTCCACGGTTTCTCCTCTGGATTCATACTGCCAGGGATAGGAACTGATGATTAAATGCTTAGGAGAGGCCAGCTGTGCCGGTGCAATGAACACCCGGGCATCCACGGCTGTCAGAACCCCGTCTTTCACCATCAGGGGGTTGATGTCCAGGGCTTCGATTTCCGGGAAATCGGTCATCAACCGGCCTGTCCGGATCAGCAGTTCTTCCAGCAGCCCCATATCAATGGAACGGATGTTTCGAAATCCCCCGAGAACGGTCGCGATTCGGGTTTTTCCGATCAAATGGCCCGCCAGCATCCGGTTCAGGGGCGGCAGTCCCATGGAAATGTCCTTGAACACTTCGGTCAATACCCCGCCCATGCCGAAAACAATCACCGGACCGAACTGAGGGTCTTTTTTGGCGCCGATGATCAGTTCGACATCAGGACGGTTCTGCATCGCCTGAACCGTGACGCCGGCGATGTCTGCATCCGGAAATCGCTGTCTGGCATTTTGCATGATCTGTCTGTAGGCGGCGGTCACTTCCCGGGCCGTTTTCAAATCCAGGGCCACGCCGTTGCAGTCAGATTTGTGAGCGATGTCTTTGGAGCATATTTTCAGCACGACGGGGAAGCCGGTCTGTTCAGAGAGCTTTACGGCCGTTTTTTCCGTGTCGGCAATTTGAGTGTTGTTGACCGGAATTCCATAGGCACCCAGCAGGGCTTTCGCGGTGTTTTCAAGAAGACAGGTGTGGTTTTCAGTCAAAGCGGTTTTAATAATATTTCCGGCAGTTTCCCGGTGAATGATCAATTTGGTGTCCGTGCGGATGGGGATCTGGGTCAACCGTTCGATGTTTATTCCGTATTCATACAGATTTTTGAATGCCCGGACCGCCCGTTCCGCAGAATCAAAGGTAACAATACCGGCCTGATTGAATACCTGCCTGGCCCCTGCCACATTTTCTCCGCCGATCCAGGCGGTGAATACCGGGCGGGAAATTTCCCGGAGACAGGGCACCAGAAGCTCGGCCAGCGCCCGGGTATCCATAGTGCCGGCCGGCGAACAGATCAAAAGCAGGGCATCGGTTTCCGGATCTTCATCACAGATCTTCACGGTCTCCACATAAGTGGCGGCCGGGGTGTCGCCCAGGATGTCAACCGGGTTTCCCCGGCTCCAGTTGTCGGGCAGAATCGCATCAAGTCGGTCCCGCGTGGACCGGGACATTTGGGCAGGCTCCAGGCCAAAGGATGCCAGGGCATCCGCAGCCATGACTCCGGGTCCCCCGGCATTGGTAATGATGGTCAGCCCCCTTCCTTTGGGCCGGGACTGTTTCGCCAGAAATTCGACACAGTCGAACATCTCCTCAAATTCAGCCACCCGGAGAATGCCTGCCCGCTGAAATGCCGTGTCATAGAGTACGTCTTCTTCGGCCATGGCTCCGGTGTGGGATGCCGCTGCCCGGGCCCGGCCCGGGATTTCCCGGATTTTAGGACGATGACGGGTTTGACGCGGGACACTGCCCGGGCTGCACTCATGAAATTGCGGATATTGGCAATGCCTTCCATATACATGACAATACTTCCCACAGACTTTTGCGAACCCAGGTAATCGATCATGTCGGCAAAATCGACATCCAGCATGGAACCAAGATTGGCAAAATGGCTGAATCCGATGTTTTTTCGAATTGCCAGATCCAGCACTGATGTGCACACAGCCCCGCTCTGGGACAGGAAAGCAATATTGCCGGGCAAGGGAGCAATATGAGCAAAGCTGGCATTCAGGGAGATGGCAGTGTTGATGATACCCAGACAGTTGGGGCCGATGATTCTGATATCTGATTTTCTTGCGGCTGACAGGATCTGTTCTTCGACGGCCTGGCCCTGGATACCGGTCTCCCGCCCCCCGGAGGATATCACCACAACCCCGGAAATTCCTTTTTGACCGCAATCTTCGATCAGACCCGGCACCGTCCGGATGGGGGTGGCGATCACCGCCAGGTCCAGCATATCTTCAATATCCTGGACTCGGGCAGCGCAGGGCAGGTCAAATAGTTGTTTATGCAGGGGATTTACTGAAAACACATTGTATTTTCCTTTTCCAGCCATCAGGTTTTTCATGATGGCATGACCCACAGAACCCTTTTTGTCGCTGGCCCCGATGACAGCCACACCTTTCGGATTGAACAGCCGGTTCAGAAGATGGGTACTCATGAGAACCCTCCTTTTTTTCGAATTGTATCAGGAACGAACACTCATCACCGCCACCGGCGAGTGGCGGAAAAGTTTCTCTGCCACGGATCCGAAAAGAAACTCTTTGAGATCGGTCTGTCCCTTGGGGCCGAATACCAGAAAATCCGCGTTTTCTTTTTTTACGGCTTCCAGAATCTCCATATAGGGGACCCCGTGGCCGATGCGGATTTTACCGGCACATCATCCATGGCGGGAACTCCCTTGATCAGGGTTTTCAATTTTAGTTTCCGCCGATCTATTTCTTCACTCAGGAACTTTCCCAGATCAAACCGGTTGGGATGTTCGGCATTGACCGCTTTTTCCATGGCATAAATCTGTTTCTGGTTGATGATGTTAATCAAAACCATCGACGATTGTGTCAGGTTCGCCGTTTCCACCGCATATTCCAGCGTGATCCTGGAATAGGTGGAAAAATCGATGGCTACGGCTAATTTTGAAATTTTGCCTGCTTGTTTTTTCATTATGATTATCTCTCCCGTTTGAATTTTTCAGGATCTCTGACACACACCACCGGTACCTTCGCGTGCCGGAACACTTTTTCAGCTGCACTTCCGAACAGCACCCTTGACAGGTTTCCCCTGCCTTTGTTGGCGATGACGATCAGATCCGCCTTTTTTGTATCCGCAGTTTCCAGGATACGTTCATAAGGAATGCCGGTATCCACCATCAGGTGCATCCGGGACTTGTCATCGAAAAAATTGGCCTTGACCAGATATTTCAACTGGTTCATCCGGTCTTTTTTCCAACCATCGACACACTCTTCCACGCTCAGCATCACAGGACCCTGGGTCGGAAAGTATCCTGCCGCCATTCTGACACCATTGATGTCTCGCTGGTTGATGACGTTCAACACGATAATCTGAGAGTCTTTTGCTCCAGACAATTCCACCGCATAGGTCAAAACCATCAGGGAGTAGTCTGAAAAGTCCACGCATGCCAGAATTTTATTGAATTTCTGATTCATTGATCCTCTCCTGTCCGTACCTGAGTCATTTAAAATATTTTCCGATATCCACGTGACAGGTCAGCTGCATAGTACAACTGACCGATTTCACTGAATGTTTCCACCAAACTGGAAAAGTCGTCCGGTTCGATATCAAAGGTATGAAAAAAAACTTTCCTGTATCCCTGCTCAATGTCGTCATAGGAGGTCATGATGCTGCACATCCGGCCGCCTTTTGCCCGGATCATGTCTGTAAATTTCTTGATGAGTCCGGGCCGGTCCTGAAGACGGGTGGCAAAAATCTGGCCGGTGGTGGAAACCCCGGTAAAAGAGACAAAACATCTGAAAATGTCACTTTTTGTGATGATGCCGGTCATTTCGCCAGACCGATCCGTCACCGGCATGCCGGAAATCCCCTTTTTCAGCATGATGCCGGCCGCCTCATCCACGGTGTGATCCAGGGGAATGGTAATCACCGGTTTTGACATGATCGATTCCAATTTAATAGAATCCAGCAATGACGGCAGTTCGAAACGATCCAGTGTCGTGGCATCCGAAGGCATTGCCCTTTTCAGATCCCCGTCCGTGATGATCCCGGTAAGGTGATCACCCTTGATCACCGGCAGCATGGAGATCACCCGGGTGCGGAACAGTTTGGCGGCATCACTCAATGATTCGTTATAGTTGATGGTAATGACAGGCTTGCTCATCCATTCTTTGATCAACATGGTTCACCTCCATTTATACGGCTGTTTATTGTGGATTTCCAGTGCAGTTGATACCAGATCTGAGCAAAAGTTGTGCCACCGGAGAAAATCAGGATAACGACTTGAATTTAAAGGATATTGTGTTTTTAAGATAATAAAGGGTCTGCACAAAAGCCTTACAGAACCGTATGAATGAACGGATTTTTTTCAACATGAGAAGAAAACTGACACCTGCGGAAACAATATTGAGGAGGAGTCAGTCAGTTTTCAGATGGATCCGGTCATTCGGAGACCAGGGTTTTCATTCGAATGTTGTATTTTTCAATCTTGGCATGAAGGGTGGGCCTGGACATGCCCAGCAGCTTGGCAGCCTGGGTCCGGTTTCCGTCGGTGGACATCAATGCTTCAGAAATGATGATCCCTGAAATGATATCCATAATATCGTCGAAACGGCAAGTATCCGGTTCCCGGGCCATCTTCTGCCGCACCCATTCACGAATGGTCTCCATTGGTATCTTTGAGCTCTGCTCGTCCGCATTCCGGCGGTGAATGATCTGTGCCAGTTCTGCTGCGGCAATGGGTGCCCCCCGGTTGAAAATCAGCACTTTCTGAATCAAATTCCCCAGCTCCCGGACATTTCCCGGCCATTCATAGCCGTTCAAAAGCGTCAGAGCTTCTTCCAGAATTCCGGGATTGGCTGTTTTCAGCGTCATGGCATATTTGTTCAGAAAATAGGCGATCAGGTCGGGGATGTCCTCTTTTCGATCCCTTAAGGGCGGCAGTTCAATGGTAACCACCTTGAGTCGGAAATACAGATCTTCCCTGAATTTGCCTTTTTCAATGGCCTTTTCAAGATTTTGATGGGTGGCGGCGATAATCCGGACATCCACGGGAATGGTCTCTTCTCCACCGATGCGTTCAATGTTTTTTTCCTGTAGCAGCCGAAGAATTTTGGCCTGAATGCTCAACGGCATATCCCCGATTTCATCCAGAAATACGGTCCCGCCGTTGGCTTGTTCAATTTTTCCGATATGTTTCTGGGCCGCTCCGGTGAACGCGCCTTTTTCATACCCGAACAGTTCGCTTTCCAGCAGGGTCTCCGGGATGGCCACACAGTTGATGATCAGAAAGGGTTTGTCTGATCGGGTGCCATGCTGGTACACCGCCCGGGCCACTAATTCCTTGCCGGTGCCAGACTCTCCCCGGACCAGGATGGTGGCATCGGTCTGGGCCACCCGGCCGATGGCTTTGTACACTGTCTGCATGGACCTGCTCTGGCCGATAATGGCATCACCGGACTGCTGATCAGGCAAAGCGTCCAGGGCGACCGGGGATTTCATGAAATATCCGGCATCAATGGCCTGGGTGATCAGGTTTAGCATTTCAGGGATCTCAAACGGTTTGAGCACATAGTCATACGCCCCCATTTTGGTGGCTTCGATGGCAGTTTCCGTGGTGCCGTATGCAGTGACAATGATCACCGGCAGTTTCGGATCCATTTTCTTGATCTGTGTGAAGGTCTCCATGCCGTCCATGCCGGGCAGGCGCATATCCAGAATCACCAGATCCAGTGACTGTTGTTTTACCATGTCGACACCGGCCTCACCTGATGCCGCTCCCATAACGGAATAATTTTCCTCTCTCAACAGCTTACAGAAACTGATCCGAAGCTGATCATCGTCATCTATTACAAGAATGGTATTCATGGGCTTGTCCTGTCACCGGCTTAAGCCGGCGTTTGTCCAAAATTGACCGCTCATACAGCCCGGTATGCCATGACCCGACCGGACCTGGCCGTTCATTACACACTGCCATGGAGAGGTCTTAGCTGTTTTTGCTGAATTTTTCAACCGTCTCGTCCCCGAAAACAAAGTCGTCGGGTTTCGCGATTCCGAAACGCAGCCACTTGAACCGTTCCCGGTCTTTCAAAGAGATTTGTTTACCGATTCTGGCCATGAAAATATTTTCCGGTTTTAGACAGACGTTGGGTTCGTTGGTCTGGAAGGATTCAAAACCGAACCCGGCATACAGGGCCAGGAGCATCTTTCTGTAAGCATGACAGGACAGGCCGGTATGGGTGATGTCCCACAGCCAGGCATAGCTGGAAAGAAATACGATTTGATCGTTAAAGGCGGAACCGGAAAACATCTGGGCCAGAAGGCATCGTGCAATTCCTTGATGTCTGAACTGCCGGGCAACTTCCACTGCCTTAAGTTCCTGAAGCGGCAGCTCATCAGCGCCGGCCCAGCGGCTGTTCAGGGAGGGGGGGGCAATGACTGCGTATCCGACGATCTTTTTTTTCTGAACAGGGCCAAACTCAGGGACCCGCCTGAAAAGGCAATCTGTGCCAGATTCTGTTTCCGGGTATAGATGGGCTGGTAAGCAGGATCGGTGGTTTCCAGCCCGAATACCAGCCCGTCAATTTCGCTTGCGGGAAAACCGGTACAGATGTCCACGGCCCCCTTGTCAGTCCTAATGGTATGAGAACCCATCAGGTCAGTCCGGAAGGCCGAATTTCTGTTCAAATGCACAGGCCACGATTTTTGCCGCCTCAGCTGCACCTTTGAGATGATCCCTGTTGATGACCAAATCGATTCCCTCCAGGTCAGTTTCTTCTGCTTGATAGACCGTTTTGAAAAATTTCTGCTGCTCCCTGTCACACCTGTCCAGATGTTGCTTCGCCTCTAACGTATCAATATTCAATATGTTTTTCAACCGGTTGATCCGGAACGCCGGGCTGCATATAAACCGCACGGACAACGTCTGATCCCGTGGCAGGATCAGATGAATGCCTCTTCCCACAAAGATCGTGGGCTCGGTGGAAGCCAGTGCGGTGACCGTTTTTGTCAGTTGTCTGGCATAATCACTTTTAATGAAGGTCTTTTCACTGGTGAGCATGGTGAACAGTTCCCCTAAACGCCCCGGGTACTGTTCATCAAACAGTTCGATGAACTTCATGGACAGGCTAGCATCTTGCGCCATATGCTCCAGAATCTGGCGGTCAACGACCCGAAACGGTTTCAACCCGGCCACAAGATCGGCAATTTCCAGAGCGCCGACTCCGATTTGGCGGGAAAAACAGATCGATGGGAAAACCCTGGAGGGTTCTCTTTCCTGTTTTTTCCGCTTTTCTTCTGATACCCATTTGTTGAAATATGCCTCGACCCATTGATCGGCGGTTTGACGTTTTTTTCCATAAAATCCAGGCTGATAGCATGATTTTTTTGTATCTTTTTTCATGGCATCCCCCTTGTTTATCAAAGATTATAGAAAAATGATCGGGATGAAGTTATTCAGAATATGCAGGAGTGATCATTCCGGGACAGTCAGCAGGTTGTTCCGGGTTCCGAAGCTGTTCTGACATGTTCGTCTGTTGGCCGGGTCCATCTGCCACTCTCCGTCTACAATGAACTTGTATTCATAAGTGCTGGGGGTGAGCATGAGGGTGGCTTCCCATGCCCCGGATTTGCCTTTTTTTAAGCCATGCTTTTCAGGGTTCCATTGATTGAAATCACCTGCCAGAAAAACGGTTTTTGCCTGGGGCGCATGCAATGTCAACCTGATTTTCTTCCGATTTTTCTTGATTGCTTTTTCACTCATCTGGATCTCCTTTTCCAGGTGTTAACAGACTGCTTCTGTATTCTATAGCAATTACCATGCCTTTTTCTGAACAAGTCGGTCTTTTTTTCGCTGTAATCGTTTCCAGCTAGATTATGAATGCCGCCTAAGATTAGAGAGATATCGACAAAAAGAGATAAAATGATTTATCAGGTTGTAAAAAAAGCTGACACAGGCGGAATTGCATGCGATTCCATTTGACACACAAGGGTTAATCAAATAAAAAGAACTTTATAATAGAGGCGTGATAATCCTCGATCAATTGTCAAAGAGGGCGGATCAATGTTTGGACAGGAAGGTGCGGGTGGCTGAAAAACAAAGTGAAACGGATCACGGGCCGGCATATTATTCAGACTTCAGGCTGAAGATTGCCCTGCGCATTGTCATTGTTTCCCTGGCCCCGTTGATGCTGGTTACCGGGATTATTCTTTATCAATTCCATGTATACGCCAACCAGATGGTCCACGCCCATCTGGATGAACTGGTTCTCAGGCATCGCCAAAAAATCGATGACTTTCTCAAGCAAAAACTTAGTGATATCAGCCATCTGTCCAAAAGTTACGAGATTGCCCAGCTCAAGAATAAAACCTTTCTTCAACAAAGACTGTGGGCGCTTCAGGCAGATTACAGCTATGTGTTTGTTGATTTAGGCGTGATCGATGACAACGGCCGCCAGGTATCTTATGCCGGCCCGTTCGGTCTGGACCAGGCCAATTACAGCAGTTCTGAATGGTTTCAGAAGGCCAGAACCAGGGAGACCTATATCAGTGATGTGTTCCTGGGGCTGCGGGGGCAGCCCCATTTTATCGTGGCGGTGAAACGGGAATGGGAGGGCCGGACATGGCTGGTGCGGGCCACCATTGATTTTGTCGCCTTTAACACGCTGGTGGAAGATTTCACCATGGGAAAACCGGCACTGCCTTTATCTTGAACCGTCAAGGGGAGTTTCAGACCCGGCCTCCCAAGGGGACACTCAAGCTGACCCTGCAGCAGTACATGAATTTGTTCAAAATGGGAGAAGGTGTCCGGGGAAACACATCCGGCGGGGATATCATCGCACCTTCGGTGTTGGGACAGAGTGAACTGTACCAGATCGCCCGGGAGCATGAACGTCCAAAAGACCGCTTTTCAGTCAGGCCGCCTCATAAATACACCACGTTTTCCGTTGAAAAAAAAGGGGACAACACCCGGTTCCTGGTCATTGCCGCTTTTTTGAAAAATGATGACTGGCTGTTGATTTTTCAACAGGAGAAAAAGATGCTTTTGCCAAACTCAATGAAACCCAGCTGATTGCCGTATTCATTGCGCTTGCCGGTGCCCTGCTCATTATCTTTGTTACATTTCTGATTTCCGGGCAGTTGGTAAAGCGCATCGCCCGGCTTGATTCTGAAAAAGAAGTGATGAATCAGCAGATTGTGGAAACCGGCAAACTGGCCTCCATCGGGGAGCTGGCCGCCGGTATTGCCCATGAAATCAACAATCCGGTGGCCATTATGGTGGAAGAGGCCGGCTGGATTCAGGATCTGCTCAGTGAAGGGATTGATAAAGCAGACAATTTTCAAGAATTCAAACGGGCACTGGATCAGATCCAGACCCAGGGACACCGGTGTAAAGGCATCACCCATAAATTGCTCAGTTTTGCCAGGAAAACGGATTCCCGGATGGAAACCCTTCAGCTCAACGAATTTGTCAATGAAGTGGTGGATCTTTTGTCCCAGCAATTCAAATATGCCAATATCGATGTGGATGTGCAGCTGGATCCGGAACTGCCCGCCATCCAGGCATCTGCCACGGAAATTCAGCAGGTGCTGATGAACATTTTGCAAAATGCCGTATACGCCATGGAAAAACCGGCGGGAGGATTATCATTCTGACCACGGCGGAGGACCAGACTATTTCGATTGCCATCAGGGATACAGGCCCCGGGATTCCGCCGGACAACCTGGCACGGATTTTTGATCCATTTTTTACCACCCGGCCGGTGGGCAAGGGAACCGGTCTCGGTCTTTCCATTTGTTATGGAATTATCAATAAAATGGGAGGGCGGATCGATGTGGAAAGCAGACTGGATGAAGGAACGACGTTTACAATTGTGCTGCCGTTGGACAAACCAGCACCCAAAAGTTAAGGAGAATTTAATCGATGGCCATTGCAAAGGTTTTACTGGTGGATGATGAGGTCCCGTTCGTCGACACCATGATCAAACGGTTGACCAAAAGGAATATGGACGTTCTGCCAGCGCATGGGGGCGAAGAATCCTTACAGAAACTCAAAGATAACAAGCGGGTGGAAGTGGTGATTCTGGATGTTAAAATGCCGGGCATGGACGGAATCGAAACCCTCAAAGCGATCAAAAAGGAATTTCCGCTGGTGGAAGTGATCATGCTTACCGGACACGCCACCGTTGAATCTGCTATTGAGGGCATGAAATTGGGGGCGTTCGATTATCTGATGAAACCCAGCGATATCGATGTGTTGGTTGAAAAAGTGACGGAAGCGGCTGCCAAAAAGCGCCGGCATGAGGAAAAAATCATTGAAGCGGAAATGCGCAAGATCACGACCCGGGGTCGATGAGTAATCATGACATCCATTCTGCATGCGTACGGCTGTATGCAGCAGAATGGATAGTAAAACAGGTCAATTTTCCGGTTGTTGAGACGTTGACTTTTTTTCAAACGCCTCCCGGATCTTATCCACCAGGGCTTCGAATTCACAGGGTTTCATCATATAATCAAACGCACCCAGTGCCAGCCCCTGCTCACAGGCGGCGGCGGATCCGTGTCCGGTCAGCATGATCACCTGGAGCATAGGGTCTACCTGCTTGGCGATTTTCAATACCTCGATACCATCCATGTCCGGCATTTTCAGGTCCAGAACTGCCACGTCAAACTGCTGGGTACGCAACACCAGAAGCGCTTCCGGGCTGGTGTAGGCTTTTTGTACGTCAAATCCCCGTTTGCCCAGCCGGTTGGCAAGCACATCCACATACACTGCTTCATCATCCACCAGTAGAACCCGTATCCGGTGGGGGGGTGGAACCGTTTTTCCTTCTGCCATAAAAGCTGTCTGCCTTATTTTTTAGCCGGTAATGTAACGATAAAAGTCGTCCCTCTGTTAATTTCACTTTCCACGGTGATCAATCCTCCGAGACCGGTGATGATTCCCCAGGACACATAAAGCCCCATTCCCGTGCCCTGATCCGCTTCTTTGGTGGTAAAAAAGGGCTCAAAAATCCGGGAGATGTTTTCTTTTGAAATGCCGCATCCGGTATCGGTGACGATTATCTTTGCCTCTTCCAGTGAGGTTTCCAGGCGGATCATCACCTGTCCGCCCTCGTTTGTGGCCTGGATGGAATTGGACAGCAGATTGAGCAGGACCTGAAGCAACTGCAGCGGATCGGTCCAGGCAACAGGGTCTGGCTCTGAAACTTTCAGCTGGATGGCAATGTTTTTGAGGCCCGCCTCCGGTCCAACCAGAGTAATGGCTTCTTCAGATAATTTTTTAAGGTTGACCACCACAAAGGTGGACGGATCCGCCATTTCCGTTGTCTGGGTTTTGACGGCCTGGAGCAGCTGTTGGGTGATTTTTCCCGCCCGTTTGACGGCGGTGTTGATCCGGTCAAGTCCCTTTTTGAAATCCTCTCTGCGCGGCAGGGACTGCATTTCCGGTTTTTCCAGAATCTGCTGGAGCCATCCGGCCGAATCCTGGATCACCGCTAGGGGATTGTTGATCTCGTGGGCAACACCGCTGGCCATGGTGCCCAGAGCCACCAGCCGTTCCGCCACCACCATCTGCTGCTTGACCTGTTCCTTGAATGCATGGGCCTCTTTTTCAGCCAGAATCCGCTGTATTTTGTGAAAAGCCTGCTTGATTTTCCGGATCAGATGCTCCAGCTCAACCGGTTTGGACAGATAGTCAAAAGCACCGGATTTGATGCCTTCCACACCGCCCTGGATATCCGCATGCCCGGTGAGCATGATCACTTCGGTCAGATCGTGTGTCTCTTTGATACGTCTCAGGCATTCAATGCCGTCTATGCCCGGCATTTTGACATCCAGGATGACCACATCCACCGGTGATTCCGTCAGAATCTGAAGAGCTTTTTCTCCCCGGTCCGCTTCCCGTACGCAGATACCCCGTCGTTTAAGACGCTTGGCGAGAATCTGGCGGAAATCATTCTCATCATCCACCAGCAGGATGTCTATCTTTTCGGTCATGTCTGTCGGATCCATTTCGTGCCTCTTTCCAAGGTCATATTTTGCTCTGACGTAGCAACATGGCTGTTTCCGCCTTCTGGATCCGCTCCATCTGTTCTTTTTTGTGTTCCCTGGCTTTGATCAGTTTTCCCGTCAACTCCTCAAAATCCGCCGGTTTAAGAAGAAAATCAAAGGCCCCCAGCTTCATGCCTTCAACCGCCGACTGGATTGTGCCGTGTCCGGTGAGCATGATTACTTCCACCAAAGGATACTGATTCTTGATTTTTTTCAGGGTTTCAATTCCGTCCATGCCCGGCATTTTGACGTCCAGAATGACCACATCCACCGGTGTTTTTTTCAGGGTATCCAGACATTCACGGCCGTTATAGGCGGCAATGACGGATTCTCCGTTTTCTTTGAGCCTAAGGCTCAGCATTTCAACAAAATCCTTTTCATCATCCACCAGCATGATTTTACTTGATGTTTTAAACACGATAATCTCCTGTTCCTGAATTGTTGGATAGGTATTCATCCATCTGGGGCAGGGTATTTTTGTTAAATATCATACCCTGCCCATCAATGGATAGAAAGAGTTTTTGCCGCAATTATTTTACAAATCCGATCAACGGCCAGTACACCAGCATGCTTGCCACGCATATCGTCAGCAGGATCAGGCACCACGGCACCGCCACCTTGATAAAGTCTTTCTGGGAAAAATATCCGGTGCTGTATGCGATAATGGTGGGCGGGCATCCGATGACCAGCATGATGAACGAGGTGGTCATGGGCGCTAACATGGCAACGGACTGGGGGGACATGTCCATTAGTTCCGCCATTGGCAGGGTGATGGGCAGCATCAGGGCGACGGCCGCAGAATTGGACATCATGCTGGACAGAAACGAGCCGAAAAAACCCATGCCGTAATACACCACCGCCATGGGTTTGCCTTCCAGAAGGGGCAGGCAGATTTCAGCCAGAAACCGTCCGGCTCCGCTGTCCAGCATGGCTACCCCTAACGATACCCCGGCCCCGAACACGATCCAGGATTCCCAGGGGAATTTGTCACAGATGGTCCGGAACGATATCCATCCGGGGCCGCAGAACCCCAAGATGGCAAAGGCGGCCGGCACACTGTAATGCCATTTGGTGAGATCTCCCATGAACCAGAGGATAAACGTGGCAATAAAAATAATCAGTACGCCTGTTTCTTCAGTTTTCATGGGACCCGGATCCACCAGTTCCACCCCTTCCAGTTCCTTTTCCTGAGGCCTGATCAAGACCCAGAGAATGGCCCAGGTGGCCACAGCCGTCAGAAGACAGATGGGGAACTGGATAATGATGTACTTTAAGAATCCAATGGTGATCGTGCCGTTACTGAATTTACTCAAAATTTCCAGAGCCAGAGGGTTGCGGCCCCCACCCAGAAGCGTTCCGAATCCTCCGGCCGAAGATGCCAGAGGAATCAGGAGCATGAAAAACAGAGGCAGACGGTGACCCTGGCCCGGCTGCATTCCCATGCTCATGAACACAGGCACGAATGCGAACACCATGATTACCGTGATGGTGGCATCATGGAACACTGTCGAGGTCAGGGTGCAGCCCACGGCCAGAATCAGGCTCAATCGTTTCACCTTGGTGCCGGCAAACTTCAGCAGGTTGTACATGATGCGGTTGGCCAGCCCTACCTCGTTGAGCACCACT
>LQAF01000067.1_pt1 | contig 22618 bp, 24 predicted proteins | sample 1535781 | NCBI WGS metagenome assembly LQAF01 (sample SAMN04331583, study PRJNA305678) | bioreactor metagenome | isolation source: bioreactor_2 inoculated with Wadden Sea sediment 2nd replicate of a... | place: Germany:Bremen
CCTCTCTCACTACCGTGCCCGATGGATAGATGGTGAGCCCCCCCCTTACCGATGAAACGAGCCTTGTCGTATCAGGCATATTGACAACTTTGACTCCTTGGGGTACTACATGCTGATGGCTAAGTACACTGCACGAACCCCACAGCTTCAACTCGAACACAAAGACTTCCTGCTTCAGCTCATGAAGATCTCAGGACCTATCATGCTGCAGAGTCTGCTGACAACGTCCCTCTCGTTCTTCGATACACTGATGATCGGTCAGCTGGGTGATATCGCGATCGCTTCAGTAGGTCTTGCCAATCAGATGTTCTTTCTGATCATGCTCTACTTCTTCGGGGTCAGCAGTGGTTCGGCGGTATTCATAGCCCAGTTCTGGGGTAACAAGGATATCAGGAGTATTCACAGGACCATGGGTATCGGGCTGGTATTATCACTGCTCGGTGCGCTGTTCTTCACCATCATCTCGTTGAGTGCTCCCGAGCTGCCCATGAGGATCTTCTCTCCCGACACCCAGGTCGTGGCCACAGGTGCTGTCTACCTGCGTATCGTGGCGATCAGCTATATCTTCTCTGCGATCTCGATCATCTTCTCAGCCTCTCTGCGAAGCACCGAACAGGCGCATATACCGCTGATCGCTACCGTCTTCTCCCTGGTGATCAATATCGTACTGAACTATCTGCTGATCTTCGGCAAGTTCGGCTTCCCTGCATGGGGTGTCGCCGGGGCAGCTGTCGCCACCACCATCGCTCGAGGCATCGAACTGATGATCATGCTCTTTGCTACCTATCGCAGGAGACTCGCAGTCGCCGGATCGATACGATCCTTCCTCTCGTTCGATCGGATGTTCGTGCGCATCTTCTTCATCACCGCACTGCCGGTCATCCTCAATGAGATCATCTGGTCGATGGGGATGGTCGCCTACAAGATGATCTATGCCCGTATGGGAACACAGGTCATCGCATCGGCCAATGTGGTCGAGGCGATACAGGGGTTGTTCTTTGTGATCTTCATCGGGACCGCGAATGGGTCTGCAGTCATGATCGGAAAGAAGATCGGTGAGAAGAACCCGGAAGCTGCACAACTCTATGCCCAACGCTTCTGCTGGCTATCTCTGGTCTTCGGGGCCTCGGTAGGGCTGGCGATGTTCATCCTTGCCCCCTACATCCCGCAGGCATTCCGGGTTTCCCCTGAGATCGTCCATCTGGCAAGTCGTTCGTTGATGGTCCTGGCATTCGTGCTGCCGTTCAAAGCGTTCAACATGCACAGTATCGTCGGGATCCTGAGAAGCGGTGGTGATACGAAAGCGTCACTACTCATCGAGCTTACCAGCGTCTGGCTGGTAGGGGTGCCTCTGGCCCTGCTCGGAGGTTTCGTCCTGCAGCTGCCGATCTACTACCTCTATCTGCTCATCAGTCTTGAAGAGGTCTACAAGGTCATCATCAGTCTCATCAGGATCAGATCAGGCAAGTGGATCAATGACCTTACCGTCAATGTACTGCCTGTCACCGAACCGCAGGTCTTCGGTGTATCGGGGTCTGAGATCCCGTAGGAAGAGCGATCCTCTTCCTCTGATCTCTCTCTACAGCCCATCATGTACTATCGGCTGTTCAGTCGGAACAGCCGTTCAGTCCCCATCGGGGGTCAAGACGATATCTTCGAACCCGGCATCTTCCTTCCTGCCTACCACCCCGACAAGCAGATACTGTTTGTTGATGGGATCATAGAGATAGTCCTTCTTGAAGTGAAACCCTTCGATCTCAGAACTCCGTTTGACATGGGTACGGACACCTGTACAGTAGACTCGCTCATCCCCGATCTGGATATGACTGTCTCCGGAGGGGGAGATGGGGATATCTTCGGCGATGACGCTCAGGATCTTCTGCTCAAGATCCTCGATCGATATATCGGGCAGCTCAGGGAAGCTGATGACGAACCCGTGTTTCACATCCGAGTGCAGCACGGGGTTATGATAGTGGTAATCCCTCGCAAGGATCAAACTGGTGATATCCTCGGCCGAGTGTGCCATGAGCCGGTACTTGAGGGTCCTGTCGACGACCTTCCGAATACTTTCCGGGGTAGGCCCGAATACGGTAGGACGGGCGACGATGACCTCTTCCCCGATCCCGAAGATGATCTGGCATTATAGCCGAGATAGGGGTAGAGCAGATCGAAGTGCTCGACGACGACCCTGCGATTGTTATCTATCGCTCTGTTGATCGCGTCGACGATCTCATACCGCTGATGGAAGGCCTTCTCATAGAGGTAGTCGATATGGAAGGTGTGACCGGAGAAGAAGTCATCTTCCGAGAAGGTGAACAGCGGAGTGCTCTTCACATTGACCCCTGAATCATCATTGGTCAGCTCCAGTCCCGGGAAGAGCCCTTTGATCAGCGTGGACTTCCCCGCTCCTGCATTACCGATGATGGCAATGAGCAGGTCTGAGGGGGCAAGATAGCGCTGAGCGAGCTCCTTTCCGAGTTTGTACAACCGCATACGCCCGCGAGGGGCGTAGTAGGTGGAGAATATGAGATCTTCTTTTACCGGTTCAGGTCTTCTTTTAGGTGTCACACGAAAACTCCATGAGCATCAGCGGTGCATGCTGCTGTGCACCGTAGATATCGGTCTCTCCAAAGGCTCCTGAGGGGATCCTGCGTCTCATCGTCACTTTGACCGCATGTGCCGGTTCGAAATAGATGATCTGCAGGATATCCTCCACCGGGACATGGTACAGGGCAGCCATACGTTCAGGGGTTATGACCTGCGCTCTCTTCAGTATAGCATAGGCATCCTCGTCTCTGCAGATGATATCGAGGGTAAGTTCGAAGGGGCCTGCGTTCTTTGATCTGATCACCCGTGCCAGGTCTATGAGTCTTCTGTTCATAGGAGGACCTCCTTGACCGGAAAGAACGTGTCATCCGGCTTCTGCTGCAGAATATGGTAGAGAGAGAATTCGTAGACCTCACCGGTCGATATATCAGAGGGCGAGAAGGGGAATGCCAGGTTCCCTGCTGTTGCGATCCTGCCGCGATACCCATAGTGCAGCAGTGTCGAACGCATCAGGCTGCACACAGAGTCGGCATCTTCCTGCCTCCTGCCCAGCACATCGATAAGCAGCACACTCTCATGTCCTTCATATACCGGATTCGGTTCCATGGGTCCCATCACCCCGTTCCTCCCGTACTGGTGTACACAGATCTGTGAATCTGCATAGAGCTGCGGGACCAGCTTCGCCACCCGCTGCTGCACCTGCTCGATGATCTCATCAAGCTGTCCGATCATGATCGATCCCTCGTCGCTGCGATGGAGATCGTCCTGTACCCTGTGAGTCGGGCACCCTCAAGCTTGATGGTATAGTGCTCTGAGGGTTCGAACACCGACCCGTAGACCTCAACACCATCAGCGATCTCTCGAAATTCAGTATGTTCAAGATTGAGCATGCCTCCCGGTCCCGGCAGGTGGTAGGGGTCCGATTTCTCATAGAGGGTATGGGCACAGGTCGACTCTTCAGTGAATCTCCGCTCATCACTGACGGTCTTCAGGGTGAAATGGTCCTCGTCTATGATCCCTATGACACAATCCGAACCGGATCCCGGAGTGGCGGCAATGGCTGCACACTCGAGGATCTTGCCGGCATGCAGGCAGAGTCCGGGATCGAAGCCCATACGGATGGGGACCGCGGCAAAACATGCAGGATCATAGGCTCTTCCAGCCAGGATGATGTCACAGCCCCGGTCAAGGGCATCGATCATGGGTTCATGTCCCATCTGTGCCACGATGTTGGTAGTCTGTGCAAGATACTCCTGTGTCAGTTCAGGGACTCCTGCAAGAGGGGTGATACCCCCCTCTGCCAGCCGTTGTGCTACGATGGAGCCGGGTATGTCGGCATAGATCACTCCGATTTTGCACGCCCCGAGCTTCTGCTCCTGCACGATCTCCCTGATGATTTCCAGGCACCAGTCTACATGGACTTTGGCTCCGCTGCCTCCGGCGGTACCGATGATCACCGGGATCCTTCGAGACAGTCCTGCCTCAATCATATAGGAGAGGTCTCTCTTCACTCCGTTCCGGTTCGTGAAGGGTTTACCTGCTCCGAGATAGTAGGGTCCGGGATCTGTCGATCCCCCGTCAACGGCTATCACATCAGGATCACAGGCAAGAGCCCGCTCGAAGGAGCTCTCAGGGAATCCGTATCCGAGGATCGCCGTAGGCGACAGGATCGTACAGGTTCTTCTCTCATGCATATGCTTCACCTCTTCTCATCAGTTCGATGGTCCGTGCCATCTCGTTCCTTACGATCGTCAGGCCTTCGTCAAAGCCCATACCCGGTTTGATCAGCATGCGCTCCGGTCGTGTCGCAAGGGCTGCATGAACAGACCGTGCTGCCGATATGTCGGTCTCATTGCAGGTCCCTCCCTGATACGCCTCGATACCATGAGCTTTGCAGTAGAGCACACTTTCGATGGTATTATGGATGCTCCCGAGATCAGGCGTCTTGATCTGCACCATATGGCAGGATCTGGCATCGGTGAAGTCTCGGATATCTTCGATGGTGTTGCACCACTCGTCCGCTACGAGCTTCACAGGGGATCCTGCTGCTTTCAGCGACTCAGTGAGCGCTGTGAGCATCTGTATCTGTTCCGGCTTCCCACCCATATCCACAGGTCCTTCGATATAGAGTTCATGCGTTCCGGCATCCTCCTGCAGTCCGGCAAGATAGTCGGTCATGGCTGACAGGTCATGATCGAAGATCATCCCGATCGTACCGTAGACATCGATATGGATCACCGGTGAGTACCCGGGGCGCTGCTGCGCTATTCGATCACGGATCCAGCGGATATACTGCTTGAGCAGCCGGCCGTCTCGACCGAGCTTGGTCTCTATCTCATTGATCAGCCCATGAGGCAGCACATCCACACCTTTGAGGATCATCTTATCGACAGCGGCATACCGGTCATCACCGCACTGGCCGAACAGCTCGATCGGCTGCGGTATGATCGGCAGCCGGTATTCACTGCAGATCTGCTGGACCGGCAGCTTGCCGTGAGCGATGGAAACAGCCTCAAGGAGTGCCTGTGAGATACCGTACCGTACAGCGGTATGCAGTCGTCTCCCGTCGATCATCACCGTATCGATCATGGTTGCCAGCTCGATGAACGATGAGAGTTCTTTTCCGATGAGCAGAAGTGCTACCTCTCTCATGATCTCCGGGATAAAGGTCTCAGCGAGGAAGAGCGGGTCCCTGCCTCCGGTACCCGAGTACTGTACCGCAGCACAGTCCCCGACGGCAAAACGACCGTTTTCCAGCAGCAGTATGATTGACAGCGCCTCGCCGGCCATACGGACTGAGCTGAATCCGGGTGTCCTGACTTCCCCGTCATAGAAGAACCCGTCGTGGGCGATCCCCTCTTTTATGGCCTTCTGATCGTCAAAATAGAACCCGGAACTTCCCGGGACACAGATCACATCGGTTATTCTCATGTTGGTCTCCCTACCAGTCTTCCTTTGCTGATGGCATAGATATCATCGATCACCATCTGAAAGCTTGCTTCTCGTTTCTCCTGCTTCGCACGATGGGCGATCTTATCCCTGTGGTATGCGAGGATGTCACTGCTCAGCGGCATGTTCCCTGCATCAAAGAGTCGTACCGCCCCGTCGTTATCACGTACCGGCAATACCTTTCCGGCATTGCACACGGCAGGTGCGAACGGCACATCGATCACCCCGGCTTCAAAGGCTCGCACCGCTCCTGCTGCCAGGTCTCCTGCTCCCAGTTCGATCACTGATCGCATGAGACAGGTCACTTCACTGGTGATCAGCTCTTCTTCCTCGCTGATCCGCAGCGTATCAAGGGGAGAGAGGTCAGCTACCATCTGGATGCTCTGCCGTGTCGCAAGCAACCCGTCCCGGTTCGCCTCTTTCGTGGGGATTCCCAGAGCTTCGTGGGGTGTTTTCACGATCACCTTGGTTGCACCTGATAACGAAGCCACCACCCCTCCCCATGAGATGACGGCAAAGGCTTGGGCCTCAGATTCAGGGAATCCCCCCATCCATTGATGAAACACCGTCGACAGCTGATAATCGGTATAGCCCATCTGATTGAAGTAGCCGTCAGCAAGCTTCTTCAGCACACGCATCGCTGCGATGTCCTGGACCAGATTCCCCGCCTGACCATACCCGAGTGTCAGGGACTTCACTCCCTGTTCCAGAGCCAGAAGCCCCTCGATGATAGCAACGGTATGGCTCACACAGGGAGGCACCAGTGTCCCCGAGAGCGGTCCGAACGGTTCCCGGTTGATACTGCAGCCATGGGCTTCGTAGATACCCACCAGATGGTCGACATACTGCCAGTCACGGATGGACTTCTCCAACGGGACGTTCTTTGCGTAGGGGATGTTATAGGAGATCCCTCCCCCTTCATAGGAGGTGAACCCTCCTGCAAGTGCGATCTCTGTCAACAGCCGTGCATCGGGAGTCCCGTGCCTGATCTCCACCGGTTTATCCAGCGCCTCTATGATGCTTCGACAGCCGTGTACCCCATGATTGACAGCGGGGAACCCGTTGAGCAGAGAGCGCTGAGCCTGCTCGGAACGCTCGATGCCCTTCTGTGCATCTGCATACTTGTTCTGTCTGGTATAGGCATCGATGGTGGTAGGCAGCAGATCAGATTCCTCCTGCAGAAAACTCAGCAGACGGATGTGTTCATCCACCAGGGCTACCCCGGCCCGCGGCTGGAGGAGGACTACCTGTTGATCAAGAGCTTCCTGCAGCCGTATCGAGCAGACCTTCTTCTTCGGCAGACTCTGATGGAAGGCAAAGGCCTCTTCCAGGTCCACCTCAATCCCGGTCGGCCATGACTGCAGCACGGTCTTTCGTTCTTCGGTGAACTTCTGTGTATCAAGTCCAGTATTCATGATGGTTCTCCATGTCGGTCGACTTTCTGTAGTGCGTGCTCGAACAGCAGGTGTCTCACCTGCCCGGGATCAGCGTTCCGTACATGCGCAAGCAGCGGTACGATATATGCTTCATCGTACCAGAGCGATACGGTACGGGGGACCAGTGAGATGGCATGCGGCTCACACAGTCCCTGCTGAAGCAGCTCGGGACCTGTCTGCGGATCGTCCGTACAACCCCGCCGCTGATGACCAGCTCTTTGAGTGATGTGAGATTCTTTCCCTGCTGCATATACTGCAGCCCTTCGGGGGTATAGATCGGTCTGAGGCTCCCTGCATGCCGGGCGAAGGAGAGAGAGCTGCACAGCGATGCGATCCTTCTCTCATAGACGAGCTCAGCGGCAGTCAGGGGAATCCGTTCGATGGACCCCGCCACCTCTTCGGCATATGCTCTCAGTCCCTCTGGATCAGGCATACCGAATCGCTTCGCCCATGCTGCTGCCTGCAGGGCATTCAGCCGCATGCCAAGATCCCCTTCGACACTTCTTGAGATCCTCTGCGGGCTGATACCACGATGGAAGACGGGGATACCTTCATACTGATCAAGGATCGGGTCTTTCACCGCGGTGTAGCAGTCTGTCGTAGCCCCTCCGATATCGAGGAGGCCCCAGTCCGCCAAAAGCAGCGGCCCGTCAGAGAGTCTCTCCACGAGTTCGAAGACACTTCCGGGAGTAGGTGTCGGCAGGCTCTGCAGTACCTCGCAGGCGCGCTGCAGCCCCTTGCCCTGGATGATCTTCTCCATGAAGACTGTCTTGATGACTTCTCTGACTTCGTGCAGTTCAGGTTCTTCGATCACCGGCATGATATTGTCACAGCAGATCAGTTCGATAGCATTCCGGGCTTCTGAGATCAGAGTCTTCACCGCAGGTGCGACATCCCTGTTCCCTGCATAGATCATCACCGTCGGGATCTTCAGATCCGCCAGTGCTCTGGCATTCTCCAGGATATAGCCCCTGTTCCCCCCGTCAGTACCTCCTGTGAAGAGGATGATGTCAGGTCGCTGGTCTTCGATGTACTGGATATCTTCTCTGCTGATGCGATAGGCTATGCTGTGGACCAGTTTAGCCCCTGCCGAGAGTGCTGCCTCTTTTGCCAGCCGTTCGGTGAACGAGGGTACGAGCCTATGGAGATGATACTCAAGCCCCCATGAGCCGATGAGGAGAAGCCGATGTTCGGATCCTGTGTCACGGCTGCAGCCCGCAGCCGCTGATAGATCGAGATGCAGGCATCGGAGACGTCTTCGCGTACGGTGGGTTGCTCGAACCGTTCGATCAGCTCAAGATGGCGATCCTCATGTTCAAGGAACAGGGCTCCTTTGGTCCATGTAGATCCGATATCGATCCCTATATGCTCTGTGTACGGCATCATGTTCTCTCTTTCAACCTGCCCTGTGGTGTTTCCCGTTCCTGCTGGCCATGATATCATCACGCAGCAGCTGAGCCTGATCTGTCAGTTCATTGTGGGAACCTGAGAACACGCGATCGAAGCCCATGTCGAGGAACTTCTGTTCCACTGCTGTCTGATCGGTCTTTCCCACGACCAGATTCCCTCCCAGATAGAGCACCACGTGATCGAGCCCCCGCTCTAGACAACGGTCCCTGAATCCTTCACAGTCTATCTCAGCATGCCCGTAGAGGGAGGAGACCAGGATAGCTTCCGCTCCTGTCTCTATGGCTGCATCGATGAACTCATCCTGACTTACCATGACCCCAAGATTCGTCACAGAGAATCCCTCTGCACTGAAATATCGTTCCAGGATCTTGTTCCCGACGGCGTGACAGTCCGATCCGATCACCCCGAGCACTACATTGATCTGTTCCATGGTATCCATTTCCTATCTTCCTGCTTCCATGAGTCGTGATATCTGCTGTTCGATATAGATCAGAGATCCCCGTTCCATCTGATAGACGAAGTTGATGATCGATCCGCCCCCGCGAGTATACTCCTCGAGTTCGTTCGCATACGCTGACAGATGTGCAGCTCCATCGGGAGGGATGATGATGATATCCTTATCACTGAGGAACTCGCCGATCCTGGCTGCCTTCTGATAGGTAAGTGTCCGTATCTTCCCGCTGAAGATCCCCAGAGACCGCAGCCTCTGACGTATGATACGTTCGAATATCCTGCTTTCGCAGATGATGCCCACTCGGCTCTGCTCTCTGATCGAGGCAAGGTCGATGATCGTCTGGTAGTTCGGAGCCACAGCAGCCTGAAAGATCTTCTCACGGCTTTCCGGCAGCAGCCCGGTCAGTTCTGCATAATGGGTCGTTGTCGTCAGGATCAGGTCATAGACCTTCAAGGACTCTGCAGCGTGAGGGTCATTGACGATATCGTCAAGCAGATAGTCGTGGATGGTGATCTTCGAGATGTAGCTCAGCTGCCGATGAAAGATCTCAAGCGATTCAGGGTTGCAGTCCACCGTAGCGATGGAGAGATTGAGCTGTCTGCTCTTTCGCTCCATCATGATGATCTGCATGAGGTTCTGTATCTCCCGATCTTCGAATCGCAGTCTCGTCAGCTGGTCCAGGACCTCTTCTATGAGCTACCGCCTGTTCCTTCCTTCCCTCTGACTGGATCTCATGTTCAGAGGAGACAAAGCTTCCCCGTCCCTGGGTGATCTCTATCACCTTGTTGCTCGCCAGCTCCATATAGGCTTTCTTAATCGTCCCGCGTGCTATGCCCAGGGAGTCAGCCAGGGCGCGTTCTGCCGGGAGCTTATCGCCGGGATTCAGTATACCATCCTGTACCATTTTTGTTATCTGCATGGTAATCTGTCGGTAAATCGGCGTGCTCTGTTCTTTATCGATATACAGGTCCATATCATTTTACCTTTTTTACAACATTGGTATAGTCCATTATGTACCACCAACAGGGTGCTTTGTCAAGTTTTTTTCTTTTTTTATTCCTGCGGTGTGGCTTTTTTCTTCTGAGTGTTTATACTCTTCTAGTAAGCTATCATCAACAAAGGGGATCATTATGGATAAGGACACAGAAAAGACGACCAAAGACGATCAGGTCATGTATTATTTCAGGGAGATATCCAAGATACCCCGTGAGTCAGGCAATGAAGCGGCCATACGCCAGTATCTGATCGATTTCGCCACAGCACACAGTCTATGGCATGTGGTCGATCAGGCAGGTAATGTGATCATACGAAAGGAGGGGTCTCCAGGGAAGGAGAAGATCGCACCGATCGCTCTTCAGGGTCATATGGATATGGTCTGTGTCAAAGATGAAGGATATGAACATGATTTTACCAGAGATCCCCTGCAGCTGCAGATAGACGGTGACTACCTCACAGCAAAGGGGACGACTCTGGGAGCTGATAACGGTATTGCCATCGCGATGGTGCTGGCTCTCTTCTCTAATGCCGAAGCGGTACATGGTCCATTGGAGGGGGTGTTCACCGTCTCAGAGGAGACCGGACTCGGCGGCGCGACGGATCTGGAGATACAGTACATCCAGAGCAGGAGACTGATCAATCTCGACTCTGAAGAGGAAGGGATCTTCTATATCGGTTGTGCAGGCGGGGGAGAGGTCTCAGGGACCCTTACTCCGGCACTCACCATGCCATCAGAGGATGAACAGGCATGGAGACTGACCCTCTCCGGGTTCACCGGTGGTCATTCGGGTGCTGAGATCCATACGGGAAGGGGGAATGCGATACTTTGTGGAGTGCGAATGCTCAAACGTCTGGACCGTACCTTCCCGATCGCCCTCGCTTCCATGTCCGGAGGAAGTAAACACAACGTGATCCCAAGCACGTTCTCCTGCACCTTCACCGTCCCGAAGGAGGCTGACGCTACGGTAGAGGCTCTGGTTGAGGAGATGCAGCAGGCTCTTCACGATGAACTGGCAGTCCAGGACCCGCACGCAGCTATCAGTGCAGTGAAGACCGAACTTCCCGGACAGGTCCTGACCAGAGAGCAGTCTGCCTCCATCATCGATGCATTGTATCTGACCCCGCATGGTGTGATCTCGATGAGCAGCAGGCTCGATGGCCTGGTAGAGACATCCAACAACCTGGCTATCGTCCGCCTTGACCAGAATTCCTGCACCTTCATCGCAAGCCAGAGATCATCGATCGCCTCGGCCCGTGATGAGATAGAGGAGCGAACCTGTACCGCCTTCGAACTCTCTGGGGCCCTGACCAGCAGGGAGAACAAGTATCCTGCCTGGACACCGAATCCTTCCTCGCCTCTGGCAGAGGTCTGTGCAGAGTTCTACAGACGACATACGGGTAAGGAACCGGTAATCACAGCAATCCATGCAGGGCTTGAATGCGGGATGATCAACAGCAAGGCTGCTGATATGGATTCCATCTCCTTCGGCCCTGATCTGTCCGGTGTCCACTCGACCGATGAACGCATGAGTATCTCTTCTGCTGCCCGTGTCTATGAGTATCTTCTTGCTCTGCTTGAAGACCTTTCCCGCAGGCTGACTGATATGAACACAGGGCCGGTCATCGGTATCATGGGCAATCGCATCCCGAACGAATCCCGACTGTTCTACGGGATGGAACGGGATTATGTGAATCATGATTATGTGGAGGCGGTCGAGCGATGTGGGGGGATCCCCTTCATCATTCCCATCTGTGACTCCCCTGAGACGATGATCCGCCTGGTATCACATACCGATGGGGTGCTGCTCTCAGGGGGGTATGATCTGCACCCGCATACCTACAGGGAGGAGGCTCACCCCCTTCTGGGGTATACCGATCAGCACATCGACACGGTACAGATAGCCTGTGTGCAGGAGATCATAGCACGGAAGATACCCGTCCTTGCCATCTGCAGGGGACTGCAGGTGCTGAACACCGCGCTTGGAGGGTCTCTCTATCAGGATACCAATCTCATCGAGGGATCGACGTTCAAACATATGCAGCAGGCGAAGCGGGGAGAGACCTCCCATCCTGTGGAGATCGTGCCTCACAGCCGTCTTCAGGAGCTCTTCGGCAACCGGGTGATGGTCAACAGCTTCCATCATCAGTGCATCCACAGACTCGGGAGCGGGCTCAGGATCACAGCACGGGCACCTGACGGAGTCCCTGAAGCGATCGAACTGATCGACCCGAACTATTATTTTGCCGTCGGGGTACAATGGCACCCTGAGATGATGCATGCAGTCTCTGCATCGATGAAACCATTGTTTCAGGCCTTTCTTGATGCAGCATCTCAGAGCCCTACTTCCAGGCTTTCACCTGTCGAGCCAGTTCTTTAGCCATCTCATAGGCCTGCTCTTTATCCTCCTGAGAGGGAGCACCCTGATACTCTACAGCGCCGATGCAGTCCCACTTCATGGAGCTGAGGAACTCATCGTACTGTTTCTTGGCCCCTCCAGACCACCCATAAGACCCGAATCTCATAGTCTTACGGTTCAGGAGGTGACTTCGTTCGAAGATATCGAGAACCGCATACATGGGGGGGAACATCTTGTACTCATAGGTAGGGGTACCGACGATGATGCCCGAAGACCGCCAGGCTGAAGCCAGAACGAATGAGACGTGCTCCTGGGGGACTCTATGTACATGGACCGGGATCCCTTCAGAGGCAACCCCCGCAATGACATGTTCGAGCAGTTGTTCGGTATTACCGTACATGCTGCTCCAGACGATGGTCACTTCCTGCTCAGCTGGTCCATTCTTGTATGAGGCCAGCTTCTGATAATGATCGATGATCTTCTTCGGGTCTTTTCTCCAGATCACCCCATGACTGGGTGCGATCATCCTGATCTCCAGAGAGCTGAGTTTCCTGATCCCCTTCTCCACGAATCCTGAAAACGTCGATACGATATTCGCATAGTACCGTTCAGTCTCACGTGCAAAGAATTCGTGCTCTTCTTCGGTAAGCTGATCATCGAACAGGTGTTCGCCTACCTGTCCGAAGGCTCCGAAGCCATCGCAGGAGAACAGGGTCCCTGAGGCAGGTTCATACGTCATCATGGTCTCAGGCCAGTGGATGTTCGGAGTGTCTTCAAACTGAAGGGTGATCCCGCCAAGATCCAGGGTATCACCGGAACCGACGGCTCTCACACCCTCTTCGATCCCATAGAACGCAGCTACCAGCGGCACCGCCTTCTTGGTGCAGAGGATCTCCATCTCAGGATTCTTCTTCCGCATCTCCGCAAGCCACCCGGTGTGGTCCGGTTCCATGTGGTTGATGATCAGGTAATCGATGTCGCTGACAGTGACACCGATCGATGCCATCTGTTCGGTGATACTGTCCACTGCATGTTCCCAGTCCTTCACCAGATCGATCAGTGCGATCTTCTCGCCTCTGACCACATAGGAATTGAGGGAGACCCCATGCGGGATCGGCCAGATTCCCTCGAACAGATCTCGACTACCAATATTCGCACGGACACAATAGATCTTCGGAGCCAATTCTACCGCTTTCATATCTTCTCCTACGCATCAATACCCGGCGCATTCATGCACCGGTACTTCATGCAGTATGTTCTTTGCTTCGTTCCTGTCTGATTCACCTGTATACCTACTATAATACTGAATAGGTATCAATACAACAACCGTCAGGAGGATCTTCTGTCGCTTCTGCTACAGCACCCAGAGCCCGGCCTGCAGTCGCATGGCTACATGCAGTCTCTGATGCCCCGGCAGGTACTGCTCTACATTCTGGTAGAACGCTTTGCCGTGATTGAACTCGACCCGATGACACAGTTCATGGACGATGACATAGTCAATGAGCTCAGGCGGAGCACAGATCAGGGTGGTATTGAAGGTCAGACGTCCCTGCTTATCACAGCTCCCCCATCTTCTCTTCATCAGGCGAAGGGTGATCTCTCCACTCGCCTCTCCGACTCCTACATCAAGTTCAGGATACCGTGAACACCAGTACGCTACCCGCTCGGTCAATTCCTGCTTCGCTTCAGCCTTGTACCACTGCACCAGCTTCCTTCGGTAATAGGCCTTTCGCTGGGACTCATCAGCATATACGGTACCGGTTCTCGTCTGTACCGTTATCGTCGAATCAGATACTGTCACGGAAGGATGACCACCCTCTGTGATGATCAGCTTCCGAGGTGTCCCATGGAGATAGAAGAGATCCCCTGTCTCATAGGTATGTACGAGGGGGGCAGCATAGTCCTTATACCGTTCCCGGGTCTTCCGAATCCAGTCGGTACGGGATCTGACCACACGTTCGATCTCAGCCATGGTGCACCGTACCGGTGCAGAGACTTCAACATGCCCCTGTGATGATACCCGTATGGAGATCGTCTTTCTCTTACTGCTTTTCTTAAGCGTATACTGTACTTTTTTTCCAAATTCACTACTATCCTGTCTATGAAAGCTATGAAACTGCATTTGTTCACAACGACACAGTATACATGTATACCAGAAACTGAAACTTTATTCGACCCGGAACGGGGCCTGCGGCGTTTGAAACAGCTCGCTCAGGAGGCATCGATCCCTCTGATCGATGAGGAGCTTGCCGTCTTCACGACGCAGGAAGCAGTGCTCACAGAGGGGAAGAACTCTCTTGCCATCGGTGCAGGACCTGCAGAGGGCCCGGTCGATGTGCCTCCTTTTCATACAAGAGATCTTGCAGAAGGACCCTATTATTTCTATCAGTTCGCCGACAGCTCAGAACAGGGTATCAGGGGTGCACTGCAGTACAGCCTGCAGGCTCTCAAGCAGAAGGGGTTCATTCCCTCTTCCGATCAAGTCATCCTACGCGGTGTGAAAGAAGCCGGGTTCTATGTCCTGCAGATTGTCATACCGCTAGAGGACTAGCGCAGATCAGACCCAGGCATAGAACAGGGGAACAAGGAAGGGGACGATCAGGGTCAGAAGGATCCCATGAGCAAGAGAGAGCGGGACGAAGGCCGCCCGCAGCTCTTCTCGATGATGGGCAGCGTGACATCCATACTGGTAGCCCCTCCCACACTGATCGCTGCATGCTTCTTCCCGTAACTTGCAAGCAGGGGTATCATCAGAAAGGCGATACTCTCTCTGAAGAGGTTGCTCAAGAATGCGACCGAACCCAGTATGGGATCGCCAAGTTCCGCGATAAGTACTCCTGAAAGAGAATACCACCCGAACCCCGAAGCTATGGAGAGTGATTCGAACAGACTCACCTCAGAGACGAGAGGGATCAGACACGAGGCCCCGAGAGAACCTGCCACGGTGCCGATCGGCAGCAGGATCGATATCGGGTTCTTGAAGACACTGATCATATCGGTGTTGCTCTGAATCATCTGTACTCCGACCAGGAACAGGAGAACATACAGCGTCGTATTGGTGATCGAGTCGTTGAACCAGGAGAACAGCGGGGTCAGCAGTGCAAGGACCGCTCCAGCGACCACACAGAGCAGCAGCCGAAGGGGTTCCTTCAGATGTCCGAGGATCCCGGCACTCGCGGGGACCGGTCCCGGTACCACGGGCTCTGGAGCAGATGCTCCAGCTGCCAGAGCCGGACCTTCTTTCTCACCGGTACGAACCAGGAACCCGAGCAGGATCACCGTGAAGGCACTGCCTGCGACTGTGACTGCTGCAAAAAGGAATGCAAGCTCCCCGATCATGGAGAGCTTCTCCGTGATATCCTCAATCAGACCGGTTCTGACCCCCATGAAGAAGAGCAGCAGGTAGAGACAGAGGCTCAAAGCCCTGTTTACCAGAGATGTCCAGGTTCTCGGGATGATGATCCTGGCTGAGAGCATCCCTGCAGCCAGAAAGGCAAACAGGGTCAGAAGGTATATGATCGTTTCCATATCGAGAATGTATCTGATACGCTGCTCTTTATCAACACATACTTGAGCCTTTCGCTATTCGAGGGTATAGTGTGCAACAGTAGGATAAGGAGCATAGGATGATAGAACAACTGAGTGACACGTTGACGAGAATATCTATTCAAGATAAAGAGATATTCCTGATCGGGACGGCACACGTCTCTTCTGACAGTGTCAAAGAGGTGAAAGACTTCATTGCGAATGAAGCTCCGGATCGAGTATGTCTGGAACTGGACCCGGGCAGATATAAGAATATGATGGAAGGGCAGTCCTGGGAGAATGTCAATATCCAGACTATCATAAAGAAAGGACAAGGGTTCTTCCTTCTGGCAAACCTTGCCCTCTCCTCCTTTCAGAAGAGGATGGGAGCACAGACCGGGGCAGCACCCGGAGAAGAGATGAAGATCGCCGCCCTCGCTGCAAAAGAAGCAGGTATCCCCTATTCCCTGTGCGACCGTGATATTCAGATCACCCTGCGCCGTGCCTGGCAGAAATCTTCATTCTGGAACAAGATGAAGATGCTGGGGGTTCTGATCTCTGCGGCATTCTCTCGCGAGGAACTCAGTGAACAGGATATAGAAGCTTTGAAAGAACGAAGTGCCCTCAGCGGGATGATGGAAGAGTTGGCACAGGAACTTCCTTCAGTCAAAGCGGTGCTGATCGATGAGAGAGATCAGTATCTTGCTACCAAGATCTTTCTGGCTCCCGGGAAAAAACTGGTCGCTGCCATCGGAGCAGGTCATGCACCGGGAATCGCAGCTGCCATCGAACGACTTGCCGCCGGGGACCAGCAAACCGATCTGTCAGAACTGAAGACCCTGCCGAAAGCTCCCAGATTCAACAAGTTCCTCCCCTGGATCATTCCTGCTGTAGTCATCTGCATGATGGCCTACGGGTTCATCAATGCCGGATGGAATCAGGGTTTGAAGATGTTCTTCTACTGGTTTCTGGTAAATGGTATTCTCTCGGGGATCGGGGCCATCATAGCCCTCGCACATCCTCTTACCGTCCTGCTGTCAGTACTGCTGGCACCGTTCACGTCACTCAACCCGACCATCGGAGTCGGGATCGTCGTCGGCATGGTAGAAGCATCAGTCCGAAAACCGCGTGTCTACGATTTCGATCATATCAATGAGGATATACTCTCTATTAAAGGTTTTTATACAAACAGAGTGACGCATGCGTTGATCGTCTTCTTCTTCACGAGCATCGGCAGCACGATCGGGACCTTTCTTGCCTTCCCGTTCCTCGTATCACTCCTGGCCTAGGGCCTCGATGACATCTATGATCGTGTGGCACAGTATCAGATCCATGCCTCCCTTCTTCGCATGCGTACAGGGTCGTTTGGTATCTGCTGCCGGCCCGATCATGGTGAGAAACCCCATTTCCGCAGCAGTCTTCACTCTCTGTTCCATATGCTGCACACGACGGACCTCCCCGGCCAGACTCAGTTCTCCCACAGCCAGCATGTTCCCCGATAATCTGGCACCTGTCAGAGCAGAGTAGAGTGCAAGGGCGAGCGGCAGTTCTATCCCGACCTCATTCAACCTGATACCACCGGCGACATTCACATAGATGTCACAGGAAGAGAACGAGAGACCCAGGTGTTTCTCCAGTACGGCTGAGATCCGTGACACGCGTGCAGTATCGATCCTGTCAGAATAGACTCTGCTGTACCCGCTTTTTGAGGCTACTGTCAGAGCCTGGATCTCCACCATGAAGGTCCTGGACCCTTCGAACACAGCAGCTGCGATACTGCCGGCAGGCACCTCTTCTTCTCGTTGTCCCAGAAAGAAGGCCGCCGGATCCCCGACAGGGGTCAATCCGGTGTCGTTCATGGTAAAGACCCCGATCTCGTCAACAGAGCCGAAACGGTTCTTACTCGCCCGTATGATACGAACACCGGTAGCCGCCTGCTCGAAGTTGATCACCGTATCTACCATATGCTCTATGACTTTCGGTCCGGCAATGATCCCGTCTTTCGTCACATGTCCGATGAAGAAGATCGCAGAGCCTTGCTGTTTCGCCCAATCGATCAGTTCCATACAGGTATACTTGATCTGATTCGCAGACCCGGTATCGGACCGAGCTGTTCACTGAAGAGGGTCTGTATGGAATCGATGATGACCAGCTGCGGTCGCTTGTGTCTGAGGAGCTGTTCGATATGTTCCAGATTCGTATCATGGAGCAACTCGATCTGCCCCAGAGGAAGACGCAGACGCTCAGCACGCAGTTTGATCTGTACCGGCGACTCCTCACCTGAGATATACAGAGAAGAGGTGATAGAGGCACTGCTGAGCAGCTGGAGCATCAGTGTCGACTTCCCGATCCCCGGTTCACCACCGATAAGGATCGCACTGCCCTGCATGATCCCACCGCCAAGCACTCGATCAAGTTCTGATATGCCTGAGGAGCTCCTGCTGGCACCGGAGGCACGACATCTCCGAGTCTGACAGGTCTCGCAGCGTTTGAGTTCTTCTTCTTGGAAACAGCTTGTGTGCCGGTCGCCACAGCATGTTCGGCAAACGTGTTCCAGGCGCCGCAGGAGGGACATCGTCCCATCCATTTCGACTCCTGGTGGCCGCATTCTGAACAGCTGTAGATGACCTTGTCTTTTTGTTTAGCCATCAGCAGGTATAACTAGAAATCAATGAGTTCTACTTCAAATACCAGATAGCTGTTCGGGGGGATCACTCCGGGGTAGCCCCGCTGCCCGTAACCGAGTTCAGGGGGGATGATCAGCGTCCGCTTCTCACCTTTATGCATCTGCTGAAGTGCTTCGTTCCACCCTTCGATCACCTGTCCGATAGCGAACTGTGCACTCTCACCCCGCTTGACCGAGCTGTCAAATACCTGCCCGTTCATCAGACTGCCGGTATAGTGTACCGTGACTGATGTCCCGAACGATGGTGTTGCATCTCCGGTCCCTTCCTGCATCACCACATGACGCAGACCGGTATCTGAACAGACAGCATCCGGCCATCTGTTCTCTATCTCAGCTATCACCTTCTGTGCAGCAGCTTTCTGCGCTCGGGCGGCAGCATTCTTGAAATCAGCGAGGCTAGCCTCGAAGGACTCCTTTGAGACCTCGAACGCTTCTGCTTCAGCACCTACACGGATGATCTCCACCTTATCGATCCTGTCTCCCTGTGCGACGGCGTTGACCACATCAAGGCCCTCTACCACACGTCCGAAGACGGTGTGTTTATCATCAAGCCAGGGAGTCGCTGTATGAGTGATGAAGAACTGACTGCCGTTCGTGTTCGGTCCGCTGTTCGCCATCGAAAGGACCCCAGGCCCGTCATGTCGTAACGAAGAGTCGAACTCATCAGGGAACGCATAGCCCGGGCCGCCGGTTCCAGTTCCCTTAGGACATCCGCCCTGGATCATGAAATCGGGAATCACCCGATGAAAGTTGAGTCCATCGTAGAACGGCTCCTCAGGGCTTTCCCTGTTCAAAGAGCCCTCTGCGAGCCCGATGAAGTTGGCGACGGTGACCGGTGTCTTGTCAAAACTCAATGAAAGTAAAATATTTCCTTTTTCTGTAACTAATTGCGCATAGATTCCATGTTCAAGTCCCTGTTTCATGTATATTCCCCTGCTGGTGAAGATCTAACTGAAGAGATCTTCTTTCTTTGATATGAGTGTATAGATCCGTTCCAGATCATCTGAAGAGTAGAAAGCTATCTCTACAGAGCCTTTCTTCAAGCTGCCTTTAATATGCACTTTTGAGCCGCAGGCATCAAGGAATTTCTCTTCGATAGCAGCAACTTCCGGTGATCGGTGCTTGATGGTACGTTTCTTCTTGCTGCTTGCAGCTCTCTGCCCCTTGTTCATATCCTGTGCCATCTGTTCAGCCTGGCGTACAGAGAGGTGTTCGATGATGATCTTATTGTGCAGGATGGTCTGTTCTGCCGGGTTGATCACAGACATGATCGCACGGGCGTGTCCTGCCGTGATCGCCTGACTGATCAGTGAGTTCTGCACCTGCTTCGGAAGACTGAGCAGTCTGACACTGTTCGCGACTGTTGACCGTTTCTTACCGACCCGAAGTGCAAGCTCTTCCTGATTGATCTTCGCCCGATCCATCAGATACCTGAAAGCCTTGGCTTCTTCGATAGCGTTCAGATTCTCTCTCTGGATGTTCTCGATCAGGGCAACTTCCAGTCTCTGGCCTTCAGTGAAGTTTTTGATCACTACGGGAATGTCTTTCATCCCCGCAAGTTTTGAAGCTCGGTATCGTCGTTCACCAGCTACGACCACATAATAGTCTCCCTGCCGTTCGACTATGATCGGCTGAAGGACTCCCTGATTCTTGATCGATTCCGCAAGCTCTTTGAGCGACTCGATATCAAAGCTCTTTCGCGGCTGACCAGGATTCGGTATGATCGCATCCAACGGGATCCTCTCGATCCTGTCACCAGACTTGTTGGTATCTTCTACGATGTCATCAAACGTATAGTCACCGATCAACGAGTTTATCCCTTTTCCAAGACCTCTTTTAGACACGTTCTACCACCTCTTTCGCGAGTTTCTTATAGCTCACAGCGCCGGCACATCGGGGATCATACAGATTGATAGGCAAACCATGTGAAGGTGCTTCTGATAATCGTATATTTCTCGGGATATAGCTGCTGAAGACTTTTTCTTTGAAATACCCAACCACTTCACTGACGACATCATTCGCCAATCGTGTCCTGGCATCATACATAGTGAAGACGATACCAAGAAGACTGAGGTCCCGATTAAGATTCTTCTGGATGTTCTTGATGGTCTTCATCAACATGCTGAGCCCCTCAAGAGCGAAGTACTCACACTGCAGCGGAACGATCACGAAGTCTGCAGCCACAAGACCATTGAGCGTCAGGATGCCGAGCGAGGGTGGACAATCTATGATGATATAATCCCACTCATGCACCACCTGGTCCAACTGCTTCTTCAGATAGTACTCATTACCCTGAACGTGGGACAGTTCCACATTCGCTCCGGCCAGATTGATGTTCGATCCGACTATGAACAGATTATCCACAGGGGTCTTCTGCACCGCTTCGAACAGTGAGACATCACCGCTGATCACCTCGTAGATACCATCAAGTTCATCATCAGCACCTACCGCACTGGTCATATTACCCTGTGGATCAAAGTCTATCAGCAACACCTTTTTGCCCGCATCAGCGAGATATGCCCCAAGATTCACAGAAGTCGTAGTCTTACCTACCCCACCCTTCTGATTTGCGAATACGATTTTTTTGCTACCATGAACGTCAGTATAAGTTAAAAGCATACACATGTCATCAACTTTTTCTTGACCAAAGATATTTCTTCATGTATTTTTCTATGACAAGGAGTTACTATGGAAGACAAAGTCAAGAATGCTATAAATGATATCCGTCCATCACTACAGAATGATGGCGGTGATATCGAATTCATCAGCCTCAAAGATGATATCGTCACCGTACGTCTGGTAGGAGCCTGTGCAGGCTGTCCGATGTCTCAGATGACCCTGAAGCAGGGAGTCGAGAGATATCTGCGAGAGACCGTCTCACCTACGCTCGAAGTCGTCTCACTCAACTGACCAGAGTCGATTGTTTCACGTGAAACAACGCAGCCCTCTACCCATGGGGGGCTGCGTTGTTATGTATACGTACAGGCCAGACTCAGCTTGACCATCTTCAGCTGTAAAGCGCTGACTTGGACAGTATTCATTCAAGACAACACACAACTCCAGGCAGATCTCCTTCGGGAACATCCCTGATCGCAGACACTCGAATTGTTCACAGGAATGGTATCACAAGGGGTTTCCAGGATCTGCTCGAATCACCGGGGATATGTGTGACGATGACGATACTACCACGTGAGGTTCCTGTGTTCGGGCGGTTTGTCAGTGATACAGATCCTTGGATCATGAAGCGCCGATACCCTCCTTCGCAGAAGACAGAGATACGCTCTGAACAGGAGGTGCATGCCCTGCTCACAACGCTGCCCAACACATCTTGATCCGACAAGCTCATTCAAACTGTACCGCAAAAGAAGGAGAGCCCTGAACACCTCAGCAATACCTGATCGCATCCTCCCCTGCAGAAGATCTGACCAGTCTTTCCGACAGAGGAGATTCCAGCCCCCTGTCCCTGTCTCTGAAGCAGACTCTATTGTTCAACGATTCAGTACCATTCTCATCGCATAGGATACTGTCACGATTCTCTTCTGATACTTCTGCACACCTCCTGATCACTGCTTGTGACAATCATAACGCAGAATCATCCAGAACAGATGCAACAATCCATGTTGTAAGAATGAAGAGAGCCCGACCTCTTCGGTTCGAAACATCGAACCGAAATAGTGATAGTCATCCTGCCGCAAAATACCCTGCTTGAACAGATGGCGAATGAACGTGCTTGCCGGTCACATACCTCGTGTGGCTGTGCTTCCTTATCGTACTCACGAAGTACTCTCCATGATCACAACAGTTCTCGTCTTTCCACCTTCTATGATCGCAGATAGAAAAACTCCTGATCAGCTGCAGATGAGAACACCGTAATTCGCCTATTTCAAGTTCTTGCAAATCGGGAGGTTTCCCAGAAAGGTCTCACTTTATGCATGCGTATATCGTGAGTGTCTGCTAAAGTGCCTGGAAGAACCCAGGTCCCTGAATCTCTTCAAACCAGAAAGTTTCCCTGCGCTTCATCTCAAAACCACACGATGAATGAACACGGCCACTCCGGCATACAATACATAAATGCTTTATAGATCCTCCACATACCATAAACCCTGCAGGTGCCATCTGCTGCTGAGGAGTCTGCCATCGCTCATCAGCATAAAACTGCAGCATGTTGTTCGACTTGATCCGCAACGGCAGGTAATCACTCGATCAGAAGCGCAGTCCCACAGACAATGCGATACTATGACAGAAGAGAAGGTGCATG
>LQAF01000068.1_pt1 | contig 22367 bp, 26 predicted proteins | sample 1535781 | NCBI WGS metagenome assembly LQAF01 (sample SAMN04331583, study PRJNA305678) | bioreactor metagenome | isolation source: bioreactor_2 inoculated with Wadden Sea sediment 2nd replicate of a... | place: Germany:Bremen
ATAATGGGAACAAATGTATCGTATCGCCAGGGAGACCCAGGGTGCAGGTGACAGTCAGACCGTCAAAGTCATTGATAAACCAGTGGGGTTTAAATACAACATAAATGTCGCCGGAGCGCTTCGGGTTGAAGTTGTTCAGTACCATACGGTGAAGTCCTGTATTCGGCAGCTCAGCTGAAGAAAGTGCTGTGCTTGATACTGCGAGGGCAATGCCTTCAAACTGATTCAATTCTTTGGCGATGGCATTTTCTACTTCCAGGGGATCAAGTTTTTTCTCTGCGATGAGCGTTTGATTCAAATAAATATAAGGGTGTTCATACTTTTCTATCACTTCTTGCGCAATCCCGAATCTGTCCTTCAAAAGTTGAATCGCTGGTTTTCTGTCCCAGGTGTCTGGTTTCACGTATCCGGCCGGTATCCCCAACTGTCGGAGATACCCGGGTGCTTCAGGGGTACCATGGTCAGAGGAAAGAACAATCAGCGTGTGATCGAGTCCCACGGTTTTGTCAACATAGGAAAAAAGATCGGCAAGGGTCCGGTCAAGCCGGATCAGGTTGTCTTCACTTTCAAGACTGGATGGTCCGAATACATGACCAACATAATCGGTGGAGGAAAAACTGATGCTCAGGTAATCCGGGATATCGTCCTTCCCCAGCGCCTCATTTTCGATCAATGTTTTGGAAAAATCCAGCAAAAGCTCATCCCCGGTGGGGCTTAAGGTTAAGAAGGTAGTAAATGTCTTACTCTCTTTTTCTCCGTATTCATGGGGAAAGGTGCGTCCAAAACCATAAACATCCGTTTCCCATTTCTGGTCGTCAGCATCTTTAAACAGATAGGTGGAAGGGTCATTTAAGAGAGTCCATGCCCTGCCTGAATAGTTGGAAATAAGACCTTTGCCATTCCAGTCCATTACCCACTGGGGATATTTTTTATAATAATAAGAACTGGTGACAAATTCTCCACTGGCTTTTGAAAACCAGAAGGCCTTGCCTGCATGACCGGCCATTGTTACAGCAGCCCTGTCTTTTACGGAAACACCGAAAATTTTTGATTTGCCATAAGTATGGATGGACAGTTCATCACTGAATGTCGTGACCAGCAGTGCAGAAGGAGAACGTCCACTGGTACCGGCTTTTTTCTGGGTGGGATCTATTTCGGTTTTCTTGTCCACATCGGCATCTTTTGACAGCAGTTCAAATTGATCATCTTCAATATTGTACACGACTCTGTCTTTTTCCCGGTCAAGCCAGACATTGGCAATCATGCCATGAACGGACGGGTAGGCACCAGTGGCCAGCGTGGCGTGTCCCACAACGGTTTCAGTATTTGCATGATCATGGTGGCCATCCATAAAAACGGTGCCACTTTTAATCAGATATTTAAAACCACCCTCGGGCAGACGATCATAATATCGAAACGGAAAATCTCCCCGAAGTTCATCAATGGTAATTTGCAGGATAAGCCGGGAGGGGCGGGGGAGAGATGAAGCAAAACCGGGTGGGGAAATTGCACAAATACTCAGAATACAAGCCATCAGCATCATGATGAGAAAAAATACCCATCTCTTTGACTGTAATATGAAATTAAATTTAAAAAACATATGGTCCCCCTGTCTAATTTTTGGTTTCAAAATTTTAAAAAAATTTCATAAACACATTAATGGAGCGGATTAAGCGGTTTAAGGCTGTTGGACTGTATTGTGCGACAGCGTTTTTTTTAGTTCTTTTGTCCCAAAATCAAACCAAAAAAACGTGACTCCCGGAATTTCAAAATGCCCTTCTTTTTCACAGACATAGGTGATGCGTCCCAACCGTTTTCCCAAGAAGTCCCCTCTTTGCATGCGATCTTCGACATAAGGCGGGGTCTCATAAACACTGATGCCGTCAATTTTTCCGGGGCTGAACGGCAGAAATACCATACCGGGAATATCTCTGGCCGTCCGGATAAGAGGCTTTGGACTGCCTGTTTTGAATGGAAACAAAACCCCTTTGCCTGAAATTTCATTTGAATCAGGTCTTCAAGGCTGGCATAGACACCGGGTGCAGGATGGTTAAATTCCATACATACTGTCCGTTTTGTAAAAGCCAGTTTTCTATTTGTCAGGCAAATGCCACAAACTTGAGTATCTCACTGATCACCTGATCATGACAGATTCCTTCTGCATTGGCCTCATAAGTCAGAATAAGTCTGTGACGTAGGCAATCATGGGTAACGGCTCTGACATTGTCAGGGGTAACCATTTCTTTTTTTGAAAGCCAGGCATGAGCCCGGTAAACCCTGTCCAGGGCGATCGATCCCCTGGGGCTTGCGCCGACTTCTATCCATCGTTCCAGATCCTTACTGTATCTGCCAGGATTTCTGGTGGTGCTGATGATGGCCACAATGTAGTTTTCCATATTTTCGGAAATATGGGATTCTGTGTGGATAGAACCTTGAAAAGTTCAGGCATGTTCCGGGTTTTGCCGGCAACTGTCACCTGTTTTTCCTCCATGGCTTCAAGAAGAGCTGCCTGAACCTTGGCAGGTGCCCGGTTGAAACGTAAAGAACTCCTTACCACCGGAGCTGTAGAACATTTCTGTTCCTGTAATATCCGAAGGCAGAAGATCTGGCGTAAACTGTATGCGGCTTAATCCGGCATTCAGATTCTTTGCCAGGGACTTAACCGCCCGTGTTTCGGCAAGACCGGGCAGGCCTCCCAAAAGGATGTTTCCGCCTGCGAGAGGTCCGATCAAAAGTCTTTCAACCAGATGCTCCTGTCCAATAATTGATTTTTCGACCATGGATTTGAGTTCAAAAATCTGGTCTAAAGATTGAGACTGCGGATCTGCCATTTACACCCCCCGACCAAGAAGGACAGATTAACTCATGATGCGTGGAAAATGTCCTGATGGCAGACGATCCGTTCACCTGTGTGGCTGGCACCAAACGCATTTCAGGCGGGTGGCGGTGGGCAGAAAAAGCCACTGCCACCCATTTCCTCTACCAAGGCGTTACCTGGTTCAATTGCCAGGCCTTTCGAAAAGCCCTTTTTCTTTAATCATATCGAGAATTTTTAATGCCTTGATCGAACGGTAATTGATGCCGCCCGCATTGAGCGCCATTCCCTCCTGGAAGGGGTAACCGCTCATTGTGCCAAGAAATTTTTGAATTTCTACTTGGATCGGCACGAAGAGCCACATGTTGTCTGCCATCCAGCGCATGTACATTCCGGACTCCTCCCAGGCATGCTCGTAGGGATCTGCTTTCAGGTTGATGACTTTGGGCCAGGCTGTCTCAAAACGCACGGCATTAGTGATATTGCCTTCGAGTGTTGCGAAGTGAACCTTCCAGTCATCCCAGCGCACCGCGTTCAGGGACCCGTTCTGGTCAAAATAAAAAATCTGGTTGCGCGGGCCCTCGTCGACCTCTCCGCTGAAACGCGGCAGGAAGTTGTATCCGTCAAGATGCACTTTCCACTGCTTGCCATTGGCGGTGTGTCCTTGCTTGAGTTTTTCAACGATGTCAGGTTCGCCGACGGCTGCCATCAGGGTCGGCAGCCAATCCTCGTGGGAGATGATGTCGTTGTTTTTGCTGCCTGGCTCGATCACGCCCGGCCAGCGCACGACGAGAGGAACGCGGAAACCGCCCTCCCAGGTGGTCCCTTTTTCTCCCTTGAACGGCGTAATGCCGCCATCCGGCCAGGATACCGTTTCTGCACCATTGTCTGTGCTATAAATCACGATCGTGTTGTCGGCAATGCCAAGATCATCAAGTTTGGTAAGTAACATACCCACGTGATCGTCGTGTTCGGCCATGCCATCTGGATATAGACCAATGCCGGTTCGGCCTTCAGATTCAGCCTTGAGTCGGGTCCAGACGTGCATCCGGGTGGTATTCATCCAGACGAAGAACGGTTTGTCGGCCTTATGTGCGCGTTCAATGAAGTCCAGGCCGGTGGCAAGGAACTCTTCGTCAGCTGTTTCCATTCGTTTGCGGGTCATCGGGCCGGTGTCTTCGATGGTCCCATCAGCAGTGGATTTTATCACACCTCGTGGGCCGTATTTTTTGTGGAATTCCTGATCTTTCGGATAATAATAGGTCTCCGGCTCTTCCTCAGCGTTCAGGTGGTACAGGTTGCCGAAGAATTCGTCAAATCCGTGGTTGGTCGGCAGGTGCCTGTCTTGGTCACCCAAATGATTTTTGCCGAACTGCCCGGTCATATAGCCGTGATCCTTGACCAGATCGGCGATGGTCGGGGCCCAGTCCGGAATACCATGTTCCGATCCGGGCATGCCGATGGTCAGCAGACCGGTTCGAAACGGATGCTGGCCGAGTATGAAAGCGGCGCGCCCAGCAGTACAACTCTGCTGGGCATAGGCATCTGTGAAAATGACCCCCTCACTTGCCAGGCGGTCGATGTTGGGGGTTTCGTAGCCCATTATACCGTGGTTGTAAGCACTGATGTTGTGGACGCCGACGTCATCTCCCCAAATAACCAGAATGTTCGGTTTTTCTGCGGCCCAGGTCGATGAAATGACAGACATAATACTTGCTGCAGCCAATGTAATCCAAAAATAGGCAACAGTTTTTTTGGTGCGCGGTTTTTTCATTATTCGCTCCTTTGTTGATGAATAGTAAAACAGCTACCAAATTTGCCGATTAAATCCGAAAAAACAGAGTGAAATTTACTTTTCACAATTTCATGATTGGGAGTTAAAGTATGTTATAAGATTATAAAAGCAAATATTATGTGTCAAGAAGTTTTAAAAAAAAATGACGGCAGACTATGCCCCCCGCTATGATTTGATAATCGTGGAATTCGTAAAATCCAACCCTTTGGCCATTAATGGTTTTCTTCTCACAATTAGGGCAACATCAATATGGGTGATGATTGAAAATCCTTTTTCAGAAAATTATTTCACTATTTGGCTTTTTATTGTATTTGATCTACATATTTATTGAATGGAAACATATGGAGACAAAAAATCAAACTGCTATCAAATTCCTTTGTTCGCTTTATAACGCACATTCATCCTAAAAAGATCCCGTTAAAATCCCTGGAATTGAAAAGTACCTGGGGATTAGGAGGCATGTGCCTTTTATTGGTATTGATTCTCATGAGTTCAGGCGGCTTTATGCTTTTTGTTTATAAGCCTATTATTGATTTTGCCTACCTTTCAGTTCAAATTCTTGAAAACCAGGTCCTTTTTGGCCGAACTTTACGAAGTCTGCATTATTTTTCCGCGAATCTGCTCGTGCTGCTTATTTTTTGTCATATGCTGAGGGTTTTTTTTACCGGCGGATTCCAAAAAACAAGGGGTTTGAACTGGATTGTCGGTGTAAGTGTTTTCATTCTGGTTCTTTTGTCCTGTTTTACCGGCTATCTTCTCCCTTGGGACCAGACCTCATTTTGGGCCGTGACTATTTGCATGAATATGTTTGACTATATCCCCGGGGGGGGCTTTCTCAAAAATTTTCTTATAAGCAGTAATGGCGTGGGCGAAAAGACATTGCATTTTTTTTCACTCTTCATACCACCTTGCTCCCAGCATTGATGATCCTTTTTTTGGGCACCCATTTCTGGAAAATCAGGAAGGCAAAAGGGGTCGTGACGTCTGGTGGAAGTCACCTTATAGCAGGGGAAAAACCTGTTATGGTGGACACTAATCCCTCCCTGCTCCTGCGGGAGGCGGTTGCATCCATGGTCCTTATCGCCATTCTATTTTTACTCTCCTTTTGCTTTAATGCTCCCCTGGATGACATGGCCAATGCCGGGATGAGCCCCAATCCGGCCAAGGCGCCCTGGTATTTTGCGGGATTCCAGGAACTTCTGTTTCATTTCCACCCGATTTTCGCCGTATTTGTCATCCCGGGTACTATTTTTGCATCATGATCTATCTGCCATTTAGACAAGGGTTTTTGCAAAATGAAGGGACCTGGTTTATTTCCGACAAAGGCAGAAAAGCGGCGGCAACTGCATGCCTTTTTTCTTTGGTTCTGACTCCGGGCCTTATTTTTCTTGATGAAACGGTCATCGATTTTCAAAAATTCTTCCCAAACATGCCATTAATGATTTCCACTGGCATTATTCCCTTTTCACTGTTTCTATTACTATTGCTCCTTTTCACTCCGGTGTAAAAAAAAGATATGCGCTTACTCGTGCCGAAGCCTTTCAGACGTCAGTTGTTTTATTAATTACGGCATTTGTTTTCCTGACCCTGACTTGCGTCTGGCTTCGGGGGAAAGGCATGAATTTGATTTTCACAGGAGGAGGGTGATGCACCAACCTGAATTAAAAACCGAAATGAGGGCTCCCAGAAGAAATTTTCTTAAGATCCTATGGGTTTCTTTGGGATTTGTCGCCCTTGGCGAACTGATCCTGGCAATCCTTTCTTTTTTCAGATCTACTTCCAAAAAAGAAGCGGCGATTTCTCCGCCAAGGATCATCCACGCTGGCCAAATAGATGCTTATGAACCTGGCACTGTCGTTTCTTTTCTTGTGGGACAGTTTTATCTGGTCTGTCACGAAGACGGAGGATTCATGGCCATGTCAGCAAAATGCACCCATCTTGGATGTGCTCTTCCCTGGGATGAATCACAGCAAAAATTCATTTGTCCCTGCCACGCCTCACAATTCGACATTTTGGGCAACGTGTTGAGTTCACCAGCACCCAGGGCGCTGGATCTTTTTGCAGTCAGTATTGTCAATAAAGAGATCCGGGTGGATATCAGCACCCGGGTCCAACGGGACCGGTTTAACAGAAAACAGCTTGTTTATCCTGAAACAGTCTCCATTATTCAAGAGAGCCGTAACGACAATGACCGATGACTTTTCATCCTATACCGAACTTTCCAAAAGATGGATGCTTACGGGAATTTGTGCAACCCTTGTCATTGTGCTGATTATTCCGCTTTCCTTTTTCAAATCCCGTCAAAGAATTCAAGATCACGCCCAAAATATAAAAATGGGACCTGTCTTTGTGGGAAAGGAAAACTGTAGAGACTGCCACAGAAACGAATATGAGAAATGGCAAAATTCATTTCATGACAAGGCCATGGATATCGCCGATGACACAACAGTGCTGGGTGATTTTGACGATGCGATATTTTCCCACGACAATGTAACTACACGGTTTTTAAAAACAGGGGGCATTTTTTGTCAATACCATTGGGTCGGACGGTAAATATGAAGACTTTCCGATTACCCATACGTTTGGGTTTTTCCCCTTACAGCAATATCTTATTCCCTTTGAAAGGGGAAGGCTTCAATGCCTGACGATTGCCTGGGATGATGTGCAGAAAAAATGGTATGCTCTTCCCAATCACACCGATGATCATACCGACTGGCTCCACTGGACAAGGCAGGGACAGAACTGGAATGGCATGTGTGCTGAATGCCATGTCACCAATTTTAAAAAAGGCTATGACATGATCAGTGACAGCTTCAATACCTCATGGTCTGAAATAGATGTCAGCTGTGAAGCCTGTCATGGGCCGGGGTCTGAACATTTAGCATGGGCCAGGACCCCTGATCTGGGAAGGAAAGATGTCGATAATTACAATTTAACCGTTAGAACAAGAAACATCCCATCAAAAGATATGGTTGAAATCTGTGCCAGATGTCACTCAAGACGGGCTTCCATTGATGATTTTTCCCATGGCCACAAAAATATCATGGATTATATGGTCCCAAGCCTCATCACAGAGCCTCTCTACTATTCCGACGGCCAGATTTTAGATGAGGTTTATGTATACGGTTCCTTCACGCAGAGCAAGATGTTTTTAAGGGGGGTCAAATGCAGCGACTGTCATGACGTTCACTCACAGAAACTTAAAATTGAAGGCAATAATCTCTGTCTTTCCTGTCACAGGGCAGATACTTATGACACGGTGAACCATCATTTCCACAAAAAAATGGATAAGGAGAAAGAAAGCAAAGGCGATGATTGCATTCAATGCCATATGCCGGAAACAACCTATATGGGAATCGATAAACGTGCAGACCATTCCATTCGAATCCCGCGACCCGACTTGAGCCCGGCCTATCAAACTCCCAATTCCTGCAATAGCGCCGGATGCCACAATGATGAAACTCTTGAATGGACCAATGATCATATGTCGAAATGGTATGGCAAAAAAAACGCCCCCATTTTGGAGAAACATTTGCACAGGCCAGGCAAGGGAATCCAAAAAGTCTATCCAGCCTGATTTCCCTTTCAAAAAATATGCTTTATCCTGATATTGTCAGGGCAACGGCATTGTCCCTTCTTTCCGGCTATCCTGTCAAGGAAAGTTTTGCTGCCATTGAATCCGGCCTTTCAGATCCTGATGCTCTCGTTCGGCAGACAGCCATCTCTACCATCAATCTGCTGCAGTTTGACAAGGATGCCAAACTTATTTTTCCTTTACTTTATGATCCTGTCAAAGCAGTGAGAATCCAAGCCGCCCTGGGAGTTGCATCCATGCAAAATCTGAAACTCACGACTGACCAGCAAACAGTTTTTGATTCAGGTATTAAAGAGTATGTTTCCGCCATGGAATATGCTGGTGATTTTGCTTCAGGTCGATATAATCTGGCGCTAATGTATCATGCGCAACAGCAAGCGGAACAAGCCATAGAAAATTATGAGCAGGCCATCAGAATAGACAGCCTATTCATCCCGGCAATGAACAATCTGGCAATGTTGTATAATGCCAGAGGCGAAAATGAAAATGCGGAAAAACTATTGAAAAAGATCATTGACAACCGTCCAGATATGCATGAAATTTCTTATTCCCTGGGCCTTTTGCTGGTGGAAGAAAAAAAATATGATCAAGCGGCAATCTATCTTCAAATGGCGGCAGATGCTCTCCCGGGCCGTTCGAGAATTCATTACAATCTGGGCCTACTGCTGCAATTTTTAAAAAAAGAGAAAAAGGCGGAAAGGGCGCTTTTGAGGGCACTGGCGATTGAACCCGGCAATTTTGAATTCCTTTTTGCTCTTGCGGATCACTATATCAAACGGAAAATGCCCAACAATGCGATTTCAGTGGCTAATAAAATGATTGAGTTTTTTCCGAATGACAAAACCGGTTATGATATGTTACGATATGCAATGCGAATGACGCGCCAGTTGAACATGGATGGTATTCCTCAGCCCCCCATGACCGAAAAGAGATGGTGAAAACAATAAAACCCATTATATTCATTTTTTCTGATATTGAAATTCTATCAACTTCCTGATATTTTCCATAGGAAAGCTTTTTTCCGTCAAGAATTCTATCAAAAACACGGAGGGACGATGAATTCAAAAGTAACCGCATGGGTTGCCGCAGTTTTTGTCCTTGGCCTGGCAGTGGTCACTTGCGGCACCGTATTGGCTGATGGCAACTCAGAAAAGTTTGATAAAAATGCCCTGCCGGCTAATGTAAAATGGAAAGGAGATTTTGACGCACTGGTCCAGCGACGGTTTTTCAGGGTATTGATCCCTTACAGCAAAACCTTTTATTTTCTGGACAAGGCAACCCAGCGCGGCGCTTCTTATGAGATGGTAAAGGCCTTTGAAAAGCAGATCAATGCAGAATTGAAAACCCGTCATCTAAAAATTCATGCCCTGTTTATCCCCACAGCCAGGGACCGTTTGATTCCAGACCTTGCCGCCGGATTGGGCGATATTGCTGTGGGCAATCTGACAATAACCCCGGAGCGGACAAAACTGGTGGATTTTTGTGATCCCATGGGAACTGGTGTCAGCGAAATCCTGGTAACCGGGCCTAAAAGTCCCAAGGTGAAAAATACGTCAGATTTGGCCAGCCAGGAAATATATGTTAGAAAATCCAGCAGCTATTATGCCAGCCTGAAGGCTTTTAACCATGAACTAAAGGACAGGGGGAAAAACAGGTTAAAATTGTGCCGGCAGATGAAAACCTTGAAGATGAAGACCTTCTGGAAATGCTGAATGTAGGTCTCATCCCCATGACGGTGGTGGACAGCCATAAGGGGAAATTCTGGGCACAGATTTTTGGCCGGATTACCCTTCATCCGGAAATCCGTTTCCGGGAGAACGCCAGCATTGCCTGGGCCGTGCAGAAAAAGACCCCGGATCTCAAGGCAAAAATAAACGCCTTTGTGAAAGACAATAAACGCGGCACCCTGATGGGGAATATCATCTTTAAGCGGTATTTGCAAAATACGAAATATGTGAGCAACAGTCTGGCGGAAAAAGAACGGCAGCAATTTGAAAAAACCGTTCTGTATTTTCAGAAGTATGGGGGCATGTATAATTTTGACTGGCTGATGCTGGCGCTTGGCATACCAGGAGTCCGGCATCGATCAGAACAAGCGGAGCCCAGTGGGAGCCCTGGGTGTGATGCAGATTCTGCCGTCCACTGCCAAAGATAAAAACGTGGGCATTCCCGAAATTGACAAAATCGAACCCAACATCCATGCCGGAACAAAATATCTGCGGTTTGTTGCAGACCGGTATTTCAGTGATCCCGGCATTGAGCCATTCAATCAAATGCTGCTTAGCTTTGCAGCGTATAATGCAGGCCCGGCAAGAATATCCGAACTCAGAAGAGAGGCGGAAAAAATGAACCTTGATCCCAATGTCTGGTTTAAAAATGTAGAGGTGGTGGCGGCGAAACGTATCGGCCGGGAGACGGTTCAATACGTGAGCAATATTTTCAAGTATTACGTGGCTTATCATTTGATCGCAGTGAAAACTGGCTATTGATCGGCCTCTGCCTTTGGGTGATTTAACAATTCTGCAAGCTCAAACTGCAAACTGCGTATCGCCAAACATCCGACTCATAAACGGTGGAACGTATTTCATGGGTAAAAAAGTGGATCAAAATGATTTAAAGAAATAAAGATCTCCTAAGTAAGCCGGCTTTCAATATGAACATTGGAATCAAAAAAAAGACGATAGACTACAGCAGGTAAACCAATCGGCCTGTCTTGATGATGACAGTATCTTTTATCACGACCGGGCGTTGCCAAGCACTCAAGAATTCAAAAATTCAGAACTCCTGATATCTTATGTTTATAAGGGTAAATATCAATTGGTTCCAAAAACTAAGGCCGCAAAACGGAATGCAGCATAATTCAGAGTGAATTATGCTCACGAGTTGTGTTTATCATAATAGCTTCTGACATGAATTGTGTTGGCCTCACAATAACCGTATAATGGACATTCAAAAAAAATTATCTTTTTTGATCACATTCCAAGCTGAATCGACATTTCGCGACGAGAAGAATGGCTATTTTATCCGTTTTGATTTTAAAAACAAGATGGATGAGCTTGGATAAAAATGTCACGCATGACGGAACTGGAGGAAGATTTTTTTAACTTGACGTATGCATCTGAAAGAACCTATAAAAACATAAAGCCCCCCCTGTCTATAGCGTTACAATAAATTTGTTTTAACCTGTAAAAGTACTAAGGAGTATGAAATGAAATCAATTTCTGAGACAAAACTTATCGTCAAACTTTTTTTATTGACCATGCTGTGCCTGATTGCGATGGTTTCACAGTCACTGGCCAAAACTGGAGGCTCTCAGTGGAAATTTGGTCTTGGAACGGGATTTTTCGGATTGAACCTCGATGGTACCCTGGGGATGGATCTCACCCGGATTAATACTCCCGTGGAATTCGATGTTGACATGAACGCCAGTGATGTCAGGGATATAATTGATACTGCTCTGGGATTCGGGGGATATGCCACTAACGGAATCTGGTTGATCGATTATTCCGTCCAATACCTGAAACTGGAAGACGGTGAATCTTTTTCAGGGGGAGCTTTAAGTAGAGTCGAACTTGAATTCGAGTCCAGCGGGCTGGAAATTATGGTGGGATACCCTGTTTGGAAACGCTCCGATATCCTCGTCAGAGTCCACGGGGGCGTCCGGTATACCAATCATGAGATAACAGGCTCTCTGGTATATAACGGTGCGACATATACAAAGGATCTTGATAATGACTGGGTGGATGGAGTTATCGGGATATCCGCACAGATCCCCCTGGGTCGGACGGTCAGCTGGGACAACCGCTTAAACGCGGGATACGGAGGATCTGACGGAACGTATCAGGCATATAGCGGCCTGACATGGCGATTTCATAAAAATTGGTCGACCAATTTTTTCGGAAAATATACCGCCGTAGAATTTGAAAATGGTACCAAAGGCAATGCTGACTGGTATCTGTACGATGTTGACGAATTCGGGCTGGGTCTGGGTATCCTTTTCCATTTCTAATTCCATTTTAGCTTAATACTCGAGACTGCCGGGTAGACCCGACGGTGTTTGATTGTTAAAAAAAAAAGAATTCCAAATGGAATTTAGTTTCGGGGTTTGGGGACTGCTGTGCTGCTGCCAACTGCCACAGATGATCTTTTGGGCAGTGAAAAATGGGCACTGGGGCCCACCGGTGTCATCCTTATGCAAAAAGGAGGATGGACATACGGCATTCTGGCCAACCACATCAGGGATGTGGCCGGAGATGATGATCGTTCAGATATCAACAACACATTTTTTGTAATATTTCCGAAGAGCGAGCCCTGTCACTACAAACGGAATCAACCTATTCCTGGGAAACGAAAAAATGGACGATTCCTGTCAACCTGAGTGTGGCAGAGCCGACTCATTTTGGCAGACTGCCGGTCCAACTGAAAACCGGGTTTCGTTATTGGGCGGAAAGCCCTGATTCGGGACCCGAGGGTGTCGGTTTTAGAATTGGGATTGTTTTATTGCTACCGAACAAAAGAAAAGGCGGATGACCTCAGGATCAAACGACCATCCGCCCTGGGAAATTTAAAATGCAGGGTACGGGGTTAGAACCTGAAGGCGATCCCCAGTGCAACCGCATTGTTCTGTTTATCATAAGTGACCGGGTTACCCATGGGGTCCAGTGCGGTTTGTTCATCATAGAAATTGATCATTACGCCAAGGTCTATGGTTATGTTTGTTCTGATATCATACCCCAGACCACAAAAAAAGGAGTGGGCATCCAGAACCGGGCTCATTTTTTCTGTCAGCCCGTAATCTTTGGCATCGATCCCCACATCGGTATACATGTAGCCGATGCTGGCCCGCAGGTTGTCCAGAAAACGGTAGGTGGCGGAAACGGCAATGTCATAGCTGTTGTCCACCAGGTCTTCTTCACCATCCCGGTCCGCATCTTCTTCCAGGTAATAGGTGAACGAGGAGTTCAGATTCAACCGGTCCATGGCATCCCAGGAAATCCCCAGACCCAGAACCGCCGGGAGATCCCGGTCGTATTTGGCACCCTGGGTTTTTCCCAGGGAATTTAAAACTCCGGCCCCCAGCGGGGTCGTATCATTCACGTTGGTCTCGAATTCCAGTTCCACCCGGGATTCATACCGGGCGGCAAAGAGCAAGTCCTCTCTGGGTTTAAAATTCAGGCTGGCTATCCAGCCCCATCCGTCCGCTTCTTCATCATAGGAGGCGTACACGGCTCCCAGAGGGGATGTCGAGTCGGCATACGATTCTACATCCTTGGTGGCATCCACGTACCGGATGCCTGCAGCCATGGAAAACATCTCATTAAACTGGTAGGCGCCTCCCAAGGTATAAGTGATATAATGGCTTTCCGCCTGAATCGATTCATTTGAGAGAAGGGTTCCTTTAATCATGGGATTCGGGTGTAGAAATAATGCAGCCCCGATTTCATTGGTGATGGTATTGCCGGAGTCATATTTGACTTTGCCGCCTCCGCCGTTGTTTGTGACGGTGCCGAACACCCCCCATGCTCCGGATTTGTAGGTGGCAAACAGGCCCGGGATGATGGAGGCTTCATCCTGCTCCCGGGTCACCACCGGACCCCCTGGAAATTTGGTATACTTGTGTTCATAATTCTTGAAAATATAATGCACGTCCAGGCCCAGCCCGATTCCTTCCTGCTGCTGCATGATGCCTGCGGGATTGTAGGCGGCAATATCCACCCCGTCCGTGGCCGCGTTTCGAGAGCCGGTGGCGATATACCTGGCCGACCAGTTCTGCCTGTTGTCAATCCCTCCCGCCAGAGCGGTTTGTGAAAACACTCCGACCAGCAGCACCAATGCCGTGAAGATACTCACATTTGCCTTTTCCATCTGCTTCTCCTTTCCAATAAGTTAGGGGTAGTTCAACAGGTTTCCAGCTTAGACGGCCTGGATGATCCATTTTCTTACGTGGGATGTATCCTTGCCACATGCTGGTGTCAAGTGCTTTTACACGTAAACACGATTTTTGTTAGATTTTTGTTTCCGCTAGAACAGATATTTCCATATTTTCCAGCCGGGTGACTTTTCTGTCTGCTGCCATTGAGGGTTCTGCATCAGGTGTTCCGGATTTCTGCGCCGCAGTTCCTGCTGTTTGGCCTGGCGTTCCTGTTCGATTTTTTCCCAGTCAGTGGTGGACCGGTCAAATACCTGTTTGTTGATACCGGCCGCTATCCGGCTGATTTTTTCGATCAATTCATCGCTGTTGTCGGATTGCTCAAAAAAGGTCATGTGCTGCTTGTTCTGCATGTCATAGACCACGGCATCAATACTGAAGGACCCGGCCAGCCGGGTAATGCTGCCGTCCAATATATAGCGGGATCCGGTTTGCCTTGCCACCAGGGAAATGACCTGATTGCGGTTCTTTTCAGGCAGTCCGTCCAGAATGTCGAAAACGTCACGTCTTGGGATCACCTTTACCTGGTCCGGCCAGGACAGACGGGTATTCAACATGGTCATCACCCCCTGCTGAATGTGGGAGCCGGATTCGTGGTATGCATGACAAAAGGAAGCACGGCAATGGTGGCCGCCGGCTGGTCCGTCACGGGGTCTGCCTGCGACGTTGCCCCTGAAGCCGGCGAACCGGCCCAGGCAACCAGACACAGGGTCAGAAAGATCAGGTGGACAGATTTCATGTTAACTCCCTGATTGAAGTTTGGATTGCAATATCGGGGTGACGGTTTTGGGATCTGCTTTGCCCCGGGTCTGCTTCATGACTTGACCCATAAAAAAACCGAACAGTTTGGTTTTTCCTTTTCGATAAGCGGCCACCTCATTCGGGTTCCGGTCCAGGATGGTGTCCACGAGTGCAGTCAGTTCCGAGGTGTCACTTACCTGTTCCAGTCCCTTTTGTTTGACAATGGTTTTCGGGTCTTTGCCGGTGTCAGCCATTTCTTCAAATACGGTTTTCGCCACAGAGGCCGTGATGGTGTCTGATTCCAGCAGTTTCATGAGGGCAGCAAAGTGTTCGGCCGATACCGGTGACTGGGTGATGCCGATCCCTTTGGCATTGAGCAGGCCCAAAAGGGTGGTGGTAATCCAGTTGGCGGTCTGTTTGGCATTGGACAGGCCGGCCATGACCTTTTCAAAAAATTCCGCCAGATGGATATCTGCCGTCAGGACCTGAGCATCATACTCCGACAGCTGGTACTGGGAGATGAACCGGTCTTTTTTTTCATCCGGCAGTTCCGGCATCTGTTCGGATACCTGACGGATCCAGTCTTTGCCCACGATGAGCGGCACAAGATCCGGATCCGGGAAATACCGGTAATCATGGGCCTCTTCCTTGCCCCTCATGGACACGGTTCGGTTTTTTCCCGGATCCCACAGACGGGTTTCCTGGATCACGGCATTGTCTTTTTCCAGGATAAAGGTCTGGCGGTCAATTTCATACTGGATGGCTTTTTCCACATGCCTGAAAGAATTGAGGTTTTTCAGTTCCGTGCGGGTACCGAAGGCGGCCTGTCCTCTGGGCCGAAGGGAAATGTTGGCATCACAACGGAAACTGCCCTGTTCCATGTTGCCGTCACACACATCGATATATTTAAGGATGGCATGCAGTTTGCGCAGATAGGCGCCTGCTTCGGCCGGAGTGCGCATGTCCGGTTCGCTTACGATTTCGATCAGCGGAATGCCGGTGCGGTTCAGGTCCACCAGGCTTTTGCCCCGCACTGGGTCATGAATGAGTTTGCCGGCATCTTCTTCCATGTGGATTCGGGTGATGCCGATGGTTCTGGCGCCGTCCCGGTCCGTTTCGATATCAAGAAACCCATGTTCGGCAATGGGGGCCGCATATTGGGAGATCTGGTATCCTTTGGGCAGATCCGGATAAAAATAATTTTTCCGGTCAAACCGGCTTTGTTCGGCAATGGTGCAGTGAGTGGCCAAAGCTGCTTTGATGGCAAAGGTTACCGCTTTTTGTTCAATACCGGCAGCACCCCGGGCATCCCGGTGCACACCGGGCAGGTGTTGGCGTTCGGGGCTTTGCCGAAAGTAGTGGGGCAGGCACAAAATATTTTAGTCTCGGTTTTGAGCTGGGCATGGACCTCCAGGCCGATGACAGGTTCAAACTCCATAAACGGTTGTTTCCTTTTGAAAGTTTAGATGGCTTATGTTTGTCAACCAGTTTATATACCCTTGGCAGCTCGATTTATCAATGACATTTAGGAGGAAACAGTATCTTTTTATTTCATACAGGGCAAGCGGAAATTAATCTGTTTCTTTGAATTTGCCATGAAATTTTATTTGTAAAATGGTATACAGGGCAGATTAAAAAAGGGGAATCCACAGGAAACCGAAACTTATGAAATTTTTTTATGTGTCATGGGCATGGTGATGATCGTGGAAGGCTTGCCCTATTTTGCCTTTCCGGAACGGATGAAAGAGATGATCCAGATTATTGCGGGCCAGGATGGCCTGAAGTTGCGGCGGTTCGGTTTTTTCTGATGCTGACCGGGCTGGGGATGGTGTACGTGGCCATGAAAGCGAACTGATGTTTGATCTGTCTGATTATGATTATGATCTTCCAGAAGGTCTGATCGCCCAGAAGCCCTGTGATACCCGAAGCGACTCCCGCCTGCTGCACATCCACCGGAGAACGCATGCCTTGTCTCATTATCGGTTTGCTGATCTTCCGGGTCTCCTGCAGCCGGACGATCTGCTGGTGGTTAATAACACCCGGGTAATTCCGGCCCGGCTGATGGGAAAAAAAGCCACCGGCGGCCGGGTGGAGGTGCTGATCATCGATTATGCCCAGGGAATTCGGCACCTGGAAAAAACCGGATCGTTTCAATGTGAATGCCTGGTAAGGGCGTCCAAGATGCCGAAAATTGGGACAACGCTCTATTTTTCAGACCGGATCACCGGGCAGGTGATGACAGTCAACCAAGGAATCTGCGAAATCCGTTTTTCAGGCGGGAAACAGTTTGTCAACTACATGAAATCCGCCGGATCTCTGCCGTTGCCGCCATATATCAAGCGGGATCCGGATACGGATCTGGCCGAACAAGACCAAAAAAACTACCAGACCGTGTATGCGGAAAATGACGGGGCCGTGGCAGCCCCCACGGCCGGCCTCCATTTTACAGCCCCCTTAATCGATCAACTGGCCCAAAAAAAGATCGACATGGTTCACATCACCTTGCATGTGGGATATGGCACCTTTGTCCCGGTGAGGGTGGCGGATATCCGGGACCATCAAATCCATTCCGAATATTATTTTCTGTCCATTACTGCTGCCCGCAAAATCAATGCCGCGAAACAGCAGGGCCGGCGGGTGGTGGCGGTCGGCACCACATCGGTAAGGACCCTGGAATTTGCAGCTGATGATCAGGGACGGGTGGCACCGGGTACCGGCATGTGTGACCTGTATATCTATCCTGGATACCGATTTCGCTGCGTTGATGCCATGATCACCAATTTTCATCTGCCCAAATCCACTCTGCTCATGCTGGTGTCCGCGTTTTATGACAGGGAACGGATGCTGAAGGCCTATGCAGAAGCCATAGCTGAAAAATACCGGTTTTTCAGCTATGGGGATGCCATGTTCATTGACTGACCAAAGGAGGCAGATCCTTGAAATTTACCTTGATAAAAAAATCTGACCAGAACCGAGCCCGGCTGGGCGTCATCGATACCCCCCGGGGACAAATCCAGACCCCGATTTTCATGCCCGTGGGCACAGTGGGGTCAGTGAAAGCCTTGACTGCGGATGACCTGAAGCACTGCGGCGCACAGATTATTTTGGGCAACACCTATCACCTGTACCTGCGTCCCGGATGCGACGTGATCTCGCATATGGGCGGGCTTCATGAGTTCATCCGGTGGGACCGGCCCATGCTCACTGATTCCGGGGGTTTTCAGTTTTTTTCTCTGGCAAAGTTGGCAAAGTTCACGGACGACGGGGTGGCATTCCAGTCACATATCGACGGATCCCGGCATTTTTTTTCTCCGGAAAAAACCGTGGAAATTCAGACCGTTCTGGGATCGGACATCATGATGTCCTTGGACTGGTGCATGGGATATCCCGCCACCTTTGACCAGGCAGAAACCGCTCTGGAAAAAACCACGGCCTGGGCGAAAAAAGGGTATGACTTTTGGCAAACCCAGGGTGCACCCAATCACTTGTTCGGCATTGTTCAGGGCGGGATGTACAAGGACCTGAGAACCCGTTCTGCAGAAGAGCTGATGCAGATCGATTTTTCCGGATTTGCTATCGGTGGCCTGTCCGTTGGAGAACCCACAGATCTGATGTATGAGATGGCAGACCACACCCTGCCGCTTCTGCCGGGAAACAGACCCCGGTATATCATGGGGGTGGGGACGCCTGAAAACCTGGTGGAGTTGACAGAAATGGGCTGTGACATGTTCGACTGCGTTATGCCCTCTCGTAATGCCAGAAACGGCAAACTCTTCACCGCCAGAGGGGATATCAACATCCCCAATGCCCGGTTCAGATTCGACCACCGGCCCATTGATGAGAACTGTACCTGTTATACCTGCCGAAACTATACCCGGGCCTATCTGCATCACCTGTACAAATCCCGGGAACTGCTGGCCTACCGCCTGAATACCATCCATAATCTGTATTATTATCTGGACCTTGTTTCCACTATGCGCCAGGCCATTGAAGCGGACCGGTTTGAGGTGTTCAAACGGCGGTTTTATGACACCCGGTCCAAAGGCGTTTGACACGCAAAGGAGGGGAGAGAATATGCATGAAATGGGAATTGCCCAGGAATTGGTCCGGATTGCGCTGGAGGCGTTACCTTCGGATCTGAAAGACCCAAAGGTGGCATCGTTGAATCTGAGAATCGGGAAACTGTCTTCAGTGGTGCCCCACAGCCTGACGTTTTGTTTTGAGATCATCACCAAAGATACCCCGCTGGAACATGCCCGCCTGGATATTGAAATGGTACCGGTGCGGTTCCGCTGTCACACCTGCAGCAGGGAATGGGAAACCGATACCCCGGTGTTCCGATGTCCGGATTGTGAAGACGGTTCGACCGAACTTTTGTCCGGCCGGGAAATCGATATCGAATCCCTGACGCTGATGGATTGATACGGCCTGGTTGACGCGCATCATCTAACCCGGTACACTGTAAGTACCAATACGGGAGGTCTTAAAAATCGATGGAAATTAAAATTCGAAAAAATATTCTGGAAAAAAATCTAACCGAAGCCGATAGAAATCGGCAGTTTTTTCTGGGAAAAAAGGTGTTTGTGCTGAACATGATGTCATCTCCGGGCTCGGGAAAAACCCAGACCCTTTGCCGGACCCTGGCGCAGTTGATGCCGGATATCCAGGTGGGGGTGGTCGTGGGGGATATCTGTACCACCAACGATGCGGACCGCCTGGCCCAAACCGGTGCCAGGGTGACCCAGATCAACACGGACCAGTTCGGAGGCGATTGCCACTTGTCCGCTTCCATGATCGATACGGCGGCAAGGAAGCTGGGATGTGACGGCCTGGATCTGCTGATTGTGGAAAATATCGGCAACCTGGTGTGCCCGGCGGAATTCGATATCGGTGAAAATGTCCGGGTGGTGGTGCTCAGTGTCACTGAGGGTGAAGACAAACCGTTGAAATATCCCTTGATGTTCCAGGTATCCAATGCCGCCATTTTAAACAAGGTAGACCTGTTGCCGTATCTGGAGTTTGATGCGGCCCTGGCCGTGGAGAACATGAAAAAAGTACACCCGGGCATGCCGGTGTTCGAACTGTCTGCCAAAACCGGACAGGGATTCGACCCCTGGCTTGAGTGGCTGCGGCAACAGGTGGCACAAAGCAGCATCCGATGATTTCGGGGTTGGAGGCCCACTTCAGGGCCAGGCGGCAGCGCATTTCAACCAACATTCACGATCCCCGGGGATTCAGGGCCGTTCCCTGATACCCAATACCAATCATTCCACATTCGGAGGGACCATGGAAAAAAAGCGAACTGCATTTGCCGGCACCTGGTATCCGGCAGCGGCAGATGAATGTAGCGCTGCGATTCAGAAGTTTCTGGCAGACAGCACGGGGCCGGTAAAGGGCCGGTTTGTGGCCGGGATCGTTCCCCATGCCGGGTGGGCGTATTCCGGGAGCATCGCCTGCCGGACCATCGCCAGCCTGGTGCCGACTGAAGGATCCCGGTCTGTGGAAACCATTGTGTTGTTCGGGGCTCACATGCACCGGCAGTCCGAGCCCTTTATCATGACGCACGGAGCTGTCGAAACCCCGTTGGGAGATATTGAGGTGGATGAAGACCTGGTAAATGCCCTGTGTGACAATATCAGCATCCGGCAACGGCCTCCGCGTAAATTTGTGGATGAAAATACCCTGGAACTGCAATATCCGTTTATCCGATATTTTTTCCCAAAGGCCCGGCTTGTGGTTTGCGGGGTGGCCCCGTCTTTTTTGCACCCATCATCGGCATCATGGCGGTTGAAGCGGCCGAAACCCTGAACCGGGAGATCCGGGTGATCGGTTCCACGGACATGACCCATTACGGCCCGAATTTCGGGTTTACCCCGGCCGGTCCGGGAAAAGAGGCTGTGGAATGGGTAAAGACAAAAAACGATTCAGCAGCCATCGATGCCATGAAAGCCATGGATGATAAGGCCATCCTTGCCCAGGGCCTGGATCATCATAACATGTGCTGCCCCGGAGCGGTGGCTGCCGCGGCGGCGGCTGCCAGAAAATGGGGGCAACAAAGGCGCAGGTGCTGGCCTATGCCAGCAGTTTTGACAAAAACCCGTCCGAGTCCTTTGTGGGATATACCGGTATGCTGTATGGCATGGACTGACCGGCCGAGTTTATTCCGGCCGGAGGGATTGCTTTGGTTTCAGAATCAGAAAGAATAGGATACCGTGATGGAGGTATATTCCTGACCCTCTTTCTGGGTCTCATATTCTTTGGTCTGGTACACATAGGCATAGGTGATTTTAAAGCGGTGAAAAATGACGGCCACACCGGCGGTCCCTTGCATGACAAACGGCTTTTTGTCGACGGAGTGACTGTCCCGGAACGTGTTGCCGTCCAGAAGTATGTTCCGAGTTACGCCATTGGCATTGACCCCGGCGAAAACATGGCATCCCAGGCGCTGTGATACCGGATAAAACCGGGGATCACTCTCGTCCATGGGGGCGTTGGTGTCTGACCCCGGGCGGATCAGAAATGTCCCGTAGTCATTGGGAAGGTGCCACCCGAATCTGGCCTGGGCCCCGGTGTTGACGCCGATCATCGCATTGCCCAGTGCTGTTCCCAGGTGCGGAATGACATCCAGCCCGAATCCGCTCCCCAGGTCTGATTTCAGCAGTTTCCATTTCCGCTCGTAATGGAGATTGAGAATCGGTTCGTCTTTTAATTGATGATCCCAGCCCTTGGGATCGGTAGCATTGATCCATTTGTGCCAGGTTTTTTGGACCTGCTCCGCATAGGAGTGGGGGCCCACGATTCCGAGAATGATTTCAAAGGTATCCATGCGGTGTCTGTCTTTGCTGTGGAACCCGGCGGAAAGATAGGTGATGCCGGCATAGGGACGGTCGTCCGGGATCAGATCGCTTCGCTCCAGGTCCTCGGGCGCATACATGTTCTGGCCGATGGACACGGACACATTCCGGACGGTTCCGGGTTTATTCACAAACGGCAGGGCATTGATGATCCCACGGCTCCAGCTCGGGGTCGACACTTCATGGTAATCAGACAGGTCTCTGGAAATCCAGGTCAGCTTGACCCCGTTGGTATATTCGCGGTCTGTGCCGGTGAACACATCGTTTTCAAGATAAAAAGTAAAGGTGTTGTGCGCTTTGGGATCTATTTGGGCCAGACACGGATCAAGCCCGAAGATCAGAACACAAATCATCGTGATGGCATAGCACAGCATTTGTCTAACCACTGGCGTATGAAAAATAATTATGCGTTTCAATGGATGTCTTCTTTTTATGCGCAGTCGCACATTGTGTCGTATGTTCGTTCGAATCAATCGGTACGGTGATCTATATGAGCCGGGCTGCCCGCCGGATCCGTTCAACGGTCCTGTCCTTTTCCAGCGCCAAAAGCATTTCAAAAATGCCCGGGCTGACCGTGGTGCCGGTGACCGCCACCCGCAATGGCTGGGCGATTTTTCCGAAACCCAGGTTGTAATCCG
>LQAF01000069.1_pt1 | contig 22304 bp, 27 predicted proteins | sample 1535781 | NCBI WGS metagenome assembly LQAF01 (sample SAMN04331583, study PRJNA305678) | bioreactor metagenome | isolation source: bioreactor_2 inoculated with Wadden Sea sediment 2nd replicate of a... | place: Germany:Bremen
ACCGGGTTATCCACCGGAAAACAACTATGAATTGAACGTATTCAACGGCGACATCGGAACCATCACAGCCATCGACGTCACTAACCTGAGCCTGTCGGTGGCGTTTTCTTCGGATGCCCCGCCCGTTTTGTACCGTCAGGCCGATATTCTGGAACTGGACCTGGCCTATGCCGTGACCATCCATAAATCTCAAGGGTCGGAATTTGAGGCTGTGGTCATTCCGGTGATGACCCAGCACTTCATGATGATGTTCCGCAACCTGATATATACCGGCATTACCCGGGCAAAGAAACTGGCCGTGTTCGTGGGGACCCGGCGGGCCCTGGCCCTGGCCGTGAAAAATGAAGATATCTCAAAGCGCCAGACCGCGCTGGCGCAATTGCTGATGGATGACGCGGGCAGATAATGGCTTCGCTTCATCAAACGAATATCGGGTGGAACAGCTGCAGAGCTGTTGTCTGATTATCACAGGGTGGGCAGGCATGCATGGATCAGCTGGGCATGCCCACAGATATTTCATGTGATGATTGGTATCAGATTATTGGAAGGGCCGTTGAAATTTCTTTGGCAAGTTCAATGAGAATTTTTGAATAACAATGCTCAAAATCCTCTATTGAATATTTTGCTGTTGACGAATCAAAGCTGACAGCACCTTCCACTCTATTGGTGTGCAAATTAATGAGAGGCGCTCCTATTGAAATTAGTCCTGGAACCATTTCTTCGTTGTTCCAGGAATAGCCTCGTTTTGCAACCATTTTCAAGTCGTAAAGGAGTTCGGTTTTTGATACAATAGTTGCGTCAGTCTTTTTTTCCAGTTCGATGTTTTTAATTAATTCTTTCATTTCATTCTCAGGTAAAAATGCAAGGGCTGCTTTCCCCATAGCCAAATAATGCATTCCTTTCGTTGAAGTGAAATGCCTGAATTTAATTGTATCAGGAGATTCATGCCGATAAATAATAAAAATAGAATCTTTGTGTAGCAAACCAACGTCCACATGAATTTCATACTGTCTGATTATTCTATCGGCAATGGGTCTAATGGCGCGAACTAGATCTGAGTTCTGAAGGACACTATATCCGAAAGCAATACTGCGGGGTCCGAGTCTAAAAAGTTTTGTATTGGCATCTCTTCTCAGATAGCCAAGTTTGCAATATGAATTTACAAATCGATAAGTGGTAGTCTTATTGATTCCGAGTACCTTAGATATATCTATGAGCCGCAAACCCTGATGATATTTGTTAAAAAGGTCAAATATCCTTAATCCTTTTTCAAGTGTTCCTGAATATTCTTTTTTTTTGCCATTTTTTTTTTTCAATTAGACCTCCAAAATGGTTTGCTAAATAAGTGATGGATCAAGAGATATATTTGTCAAATATGAGCATGCTAGGAGCGATTCCACAGTGTTAGGCTCAAGTCAAGTTCATCTGCAAAACCGGAGTCTTGAATGAATAAACCGCTTAACGCATTGATTTGTTTGAACCTCCTCCAAGTGATGCACCCTAATTTAAAAAAGCTCAACTCTTCTAAGTATCTATTTTTTTCCTGAAAACGGATGAATTCCGAAACAGGTTTCTCGTCCCGACTAACTATTGAATTGTGACCGCCTCTGACCAAAAAAACTGATCAGTAAAATCCCTTCGATATCTCAGGTAATTTCGCGCGAGATGTATCGCACTTTTCCCTTTAATGAAGCCGATAGCATGCACCACCGAATATTGGTGTCTCCCGGCTGAGTGGGGGTAATTAAATGTAATTATTTTTTGTGGTATCGCCATTCTTGTGCATCCATTCGGTTCACAAAATCGACAATATAATTTACAAGAACGGTTTTCATTTTCTGACCTTTCTCGGCAGTCGCTTTTTCAGGGGCACCACTAGCACCAAAATCTGTTAATTCTGAAAAATTCCATATCAATTTAACATTGCTGTCCATATCGGGAATCATTCCTTTTGCATGGCTCATATCACAAAGATGGGGAAACATGGCAAGTCCTATGGATGTCTCTCCTTCTCCTCCATGGCCTAATCCATCCCATACCTCGAACGTATCCTTGGGAAGAAGATTTCCCGCAGTAACCCACCATGCATCAAGCACTGCAAGATTAAATTCTGGGTGTTCAACTTTTATCTGCCTTGCTGCGACCTCAATTGCTGCGATATTACCATCATGTCCATTGATGATCACCACCTTGTTAATTCCCCAATAGATAACGGATTCAAGCATTTCTCGCACTATTTTTATCAAGGTATCATCTGAGAGTGAGATACACATCGGTTTATGCCTGTAATGCCCGCTCATTCCAAACCATAACGGGGGCGCAACGACTGTGTCTTTAAGGCGTAAAGCAACGGTATGGGCAATGTCATAACTCACAAAAGAGTCGCATCCGAAAGGCAAGTGCGCGCCATGGCTTTCTGTGGAACCGATGGCCATGATCACTTTGTCAATTTTAGCTTTTTGAAAAGAATGCTCATTAAGTTCTTCTAATTTTACGGTTTTCATTTTATATTCCTTTCTGGGTTTTTTGATAGAAAATGCTTAGTTATTTCAATCAATATTTTTTGATGTCAATTCACCGCAAAGTGGTTGCTGTATTTGTTGCTGCATTTCTTCCAAAGAAAGATCTTGACTCAATAAATAGTACATTTTCACCAAAGCTGCAGAGGCTGTCATGTCTAAACCTCCTATGACACCGGAATCCATAAGTGTCCTTCCGACAGCATAAATTTTTTGGTCTACAGAACCTCGTATGCATTGACTACAATTCACTATTAGTACACCTCGGTCAGAGGCTTTTTTCAAAACATCAAGTAGTTCCTGATTACTGTTGGGAGCATTCCCCTGGCCATAAGTTTCAAGCAAAAGTCCCTGAAGGGGAACATCAAGAACATTTCGAACATAGGCAGTCGTCATGCCTGGAAATATTCGGAGAATCCCAACATGTGTTTTTTGGAATTGGTTGACATGAAAGGGGATATGAGCTGACTTTTGTATTAACCCGTTATTGATTTCAATATTAACGCCAATATGCCCTAAAGCAGGGAAGTTTGGGGACTCAAATGCGTTTAAACTATAGGCATCTACTTTTACAGAACGACATCCGCGAAGGATACGACTTCCAAAGAGAAGCATGACTTCAGGTATTTTATGGTATGCAGCAACCATCATGGAAGTAATTAAATTGCCATACCCATCATTACGAATTTTATATAGGGGTATCTGAGAGCCGGTAACCACAACCGGTTTTGTGAGCCCCTGCAGTAAGAATGGCAGAGCAGAAGCCGTATAGGCCATGGTGTCGGTGCCATGCAATACAACAAAACCGTCATAATCATCATAGTGCTCAGAAATATCAAGCGCTATTTTGTTCCAATGCTCCGCATCAATATTGCTGGAGTCTAAGAGAGGGTCATACTCATGGATATAAAAATTTGGGATATCTAAATCGTCCAGTGATGATAGAATGGTATCCAATTGTGACTGAAGATATCCTTTTTTGGGAATATATCCATGCGGTGAACCGTTCATGCCAATGGTACCACCAATATATGCGACGTAAACTTTTTTACTGGGCATAATTTTACTCTTTTGCTTCACGAACCATTGCGTCGGCCAGAATGGCTGTGGATGAATAGAGCGGATATTTTACTTGTTCTGATTTCAGAATGAGAGGGAGATCCGTGCATCCCAATACGACACATTCTGCCCCCATTGCTATGAGCTGATCAGCATGGTCATTAAGCTCTCGGGTGATCTTGCCGTTCTTTATGCCACCTAAAACAGCAGCAATGATTCGTTCTATATCTTTTTGTACATTAGTTTTCGGTAATACAAGATTTAATTCATTTGCTTCAAAATGTTTGGCATACAAGGAGCGAGACATAATTGAACTGAGGACTCCTATTTTTTTATGTCCATCTTTCCTGACTTTTAAAGCCACTTCATTCACCATATCTAACAGAAGACATTTTTTCAGTGCTTTTTTGATATATTCAAAATAAAAGTGGGCAGAGTTACAGGCAATGCCCATAATCTGAACCCCGCATTTCTCCAATAGATGCGCTTGTTTTCCTAAATAATGACCTGGCGCTTCACCCTTCTGTTGAAAAAGATTGGGTACGGGGACATTATTAATTATATGTGCGGATAACTTGTAAGATTAGTACCAGACGATTTATAAAATCGTTGAACAAGTTCATTGTAAAGATCCACAGATGCTTCCGGACCCATTCCACCAAGAATACCAAGAACCTTCATCGTTACCAGTTACTCCTTTCTTGTGGCAACACGGGGCAAAAATTTCGCATAACCAGGTTCTATAATGGATTTTCCATTCTGAATAACAATTTTGCCTCGAATCATTGTCATGTCCACGGCACCGGTTAATTCCCAACCTTCATAACAGGAAAAATCAGAAATGTGGTAGAGGTTTTGAGCTTTTACAATATGCTTTTTAGTAAGGTCGACTAGGATAAGATCTGCATCAGAGCCAATTTCTATCAGACCTTTTTGTGGCAGTAAACCAAATGTTTTAGCGACATTGAAGCTGCAAATTTCAGCAACTTTATTAATGGTGATACGTCCTTTGTTTACACCTTCGCTAAGGAGTACTGGTAGCAAAGTTTGAATGCCAGCCATGCCTACTGTTGCAGACCAGAAATCTTGTTTATGTTTGCTCCCACAAGGGGCGTGGTCAGAACCGATGGTGTCGACATTGCCATTGTTTATGCCTTCCCAGAGGGCATCAAGGTGCTTTTTTTCCATACGCAACGGCGGATTTACCTTGCCTAAGGTTCGGTCGTAGTCGGTTGCCAGTAATGTCAAGTATTGTACACAGGTTTCAGTCTGCACATCAATGCCCTTGGTTTTAGCATGCGCCATTTCCGCAAGAGCCTCTTGTGTGCTGGTATGTACAACATATACAGGGCAGCCTGTGTCTTTTGAAAAAGCAAGAATGCGACGGACACCGTCAATTTCACAAATAGGGGGGCGAACATCATCCCATTGCAATTCCGGAGGTTCGTTTGCCATGTATTCTTCTTTGAGCTTAAAAACGATTTCAACATTTTCACAATGTACGAGTGCACGGGCTGGGGGCTTAAGTTTGGCAATCTCTTTGAAACCCATGAAGATGGTTCCATCATCAATGCCTGTGAGTGGTGCAACAACTTCAGACCCGCGATAGGGTAGAAAAAACTTAAAAGAAGAAACACCCAGCTCAGCCATTCGGGGAATTTCTTTGATTTGTTCATCCGTAAAGATAGCCATGTGAAAGGCCATATCCGTATAGGAATTTTTTTCAAAGCATATTTTGGAATTGATAAAATTTTCTTCCAAGGTATCAGTGCCATTCAAAAAATTAATAACCGTGGTAAAACCGCCAGTTGCAGCAGCTTTTGTGGATGATTTTGTGGCCTTTATATATTCCCAGTCTGGCCAATCCACATGCATGTGGGGGTCAATGCAGCCTGGCAAAAGGTGTTTCCCTTTGGCATCAACTATGGTTTTTGCATTGATATCTATTGCAGGGGCAGTTGATTCGTCATAGATCATAACAATCTTCCCATCTTTAATAGCAATAGCTCCAGGAAAAGTTCCGGCAGGTTTGACGATTTGACAATTCGTAATAATGCAATCAACTTTCATTTTTTTTCCTCACCACGAACCAGAATAATCCGGCAGAAAAAAATGGCGCCTGACAGGGAAATTTTTCCCTGTCAGGGTGCGCTCATCGTTTATATGAGACAAAAAGTTCATTATCAATCAACTTTAGGCATCCAAATTTCTTCAACTTTAAAGTTGGCATTCTGTACAGACATGATGGCAACTGGTTTGACAGGCACACGACTCGGGCGTGTGTAAGAAATGCTTCCTGTGACGCCAGGATAGCCATCGGTAGCAGTAAGCGCATTTTTTAGAGCAACCTTGTCGGTAGAACCTGCTTTTTTAAATCCTTCAACAAGCAGGCCCATGGCATCATATCCCAATGCGGCAAATGCGTTTTCAGGTGGCACTCCATACTCTTTGGTATATGCTTCAATAAAAGAAATCACTTCCGGACGAGTGTCTTCCCGGTATGTGTGGGTTGAAATATAGATATCGCTTGCATCCTTTTTGGACGGAACAGTAGTCAACAATTCAGTGTCTGAACCATCAGCGCCAACAATTGGAAGCTCGATACCAGATTCCCGGATTTGCTTCACTGTGATGCCGGCTTCGTTGGGAATGCAGGAAATGAATACCGCATCTGCATTGGCTTTCTTTAGACGGGCAATCTGGGAAGAAAAATCTCGATCTCCTGTTTTGAAGAAATCTTCTAATAAAAGCGTTGCACCGAGTTCCTCGATTCGTTGTTTGTAAAAACGTGAAACGGTTCGGGTAAAATCCATGGAATCGTCTGTCCAAACAACAATTTTTTTAGCTTTCAATTTTTTTACAGTGTATTCAGCAATTGCAAATGATTGGTCATCATCACCAAAAGCAACCATGAACAGGCAGTCTCCAACCATGGCAGGCATGGTTGGCAATGTTGCACCCGGGGTCACATAAGGGATGCCTTTTGCTTGAAAAAGGGCAGCCGCTGGCAGAACAAAGGCAGGATCGTCATGTCCGATACCTGCAACAACATCCTCGCTCAATATTTTTTTGCACCAATTGCGGAAGCTTTTTGATCCGTTTTAGTGTCTTGGATTATTAATTCTAATTTTCGTCCATTTAAAATACCACCGGCGTCATTGATTTGCTTGGCATACAGCTGCGCCCCATGTAGCGCCGGAACATCAATGGAAGACATGCCTCCGACAAGATTAAAAAGCGCACCCACCTTAATGGGATCTTTTTCAGCTGCGGTTGCAGTGACAGCCATTGTCATAAATAATGTGACTAAAATTGCAATGAAACGTTTCATAATTCCTCCGTTAATTGTGGTTTATAAAGGAACCGCCATAAGACGTTTGCCTTAAGTTACGAACGTGAAGGGTCGATGCATTCAGGTTCGGAAGTGCCAAAAAGTCCTTCGGGTCTATATACAAGAATGATGACTAACAAAAGAGCCATGAGAACTTCTGCAATACCATACAACTCCATACTTTCTTCAATGGGGCGGAAAAATTCGGTGGTGACAGTAAAAATGACGGCACCGGCAATGGCACCCGTTATACTTCCGCTCCCACCAACGACCACCATGACCACAAGTCCAAACGCCATGATCAGAGAGAAGGTGTTCGGGGTTAGTGCCGTGATAAGATGTGCCCATAGCCCACCTGCAACCCCGGCAAAAAATGCACCGACCGCAAATGCTATGATGCGCATAAAAGCCAGGTTGATACCACAGCATTGAGCGGCCATTTCATTTTCCCGGATGGAAATCATAGCGCGGCCATAGGATGAAAATTTAATGCGCCAGTTCACATAGCAAACGATGATTACCCATAAAAATATCCACCATATGTTGGTAAAAGAAGATAATCCATTCAAACCCAAAGGCCCCCTTGTTATGGTATCCATATTGGTCAGAAGAACGGTAACAATAATTAGAAAAGCTATGGTTCCCACTGCCAGATAATGACCTTTTAACCTTAAAAGCGGTACACCGATTATGAAAGCGATGGCTGTGGCAATCAGACCGCCAGCGATCAATGCAGGGAAAACCCCATTTCTATTCCCATGAGCCATTTAGGCAGTTCTGGTAAAAAAAGTGGGACTTTACTTGCAGGAAAGGTAAGCAAGGCAGTTGTATATCCACCAATTGCCATGAAGGCCGGATGACCTACAGAAAAAAGGCCTGTAAATCCATTGGTAAAATTCAGGCTGGTTGCAAGGATAATATTGATACCGGCGAACTGGATAATAGTCAAAATATAATCATTAACATTTCCTTCAAGAAACCACAGCAAAATTGCCGCAATAGCTGTCAGACTTATAAGAATATTGTGAGGCTTAATATATTTCATCAAGCACGCTCCTCCATGTTTTTTCCAAGTAAACCATTAGGCAGGATAAGAAGTCCAATAATAAGAAGTCCAAAAACGAAGGCATCTCTATACGATGAATAGACGGGGGGAAGAAAGCCTACAAAACAGACTTCTGCCATACCCAGTAGATATCCGCCAAGGATAGCGCCAGGAATGGATCCAACTCCGCCGATCACTGCTGCCACAAAAGCTTTTAACCCGGGGATAAACCCCATCAGTGGATCAATCTGTCCAAATTTTCCTCCCCACATGAGTCCGGCAAATCCGGCAAATCCGGCACCAAGAGCAAAAGTTAAGGAAATTGTCCGGTTGATGTTGACCCCCATAAGTCTTGCTACATCTGGATTCTCTGCCGTCGCACGCATACCCCTTCCTAAACGGGTTTTGTTCACGATGAGGAGAAGAATGATCATAAAGAGCGGTACAGTGATGATGATACCAATATCAATCAACTGACAGGTTACTTCAAAAAATGAAAGCGTTTTTTGCAGATATTCCGGCATGGAAAAGTTTCGGGGCTGGGCACTGAGAATTAGTATCCCAAGATTTTGGAGCATGATGGAAATTCCCAGCGATGCAATAAATCCAGTCACTTGTGGAGCACCGCGCATGGGATAAAATGCTACCCGCTCGATCAGCATACCTAAGAATGCACTCACGATAACAACGGCAATAACTGTCAGCCACAATGGAAGACCAAGTCCTGACAAAAGTCCAAGGGTGCTGAATGCGCCGATCATAACAATATCACCATGGGCAAAATTAATGAGGCGAATAATTCCGTAAATCATTGAGAACCCAACAGCGACTAGTGCATAGAGTGAGCCTAAGGTTAGTCCATTCATCAACTGCTGTGCAATATATCCAAAATCCATATCATTCCCCTAAATATACTTTGCGGACATTTTCATTATGTACAAGTTTGCTGCTTTCTCCTTGAAGTACCACACTTCCGGTTTCAAACACATAGGCTCGATGTGACAACTCCAACGCCATAATGGCATTTTGTTCTACAAGGAGAATAGTGACCCCTTCTTTGTTGATTTTTTTGATTAATTGAAAAATTTTTTCCGCAGCAAGAGGTGCTAGACCTAAAGATGGCTCATCAAGCATTAGCAAGGCAGGTCGTCCCATTAATGCACGGCCAATGGCAAGCATCATTTGTTCCCCACCTGAAAGATTTCCAGCTACTTGGTTCGCGCGCTCTTCTAAGATGGGAAACATCTCATAAATGGATTTTATATCATCGTTTATACCTTTATCTGAACGAAGAAATGCGCCAATGAGTAGATTTTCTTTTACCGAAAGTTGAGAAAAGATACCTCGTCCTTCAGGGCATTGGCAAAGACCTGAAGCAACAATCTGCTCAGGTTCCATGGAAGAAATATCGATGCTTTTTTGTGTTTTTCTGGGTGCATAAAAAATTTTCCCCTCTGCAGGGTGCAAGAGGCCTGAAATCGTTTTCAAGATTGTTGTTTTTCCTGCCCCGTTCGCACCAATCAGCGCAACAATTTCACCTTGGGAAACGTTGAGACTCACTTGGTGCAAAACATGAGTTTTGCCTCTATAAACATCAATATTGTCAACTTTCAGCATTGATTTTATCCTTCGGAGTACCCAGATAGGTGCTAATAACCTCAGGGGATTTCTGAATCTCTTCAGGAGTCCCTTGAGCAAGCAATGTTCCCTGATTTAACACCAGAACTCGCTGGCAAAGGTTCATTACCAGTCGCATATCGTGTTCCACAACAAGAATGGTTATATCATAGTCGCTGTGGATTTTTTTATTGTGGTCATCAGGTCGATGGTTTCATGAGAATTCATTCCTGCAGCAGGCTCATCAAGAAGGAGAAGCCTTGGATTCGTGGCCAGCGCTCTTGCGATTTCTATTCTACGCTGATCACCATAAGAAAGTTTTATTGCAGGTTCATTTATAAGGTCCTTAAGGTTCATTATCTCAGCGAATTCCATGGCTTTTTGGGTGATTTTTTTTTCACTGCTGTGAAAACTAGGCAAATTGCATATGGTTGCCAAAAAACCTTTGCCAAGGCGCATATGAAGCGCAACCTTTATATTATCCAAAACAGAAAGATTATCAAAAAGCCTTATGTTTTGAAAAGTCCTGGCAATTCCGGTTTTAGCTATCTTGGAAGGTGAAAAATTCGTAATATTTTTAAGGTTAAAAAATATTTTTCCTGAGCTGGGCTTCACAACACCGGAAAGAAGATTAAATACAGTCGTTTTTCCTGCACCATTTGAACCGATCAAACCTGTTAGCTCACCATGCCGAATTTCCATTGAATAATTGGAAAGGGCATGGATTCCTCCAAATCTTTTTCCAAGTTTGTGAGTGCTTAAGATGACTGCTTTGTTGCTGCTCATTTTTGCCTTTTAAAGTATTAATGTTTTTTATTCAGACATTACATTTTCTCAAATGTTTCTTTCAACGAACTTATAGTTCATATATTGAACCAATTTTTATTTGTCAAGTCTTTTGTCAACATTCAGGTTGACCCATCTTTTCGAAAAAATGACAACCAGTTTAAGTTTTATTGCACTATAAATTTTTAATCATATTTCCAAAAAGATTTCGGTTCCTGATCTTCAAAACAAATTGTCGGAATTTTGTGGAATATTGCAAGAATTTGTGTTTTACTGGATTTACTTGAGGCGGTCTCCTGAATATGGTTGTTTTTTGTTTCCAAAAATAGTTATAGTCTTTATTCATAGGGGTTTTAAGTTTTTTTCTAAATAGTTTCTTTGTTTTTGCATTGCCAGGGTTCCGTCTAAATTTTTATTTCGGGCGACCCGTCAAAGGCATGGCTTTTTCAGATTGGGCGAAATAGAGTTAGGTCCACTTCTGGAGTGGATCACGGGGCCAAATTATTTTAGCGGATAGTGGTGAAGGGGGATGTTGGCAAAAAATGCTTACAGAATGCCATACAAAAATTGAAAACAAAAAAAAGACCTTGCAACCGAAGCTGTAACCCCTTGATATTTTTGGCTGGGTGACTAGGATTCGAACCTAGATTGACGGAGTCAGAGTCCGTAGTCCTGCCATTGGACGATCACCCATCTGTATGGAATGACCGGGTTTTTACACCAAAGGCCCGGACGTGTCAAGGATTTTCTGGGAAGCCGGTATAAATTTGGAAAAGGGCTTCTGTCCAGAAGGATTTAAAAATTTGAAGGATGAAACATGAGTGATCAGGCAGATCAGATCTGTGATGAAAAATTATTGAAACTCAAGGCTGGGTTGAAAAAATTGAAAACAGTGGCCGTGGCTTTTTCCGGTGGTGCGGATTCCGCTTTTCTCCTGGCTGTGGCGGCCCGGTCCGGCCTAAAGCGGTTGATGGCGGTGACCGTGGATTCCGTATTTGTAACCAGAAAGGAGATTGAGCAGGCCAGGCAGACGGCAGCGGATCTCGGGGTGATGCATCAGGTGCTGGAGGTGGACATTCTGGGCTGTAAACAGGTCACGGCCAATTCGCCGGACCGCTGTTATCACTGCAAAACCTTGGTGTTTTCCCTGATACGGAAAGCGGCGGAGCAGGCCGGGATGTTTCATGTACTACACGGGGTGAACATTAATGATCTGTCCGATTACCGGCCCGGGCTGAAGGCGGCTGAAAAATTGGGGGTTTTGTCCCCTCTGGTGGAAGCGGGGTTTTCCAAGCATCAGATCCGAATCTGTTCCAGAGAAATGGGATTGCCCACCTGGGATCTGCCGTCCCAGTCCTGTCTGGCCGCCCGGATTCCTTTTTGGGAGACGATTACCAAAGAGACCCTTTGCCGCATCGAGCAGGCGGAGCAGTATATCCAGTCTCTGGGCTTTGCCCGGGTCCGGGTGCGAAGCATGGTATGCTGGCCCGTATCGAAACTGATGCGGCGGATATCGAGGCCTTGGTGGATTATCGGAATCGGATTTCAGAAGCCCTGAAAAGTTACGGTTTCACGTATGTGAGCCTGGACCTGGACGGGTATCATACCGGTAAAATGAATCCGGTGTGAAAATTGACACTTGAACGGACTTGATCGCCTGAAATAGAATGTGGGGATGGCAGAGAAAGGGCATCGCTTGATCAGGGAGCACCCATATCAATAGAAAATAATAAATGGAGACCGGATATGAAGTATTCACAGGCACAGCAGGGGCGGGTCTTTGTTATCCGCCTTGAAGACGGGGAGGTGCTTCATGAAACCATTGAAACGTTCGCCAGAAACCAGGGGATCCGGGCGGCGTCTCTGATGGTGCTGGGCGGGGCTGACCAGGGCAGTGTGCTGGTGACCGGCCCGAAGCAGGGCCGGCAATCTCCTGTCGTGCCCCAGACCCGCATTCTGGATGAGGTCCACGAGGTGACTGGCACCGGGACTCTGTTTCCGGATGAAACCGGCAATCCGGTGCTGCACATGCACCTGTCCTGTGGCCGTGGGGATTCAGGCGTGACCGGTTGTGTCCGCAAGGGCGTGAAAGTTTGGCAAGTGATGGAGGTGATCCTGTATGAATTGACCGGATCGGCCGGGATGCGCAGACCCGATGAACTCACCGGGTTTGACCTGCTGGTCCCGTAAAAGACTGTAAAAAATCTGGATGGTTATTGTATGATAAAGATATCCGAAGCAGGACCGGTACACTGATGGAGACCGGGCCTGCTTCGGAAATGGGTTACCGGGCCTGGATTTCCAGATTGTTGAAAAAATAGCTGATTTCAAAGGCGGCGGTTTCCGGGGCATCAGACCCATGGACCACGTTTTTTTCGATGTCGGTGGCATATTCGCGGCGGATAGTGCCTTCTTCGGCTTCCTTGAAGTTGGTGGCCCCCATGATTTTGCGGTTTCTGGCAATCACGTTTTCGCCTTCCAGCACCATGACCACGATGGGGCCGGAGGTCATGAAATCAGTGAGACTGTCGAAAAACGGGCGTTCTTTATGAACCGCATAAAATCCCTGGGCCTGGGATTTGGTCAACTGAAGCATTTTCATGGCAGCGATTTTGATCCCGGCGGTTTCAAACCGCTTGATCACTTCGCCGATAATGTTTTTGGCAATCCCGTCAGGTTTGATGATGGATAAAGTTCTTTCCATGTTTGGTTTTCCTTTCTTCAATTTTTTAATTAATGTTGTACCGGCAGGACAGGATTAATGGCTGATGTTGCAAGTCTGTATCCTGCCATGAGGAATGCGCATGAATCACGTCGGAAAAATACCATATTCGCTTATTGTAAGTCAATATGAGGACCGGTTCTGTAAAACAATTCTTGACAAGAAAAAATTAATGCACTATTAGTCACATGGTATTCGATTAATACCAGTCCACGGTCTGTCTTTTTCCATAGAATTTTGAATTTAGAAAAATTCGGGCATCAATGGCATCCTGCAACATCGACTGATCCTTGCCAGAAATTGAAATATGCCGAAAAAAGAAAAATAACAACAATTCGGGAGCGCGAATGAATCTTGTAGAACTCAACAAAATGAAAATCAGCGAGCTGACCAAGCTTGCCAAGGAAAACAATATCAAAGGGATCGGCGGTCTGAAAAAACAGGAATTGATTTTTGCACTGCTCCAGGCCAATATCGAAAAGAGCGGTCAGATCTATGGAGAGGGAACCCTTGAGATCCTTCCGGACGGGTTCGGATTTCTGAGGGCTCCCGGTTACAATTATCTGCCCGGACCGGATGACATTTATGTGTCTCCCTCCCAGATCCGGCGCTTCAACCTGAGAACCGGGGACACCATTTCCGGCCAGGTCAGGCAGCCCAAGGATTCGGAACGGTATTTTGCGCTGCTTAAGGTGGAAGCGGTCAATTTTCAGAGTCCTGAAGTGGCGGCTGAGACCATTTTGTTCGACAATCTGCTCCCGCTTTACCCGGATCGGAAGATGAACCTTGAAGTCGAGCCAGAAAACTATTCCATGCGTATCATCGACCTGATGTCACCTATCGGTTTCGGTCAGAGAGGATTGATCGTCTCGCCTCCCAAGGCCGGCAAGACCATGCTGCTCCAGAACATTGCCAATTCCATGATCAAGGGCCATAAAAGCATCGTGCCCATGATTCTGCTCATCGATGAGCGGCCTGAAGAGGTCACGGACATGACCCGATCCGTGGATGCAGAGGTGATCAGCTCTACGTTTGATGAGCCGGCGGAACGGCATGTACAGGTGGCGGAAATGGTAATCGAAAAAGCCAAGCGGATCGTGGAGCAGGGACATGATGTGGTGATCCTGCTGGATTCCATTACCCGCCTGGCTCGGGCCTATAACGCAGTAATGCCGCCATCCGGAAAAATTCTGTCCGGCGGGGTGGATTCCAATGCCCTGGACCGGCCCAAACGGTTTTTCGGGGCGGCCCGAAACATTGAGGACGGCGGCAGCCTCACCATTATCGCCACTGCACTGGTGGAAACCGGCAGCCGCATGGACGAGGTGATATTTGAAGAGTTCAAGGGAACCGGCAACATGGAGCTGGTGCTGGACAGGAAATTGGCGGACAAGAGGGTTTTTCCGGCCATTGACATCAACCGGTCCGGCACCCGGAAGGAGGAATTGCTTCTGGATTCCATGACTTTAAACCGGGTCTGGATCCTGCGAAAACTGCTGTCCAGTTTAAATTCTGTGGACAGCATGCAGTTTTTACTTGAAAAAATGCAGGGAACAAAGGATAATAAAGAGTTTCTTGAATTGATGAATTCATGAGCCGAATTTTTATGAATCATCTGCCGGAACCCAAAGGCAGATGCAGCAAGGAGTGATAAGAAGCATGAAAAAAGACATCCATCCCCAATATGCCCACACCACCGCGACCTGCGCCTGCGGTGCCACTTTTGAAGTCGGTTCCACCCGTGAGGATATCAAGGTGGAAATCTGTTCGCAGTGTCATCCGTTTTTCACCGGAAAACAGAAACTGGTGGATTCTGCCGGTCGTATTGACCGTTTCAAGAGGAAATACGCCAATTTCGATGCCAGCAAACTGGTATAGGTTGACATCAGAAAAATGTTGCAAAAGGGGGGCTGCTGCAGCCACCCCTTTTGGATTTTGACACCATGATTGAGAAATTAAAAGGCATTGAAGAACGGTATGTGAAACTGGAACACCTTCTGAGCGATCCTGAGGTGATCAAGGACCAGTCCAAATACCAGAAATATGTCAAGGAGCACGGGGAACTCAACCGGATTGTTCCGGTGTTCAGGACTTACGAAGAGGTTCTGGCGCAACTGGAGGAAGCTCGGGAGCTGTTAAAGGACCCGGACCCGGACATGCGCGGAATGGCCAGAGAAGAAATCCACAATCTGGAAAAAAGAGCCGATGCCTTGAAGTCCGAACTCAATGTGCTGCTGATGCCTAAAGACCCCAGGGATGAAAAAAATGTGATCCTGGAGATCCGGGCCGGGACGGGCGGCGAAGAAGCCGGTATTTTTGCCGGAGATCTGTTCAGGATGTATTCCCGGTATGCGGAGAGCCGAAACTGGATCATTGAAGTCATTGAAAAAAATGATTCCAGTGCCGGTGGATTCAAAGAAATCGTTTCTTTGATTCAGGGGAAAGGCGTTTACGGCGCATTCAAATATGAAAGCGGTACCCACCGGGTGCAGCGGGTGCCGGAAACCGAAACCCAGGGGCGCATCCACACCTCCGCCGTAACCGTGGCGGTGCTGCCCGAGGCGGAAGATATTGATATTGAAATCAACCCGGCCGATATTAAAGTGGATGTGTTCCGTTCTTCCGGACCGGGGGGGCAATCGGTGAACACCACGGATTCGGCGGTCCGGGTCACCCATATTCCCACAGGGGTGGTGGCTACCTGTCAGGATGAAAAATCTCAGCACAAAAACAAGGCCAAAGCCCTAAATGTTCTGAAATCCCGTATCCTGGACGCCAAAGTCAGGGAAGAGGATGCCAAGCGGGCTGCTGAGCGCAAAGGGCAGGTGGGTACCGGAGACCGGAGCGGCCGGATCCGAACCTATAATTTTCCCCAGGGGCGGATGACCGATCACCGCATCGGACTGACGCTGTATAAGCTGGACAGCATCATGGAAGGTGACATCCAGACTATTATTGATGAATTGAAAACCTTTCATCAGGCCCAGGCATTGCAGGAAGACCACACCTTTGCGTAATGGACTGGACCGTATTCAAGCTGATCTCCTGGACGGAAGCCTATTTTGCCAGACACCGGATTGACAGCCCCCGCCTGACAGCGGAAATTCTGCTGGGGCATTGCCTGGGAATCCGACGTCTGGATCTGTATCTGCAGTATGACCGGCCTCTGGAAAAACAGGAGCTGGCCAGATTCAAAACCCTGATCCAGCGGCGGAGAAACCGGGAGCCGGTCGCCTATATTACCGGAGAGAAAGGCTTTTTCGAATCCAGCTTTCAGGTGGGACCGGGGGTTCTCATTCCCCGCCCGGATACCGAAACTCTGGTAACGGCAGCATCCATGATCCTGGCGGACATGGTTTCTCCTCCCGGGGCCATTCTGGAGCTGGGTGTGGGGTCCGGGGCAATTGTTGTATCCCTGGCAAAAGCCCATCCCGGACATCGGTTTTTGCCGGCGATATTTCCCGGTCCGCTTTGGATACGGCCCGGAAAAATGCCTTCCGGGAAAAAGAAATCGGCCCCATCCATTTTTTCAACGGGTCATGGTTGGATCCTTTGAAACCGGGGCCATTTTTTGATGCCATCGTCTCCAATCCGCCATATATTCCGACCCGTCATATTCCTGATTTGGCTCCTGAAATCAGAAATCATGAACCGGTGGCCGCCTTGGACGGCGGAGAAGAGGGCATCGACTGTATCCGTGAGATAATGATCCATGCCGGTCGGTTTCTGTTCCCCGGCGGGCATCTTTTGATGGAAATGGGATTTGACCAGAAAGAAAAGGTGACGGTTTTGGCTAAAACCTGCCCTGAATTGGACCTCATTGAGGTTGTTAAGGATCTGGCCGGACATGACCGGGTGGTACATCTCAAAAAAAAATTGATTAATCCCTATATTTTTGATAAACAAGATAGGATTTGTTTTATCGAAGCGTTTAATAAACACATTCATGGACCCGGCATCCGGTGCTTTTTACAAAGTCGATGACCGGGGATGAAGTGGATGAAGGATTTTTAAAAAACCATTAAGATTGATTTGGAGAACCAATGGCTTACATTACCATTCGAGAACTGCTGGAAGCCGGTGTTCATTTCGGACACCAAACCAAACGCTGGAACCCTAAAATGAAACGATATATTTTTGGGGCCAGAAACGGGATTTACATCATTGATCTTCAGCAGACCGTTAAACTGTTCAAGGACGCCCACGATTTTATTAAGGGAATTGCTGCGGAAGGCAAGGATATCCTGTTTGTCGGAACCAAGAAACAGGCATCTGAAGCCATCTATGAAGAAGCCAACCGGGCGGAGATGTTTTATGTAGAAAACAGATGGCTGGGCGGCATGCTGACCAATTTCCAGACCATCAAAAACAATATTAACCGGTTTCATTTTCTCAATTCCATTGAAAATGACGGGACCCTTGAAAACTATCCCAAAAAAGAGCAGGCGAAAATGCTCAAGGAAAAGGAACGGCTGGAGTTTGCCATCGGCGGTATCAGCAACATGAAACGGCTGCCTTCCGCCATGTTTATCATTGATCCCAAAAACGAGGCTATTGCGGTCAAAGAAGGAAAAAGACTGGGAATTCCTATTGTCGCGGTGGTGGACACCAACTGTGATCCCGATGATATCGATTATGTGATTCCGGGCAATGATGACGCGATCCGGTCCATCCGGCTATTCACCTCCCGTATTGCCGATGCCTGTATCGAAGGTCATCAGATTTATGAAGAAAAATGCAGGCCCGGGCCGATGGTGATGAGACAAGAGACACGGATATCGGAGACCAGAAAGTGGGCATCGAAGTGCTGTCGGATGGCACCGACGGCCCGGTTGTAGAAAAGATCAAGCGCAAGACAGCACCTGCTGAACCCGTTGAAGAAACAACTGAAACCGAATGATGATAATTTAAGAGGAGCGAAACAATATGGCTGAAATTTCCGCAGCAATGGTTAAGGAACTGCGCGAAGCAACCGGGTCCGGCATCATGGATTGCAAAAGGGTGCTGGCTGAAGCAGACGGCAATATGGAAAAAGCGATCGAACTGCTGCGCAAGAAAGGACTGGCCAAAGCGGCCAAGCGGGCGGGACGGTCCACTTCCGAGGGCATTATTCATACCTATATTCATACCGGCGCAAAACTCGGTGTGCTGGTGGAAGTGAACTGTGAATCTGATTTTGTGGCCAAAACCGATGATTTTGTCGAATTTGCCAAAAACATTGCCATGCACATCGCGGCTGCAAACCCGGCCGGGTTGATCCCGGAAGACGTGGATCAGAGCGTGGTGGAAAAAGAACGCGAAATTTTCAGAGCCCAGATGCTGGAAGAGGGCAAACCTGAAAATATCATCGACAAGATTGTGGACGGCAAGGTGGAAAAATTCTACAAAGAAGTCTGCCTCATGAGCCAGCAGTATGTCAAGGATCCCCAGAAAACCATTGAAGAGTTTTTAAAGGAAACCATCGGAAAGATCGGTGAAAATATTCAGATCAAACGATTCGCACGCTTCCAGATAGGAGAGTAACTCTTGGATAACGAGCCGGAATTCAAACGGATCCTGATCAAACTGAGTGGTGAAGCCCTGATGGGAAATCAGGGCTTTGGCATTACACCGGAAATGATCCATTATGTGGCCGGTGAAATTGCCAAAGTGGCCCGCCTGAACGTCGAAGTCAGTATCGTGGTGGGGGGGGCAACATTTTCAGAGGCGTGGCCGGCAGTTCCGCCGGTATGGACCGGAGTTCAGCCGACCATATGGGAATGCTGGCCACCGTCATCAATTCTCTGGCATTGTGCGATGCGCTCGAGAAATGTGATGTGCCTACCCGGGTCCAGACCGCCATCCGCATGGATCAGGTGGCGGAACCGTTCATCAGGAGAAAGGCCATCCGTCATCTGGAAAAAGGCCGGGTCGTGATTTTTGCGGCAGGTACGGGCAATCCGTATTTTACGACTGATACGGCAGCCGTGCTCAGGGCCCATGAAATCCGCGCTCAGGTATTGTTCAAGGCCACGCAGGTGGATGGCGTATATGACAAAGACCCAATGGCTCATGATGATGCAGTGATGTTTGATGAACTGTCCTATATGCGGGTGATCGAAAAACAGCTCCATGTCATGGATATGACGGCCATTTCTCTGGCCATGGAGCATGATCTGCCCCTTCAGGTGTTTGACTTGCACAAAAAGGACAACATTCTCAAGGCGGTGCTGGGCCAGGACGTCGGCACCCGGATAAAATAACACGCAGGCGGGATCAGGCCCGGCTTATCGAGATCCTTTGCAATAAGCAGGCGTTCCTGCCACCATCGAAAAGGTACCATTTATGATCGATGAAGTGATTGAGGAAACCAGGGACCGAATGGGAAAGACGGAGAAAGCCTTTGTCAAGGAGATGGGAAAGGTTCGGACCGGCAGGGCGTCTCAGTCCATGCTGGACAGTGTGAAAGTGGATTACTACGGAACCCAGACCCCGCTGCCCCAGATGGCGACGGTGTCCATCCCGGAAAGTCGGTTGATCACGGTGAAACCTTGGGACATCAGCGTGATCAATTCCGTGGAAAAAGCCATTCTCAAAGCCAACCTCGGACTGACACCATCCAATGACGGCAAATTGATACGCATTGCCATCCCTCCTTTGACCGAGGAGCGTAGAAAGGAAATCGCCAAAAACGTATCTAAAATTTGTGAAGAATACAAAGTGGCGGTTCGGAATATCCGGCGGGATTCCAATGATATGCTCAAGGATCTCCAAAAAGAGGGAGAGATTTCCGAGGATGACAGTTTCAAGGGTCAGAAACAGGTTCAGGAACTGACCGACGAGTATATCCAGCGACTGGATGACATCTTTGCCGAAAAAGAAAAGGAAATCCTTGAAATCTGATTTCATCCGGACCGATGGTCTGGATCCGAATCGATTACCGGGCCATGTGGCGGTGATCATGGATGGCAACGGCCGGTGGGCCAAAAAAAGGCTGATGAACCGAATCAAGGGCCATGAAAAAGGGTCAGAGGCCGTCAGAATTTTGGTTAAAGCCTGCCGGGAACTGGAGATTCCTTTTTTGACGTTGTACGCATTTTCCACTGAGAACTGGGCCAGACCGCAGTCGGAAGTGACTGCCCTCATGCAATTGCTTAAAAAGTTCCTGACGTCAGAGCGCGATGAGATGAAAGACAAAGGGATTTGTCTCAAGGTCCTGGGACAGCTGGAGAGACTGCCAAAAGACGTTCAGGTGCAGGCGAAAGAAACCATGGCTGCCACCTGCATGAATACCCAGATGACACTGAACCTGGCCTTGAGTTACGGCAGCCGACAGGAGATCACCGATGCCGTCAGAAAACTCGCAGCTAAAGTAAGAACTGGTGAACTGTCTGAAGAGGACATCAGCGAACAGCTGATATCCGATCACCTATACACGGTCGGAATTCCGGATCCGGATCTGGTGATCCGCACTTCAGGAGAATTCCGGTTGTCCAATTTCCTGCTCTGGCAGTCCGCTTATGCGGAAATTTTCATTACCTCCACCCTGTGGCCCGATTTTACCCGATCAGAATTTATGGACATTCTAACCCATTATCAGAAAAGGGACCGACGGTTCGGTAACGTGGAATGCAGCATGCCAAACGGTGGATCACCACAATAGTTCTGGCGCCTTTGGTCATATGGATATTGATCAAAGGCACCCCCGTACTTCTGGCGGCTTTGGTGTCTGCCGTGGCCATATTTGCCTTACGGGAATATCTTCGCATTGTTTTCCGTACCGGAGACACCCCGGTTTCCTGGATGATTTCCGGGCTTTCTTATTTCATTAGTATATTTCTGGTGACTTCAGCTGCCTTTGGTTCCTGGCCGGCGATGATTCTATCCCTGATACTCAATCTGCTGGTACTGTCCGGGTATGTCCTGTTTCGGTTTGCTGCCTGGGAGTACCTGTTTGACGTCATAGCCAGGCAAATGCTGGGGGTGGTGTATATTCCTTTGTCCTTGTCTTTGCTGCTCTTTGTCAGAAATATGGAACAGGGGGCGCTCTGGGTGTTCTGGCTTCTGATTGTCTGCTTTATGAACGATACCGGCGCGTTTTACACCGGCACTTATTTTGGAAAACGAAAACTGGCTCCCCGAATCAGTCCCAAAAAACTGTGGAAGGATCAGCCGGGGGAATTGCCGCATCCATGGCCGCCGGCTTGATTTTTGGTTTGCTGTTTTTTCGTTCACCTGTTTTGGCTTTGATCATGCTCCCCTGTTCTTTTTTTATTGCCGTGGCCGGACAGGTGGGAGATTTGTTTGAGTCCGCGTTGAAACGGGCATCCTCTGTCAAGGATTCCGGTCGGATTCTGCCGGGGCATGGGGGCATGCTGGACCGCATTGACGGTTTGCTGTTCGCCGTTCCCGTTCTTTTCAGTTATCTGATGGCGGTGAGACTGTGAAACAGCTCTCCATTCTGGGTGCCACCGGTTCCATCGGCACCTCAGCCCTGGATATCGTCCGGATGCACCCGGACCGCTTTCAAGTAAAGGCATTGACCGCTGCCAACAATCTGACCCTGCTTCATCGTCAGATCATGGAATTCAGGCCGGAGATGGTGGCGGTTATGGATGAGAATAAAGCCTTGCAACTGAGCGATATGGTGGGGCCGAACAGCAGAACCCGAATTCTGTATGGGGCTGACGGCTATGAATCCGCTGCTGCCTGGGACGGGGTTGAGATGGTCCTGCTGGCCATGGTGGGAGCGGCCGGACTGTCACCGGCTCTGGCCGCTATCGATGCCGGTAAACAAATCGCTCTGGCCAACAAGGAGACCCTGGTGATGGCCGGTGATATTGTCATGGCCCGTGCCCGGGAAAAAACGTATCCGTACTGCCGGTGGACAGTGAACACTCCGCCATGTTTCAATGCATGCTGGGCAATCAAAACCAAGATGTGACCCAGCTGTTTCTCACCGCATCCGGCGGCCCTTTCAGAAATACCCCTGGATCCGAATTCGAGGGCATTACCAGAGAAGATGCGTTGAACCACCCCAACTGGTCCATGGGGGAAAAAATCACCGTTGACTCCGCCACCCTCATGAACAAAGCACTGGAACTCATCGAAGCGGTTCATCTGTTCGGTGTGCCCCATGAAACCATTCAGGTTTTTATTCACCCCCAGAGCATTGTCCATTCCATGGTCGGGTTTGCGGACGGATCGGTGATGGCCCAGATGGGGGTGCCGGACATGAAACAGGCC